>Ga0163150_10001940_pt1 | contig 33466 bp, 37 predicted proteins | sample OliLakLV19P2IB_FD_148628 | JGI IMG/M metagenome (GOLD analysis project Ga0163150, IMG submission 148628) | Freshwater microbial mat bacterial communities from Lake Vanda, McMurdo Dry Valleys, Antarctica - Oligotrophic Lake LV.19.P2.IB | ecosystem: Environmental > Aquatic > Freshwater > Lake >...
ACCGGTCTCTATTCCTGGGATTATATCTATAGCCTGGGCATGAACCAGGACGAAATGTGGCAACACTACTTGCGGCGCATGGAAGAGGCGGGCGCAAGCAGGGCGCCCGTGCTGGGTGCTGTCCCGGAACGCCCCAAATCAAAATAACCACGCATGGACAGCCACAACCATTCCTGTCCTGTAAACAACGCCAGCGGAGAATATCGGGCAGACCCCGCTACGCTGTTCAAGGTCGTGCTGATCAATCCCTACGAGCTGGGCCGGCAGCCGTTCGGCCTGGCCGAGCCGTCCGCGTGGTTGAAGCAGGCCGGATTTAACGTGCAGTGCATCGACCTCTCTTTGCAAAAACTCGATCCGGCATTGCTTGCGGGCGCGCAGATGGTGGCGCTGTACGTCGGCATGCACACCGCCACCCGCATCGCGGTCGAAGCCATTCCGCGCATCCGTAAAATGGCGCCGCACGCGCATCTGTGCGTGTACGGCCTGTATGCGCCGATGAATCAAGAGCTGCTGCGCGGCCTCGGCGTGAAAACCATACTGGGCGGCGAATTTGAGCCAGCTCTGGTGAACCTGGCGCAGCGGCTGCGCGCCGGGGACGCGTGCGATGCGCAAATCGAACCGGTGGTGAATTTAGCCAAAATAGACTTCATAACGCCTGACCGCTCCAGCCTGCCCCACCTGCAACGCTACGCTCATTTGATATTGCCGGACGGCGCTAAAAAAATACTTGGCTTCATTGACGCAAGCCGAGGCTGCAAGCACCTGTGCCGCCACTGCCCGGTGGTGCCGGTCTATCAGGGCAAGTTCCGCGTGGTGCCGGTCGATGTGGTGCTGGCTGACATCGAGCAGCAGATGCAAGCGGGGGCTGAGCATATTTCCTTCGGCGACCCGGATTTTTTCAACGGTCCGACCCACGCCATGAAAGTGCTTGCGGCGATGCACGCCAAATTTCCCGACCTGAGCTTCGACGCCACCATCAAGATTCAACACCTCATCAACCACGCCGAACTGCTGCCCCAGCTGAAGGTGGCGGGTTGTGTCTTCATCCAATCGGCGGTTGAGTCGGTGGATGATATGGTGCTGGAGTATTTCGCCAAAAACCACACACGCACCGATTTTGAACGCGCTTTACAACTGTGCCGTGAAGCTGGCATATCCCTGGCTCCAACGTTTGTGGCATTCACGCCCTGGACCACATTGGCGGGCTACCTCGACCTGCTGCGCACGCTGGTACGTTTGCGTTTAGTGGAGGCGGTGCCACCGATTCAGCTCTGCATTCGCCTGCTCGTGCCGGAAGGCTCCTATTTGTTTCGGTTGCCCGGTTTCCGGGAATTGATTGAGCCGTTCGATGCGAAATTGCTCGGCTATCCGTGGCGGCACGTCGATCCTCGCGTGGACGTTTTGCAGCAGGCGCTGCAAGCCTGTGCCGCGCACGGCGATCAAGAGGGATTGGCGCGCAGCGACATATTCGAGCAAATTTGGCGGCTCGCGCACGACGCGCTCGGCATCGAAGCGCTGGAACTCACCCGGGCGGATTTTGGCGAACCCATCGCACGCCTGTCCGAGCCCTGGTACTGCTGCGCTGAGCCCACCGAGCAACAACTGCAAAGCTTTTGAGCGGCCGGCCATGAAGCGCGTTGTGCTGTTGTTGCCGACCACCAGTTATCGTAACGACGATTTTCTCGCCGCTGCGAAAAAGCTGGGAGTCGAAATCATCAGCGTCGCGAATTATTGCCATCAACTCGCGCCGCTATGGGGCATGAGTCCGATTCAGTCAGTGCCATTCGATCAGCCTGAAGCCGCCGTGAAGCAGGTGCTGGCTGCGCTGGGACGCAAGCCGGACGCGGTGCTGGCGGTGGACGACAGTGGCCTGGAATTGGCGGCGCGGCTGCGCGAATGCCTGTACCTGCCAGGCAATACGCCTGCGGCGGTGCGGCTGACGCGCGACAAGCTGGCGTTTCGCCGCTTGCTGCAAAGTGGCGGTCTTAACTGTCCGGATTTTTATCACCTTGGCAACAACGCCCAGGCCGCAACACTACTGCTGCCACTACCATTGCAATATCCAGTGGTCGTCAAAGCGCGCAGGCTTTCCGCCAGCCGCGGCGTAATTCGCGCCGACACGCCGCACGCATACACCCAGGCCGTGCAGTGGGTGCGCGGCATACAGGCCAAAGCCGATCGTGACGCCGCCAATCTGGGCTTGGTCGTGGAAAGTTTCATCCCCGGCCGCGAACATGCTCTGGAAGGGCTGCTGCATGACGGGCGGTTGCGCGTGCTGGCGCTGTTCGACAAACCCGATCCGCTGAACGGCCCCTATTTCGAGGAAACGCTGTACGTCACGCCGTCACGCCTGCCGCAGGCAAAGCAGGACGAGATCGTGCAAACAGCGCAACGCGCGTGTGAACTGGCCGGGCTCACCAGCGGCCCGGTGCACGCCGAAATGCGCGTGAACGAACACGGGGTATGGCTGCTGGAAATCGCCGCGCGCTCGATCGGCGGGCTGTGCGGCAGGATGCTCAAGCATGCGCTGGGCATGAGCCTGGAAGAATTGATCCTGCGCCACGCTCTTGACCGGCCATTGCCGCAGACGCAACACGGGGAGGCCAGCGGCGTGATGATGATCCCGATTCCAGGGCGTGGTATTTTTCAGGGCGCGCAGAATCTCGAAGCCGCGCTGCAAGTCGCCGGCATCAGCGACATCCAGATCACCGCCAGCCCGGGTCAGGTCATCGCGCCGCCACCGGAAGGCGCAAGCTATTTGGGCTTTATTTTCGCGCAGGGACTATCGCCGGACGCGGTTGAATCCAGTCTGCGACTGGCGCACCAGCGGCTGGTCTTCGAAATCCAGGCGGATATTCCGGTCAACCAGGCGAATTCCCCGACGTAAACCCGGCTACTCCGCCGGAGCGCGTAGGTCGGGATAATTCTCTTTCACTTCGTGGCGGTTGCTTTCCGCGTCGTACCAGTAGAGCTTATCGGGCTCTTCGGTCTTTGCAGTGGTTTTGTGGGTGCCGTCGCAAAACGGTTGATTCTTCGACAACCCACAGCCGCATATATACTTGGTTTCCGTACCCACTGTCACCGGATACGGGCCTGTCCGGGTTCTTTTGACGATCCTTGCCATGAGTTATCCTTGAAAATTGTGTATGTAATGAATTGAGACGGCGGTGTATTCTTGATGGTGCTTCCGGAATCATCAATCTTTCACAAGGCGCTGTTGCGCCGTGAGTAACGGTAACGTTTTTGCGTTGAAGAATCCAGCGGTAGCCTCTTCCATTGTGCATCCGTCCAGCAAGAACTGACCCCCTAACTCACGACCAGCCTCGGTCCTCTCACCGCCGCTCGCCGTGATCAGAACGCCCGAATGGGCGCGTAGCGTCGCGCGCTCCCAATCAGCGACGAGCGCCGCTTTACACGAACGGGAAAGCCTGTTGGTTGGGCGCACGCCGACCACCTTGCGCCGTGTCGTGGTGCGGGACGACTCCGACAAGCGTGTCACCTTTCTGACCAACAACTTCGCACTGGTGCCCGGACTCATCGCGCAGTTGTATCGGCAGCGCTGGCAGGTCGAGTTGTTCTTCAAGTGGATCAAGCAGCACCTGCGCATCAAGGCGTTTCTCGGCACCAGCGAGAACGCCGTGAAGACGCAAATCTGGATCGCGGTCTGCACTTACGTGCTGATCGCTATTTTGAAGAAACGGCTCAAGCTGTCGCATAGCCTCGATGAAATCCTACAAATCCTGAGTCTGACCATGTTCGAAACAACATCCATAAATCAATTACTTACAAACCCCCCAACCCATTCAGAGCCACCAATAACGCCAATCCAGGGTGTTTTCCTCTGAAAAATGTTGGGACACTACTGACAACGAATAGGATATTAACTTTGTGTGATGCCGTAACCTTATCTTAAGGAGGTGACAATGCGTAAAGTGTTTCACGTTACGCATTGTGCTGCGCCCGATGCCGCGGGGCAAGTCATGCTGCGACAGTCACGATGCGCCGCTCGTCGATGGATTGCAGTACGGCATTGGTCACCGCCACGGTGTAGAGGCTGTCCTCGCCGTCGGGCAGCAGGCTGCGTCCGCCGTGAACATCGGTCTCGAAGGCCTGCACCTGCAGGTCGTAGGTCGGGCTGGCCGGGAAGCGTTCCTCGATGCTGCCCTTGGCATCGCGGATGGTGATTACATGCTCTTTGGCGAAACGCAGGGCCGAAGTGACCAGCGTGGCCTTGTCACCTTCGATCAACAGATTGTTTTCGGCGCCAGCGACTTCGCGCGTGGCTTTGGCCAGTGCATGGCAGTCGCCGTCGAGGCGGCCGAGCACGGTCATGGTGTCGTCGGATTTTTTGTCGCGGCGGTCGGGGTGCGTGAAGGCCGAAACCTCGACGAAACGCTGGCCGCTGACGTACTGGATCAGGTCGAGCAGGTGTACGCCGACGTCGTAGATCACGCCGCTTTGTTCGAAATCATTGCGCCATGACGCGCGTGAGCCGAGACCGGAGGCGCGTTCCAGAGAAATTTCCGCGAGTCGTCCAAGCCGGCCTGAGCGCACGATCTCCCGCGCACGAACGATGGCGGCATCCAGCCTGATCTGGTGCGCAATGCGCAGCACGACGCGGGCATCGCGGCAGGCCTTGACCATTTCCTGCGCGTGCGCGGTTTTCATCGCGAACGGTTTTTCACACAGGATATGTTTGCCGGCGCGCGCCAGTGTCAGCACCGCGGCATGGTGCATGGCATTGGGCAGGGCGACATAGACGGCGTCGACCTCCGGATCCGCGGCCAGACTGTCGAGGTCGGGGTGCGTCCGTGGGACTTTGAACTTATCGGCGAAGGCGCGGCTTTTTTCCGGCGTGCTGCCAAGGCAGGCGACGAGTTGTGAACCGGGACTTTTGACGATGCCCGGCCCGACAAAATCAGTGGCGACCCAGCCGAGGCCGACGACGCCCCAGCGGACAGGTTTGTGGGTGTTGTTCATGTTGCGTGTTTTTCGATGTTTTTCGGGTTGCGATTACAAAAAAGTGATGAGTGCGGAGTGATGAGTGATGAACGAAGGGCAGGGTTTGCGTTCATCACTCATCACTCCGCACTCCGCATTGCCCTACATGACTCCTTCCATGACCTGCACTTCAACCAGCGCACCCGATGTGACATTGCCCTGTTCGGTGGGCAGGATGATGAAACAGTTGGCTTCCGACATTGAGCGCAGGATGCCGGAACCCTGTTCGCCGGTGACGCGCACGCTGAGGTTGCCGGCGCTGTCGCGCGTGAGGATGCCGCGCTGGAACTCGGTGCGGCCCGGGGCTTTTTTCAAGACCGAGGTGCAGGGCACCTTGAAGGTGGGCAGTGGTTCTATCGGGTCGCGGCCCGAGAGTTTGAGCAGCGCATCGCGCACGAACTGGTAGAAGGTGACCATCACCGATACCGGATTGCCGGGCAGGCCGAAAAAGTGTGCGTTGCCGATTTTGCCGTAGGCGAGGGGGCGGCCGGGTTTCATCGCGATTTTCCAGAACACGACTTCGCCCAGTTCGTTGAGCAGGTCTTTGACAAAGTCCGCTTCGCCGACGGATACGCCGCCGCTGGTGATCACCACGTCGGCCACTGCTGCGGCTTCACGGAACGCCGCCTCAAGCAGTTTTGGATCGTCGCGCACCACGCCCATGTCGATGATTTCGCAGCCCAGCCGCGTCAGCATGCCGTGGAGGGTGTAACGGTTGCTGTCGTAAATCTGGCCTTCGCCCAGCGGCGAACCGATGGACACCAGTTCGTCACCGGTAGAGAAAAACGCCACGCGGAGCTTGCGATAGACGGAAACTTCGGCGATCCCCAGTGAGGCGATCAATCCGGTTTCAGCGGGGCGCAGCGGCTGGCCACGACGCAATGCCGGCTGGCCGCGTCGCAGGTCTTCACCGGCGCGGCGCAGATGCTGGCCCTGTTTGTGGCCGCTGCCGATGGTGACCTGCCCGTCACTGGCCTCGGCATGTTCCTGCATCACGATCATGTCTGCGCCTTGCGGCACCACGCCGCCGGTCATGATGCGCACCGCCTGACCTGCGCCCAGCGCACCCTTGAACGGCACACCGGCAAATGAGCTGCCTGCCACTTTCAGAGTGACTTTGCCATCGGCCTTGAGGTCGGCAAACCGCAGTGCGTAGCCGTCCATCGCGGAATTGTCGTGGGAGGGCACATCGACCGGGGAAATCACGTCCTCCGCCAGCACGCGGCCCAGCGCGGCGCGCACGGCCACGCGTTCAATGGTGGTGACCGGGGACAGGAATCGTGCAATGACTTCACGCGCCTTGGGCACGGGCATGGAGTTGGGATCGTAGTCGTCAGCGCAGGAAATATCGTGTAACGACTGCGCGCGCAACGTCGGGCTGATGGTGGTCATGGCGGTTTCCTCAACGGCGGAGTGCAGGAAGATTATGGAAGCCTGAATTTTATCAGGCAGGCTGCGGGCTTATTCGAGCAATTCCGTGGCAGGCACCCATTCCAGTGCGCCACCGGCTTTGTAGCCGGCCAGATTGCTCACCATCCTGCGGAATGCCGGCTGTTCGAGATGGGCAAGCAGGGCACGCAACCGTGGCTGGCGCAATATGGCCGCGCGGGCGGCGAGGTAATAGTGCTCTTTGACCAGTGGGACGAAGGTCAGGCCTTGCTCTTTTGCCGCGGCTTCGATGCCGAACCCGGCATCGGCCATACCGCTGGCCACGGTTGCCGCGACGGCTGCATGGGTGAATTCTTCATGCGCGTAGCCATGGATGGCACCAGGCCGCAAGCCGCGATCCGCCAGCATAAAATCAAAACACAGCCGGGTGCCCGATCCCCGCTGGCGATTGACGAAGCGCAGGCCTTTGCGCGCGAGGTCGGCAATGGTCACCAGTTTTTTCGGATTGCCGGGCGCCACCATCAGTCCCTGGGTGCGATCAAACAGATTGGTAATCATCAGCGACTTCATGCGCAGCCACGGCCGCAATTGCGCCACCAGCGCACTCGCTTCCGGCATCACCGGCAGGTGAAATCCGGCGATGTCACATTGTTTGCGTCGCAGTGCAGCCAGGCAGTCGAGGCTGCCCTGGAAATGCAGTTCCAGCGTGGAATCGTTGTTGCTATGCAGTAAATCGCGGAGTCTGGCCAGCGCGAGATCGTGGCTGGCATGTATCACGACCGTTTTTGCCGGGCCGGTGGCCTGTGTGGTTTCCAACGCGGCCAGCAGCCGCGCCTCGGCCTCGCGGATGCCCGCGGCCAGCGGGCCGCTGGCATCGACCAGGCCGGCCAGCAGGCGTTCCGCCAAGGGCGAGAGCCGGGTGCCTTTGCCTTGTTGTGGCACGACCAGCGATTCGCCCAGTTCATTGCCGGCCGCCTCCAGCAAGCCCCAGGCATGGCGATAGGAGAGTCCGGTGGTTTTGGCCGCGGTTTGCAGGTTGCCGGTGCGGGCGATCGACTCCAGCAGCATGACCAGCCGGGGCTCCATGGTCAGGCCCTCAATGGTCCAGCGTACTTCCCCGGAAATCTTCATGGTTATGTTCTAAATTGCATATTGCGATTGATTTTTATATCAATAAAATCAATATCTTTCAAGTATTGCTAAAAATTACATGAATAGTTTGGGCGAGGCTTTTGCGGCAGCCTGGCGTTTGATCGCCGGCTTCGACGCGGAGCTCGCGCAGGTGGTCGGACTCAGCCTGCAGGTCAGCCTGATTGCCGTGGTGATCGCGACCCTGATCGGCCTGCCCATTGGCGCGATGATCGCCGTCGGACGCTTCCGTGGCCGGCAGACCCTGATTGTGTTGCTCAATGCATTGATGGGACTGCCGCCCGTGGTGGTCGGCCTGGTGGTGTATCTGCTGCTGTCGCGCGCCGGGCCGCTGGGCAATCTCGGCATCCTGTTTACGCCGACGGCCATGGTCATCGCGCAGACCGTGCTGATTACGCCGATCATCGCCGCACTGTCGCGCCAGATCATCGAAGACGCCTGGCGGGAATACGACGAACAACTGCGTTCGCTGGGCGCACGCCGGATCAACGCGGCGATGACGCTGATCTGGGATACGCGGTTTTCGCTGCTGACCATCCTCCTCGCCGGTTTTGGCCGTGCCGCGGCCGAAGTCGGTGCGGTGATGATCGTCGGCGGCAACATCGCCGGCGTGACGCGGGTGATGACCACCACCATCGCGCTGGAAACCAGCAAGGGTGATCTGCCGTTGGCCTTGGGCCTTGGCATCGTGCTCATCACGCTGGTGATCGTGCTCAATGCGCTGGCCGCAGTGATCCGGGAGATGGCGCTGCGGCGCTACGGCTGACCCATGCTGCCTCTCGAACTGGATCAGCTCACTTTCAGCGCCGGCAATGCCGCGATCATCCGCGGCATATCAGCCCGTATCGAAGCCGGTCCGCGCACTGTGATTCTCGGCCCCAACGGCGCCGGTAAAAGCGTGCTGATGCGGCTGTGTCATGGCCTGCTGACGCCGACCGGCGGCCGCATCGTCTGGCACGGCGCGATGAATGGCGGAAAAAGCGTAGATGTGCGTCGCCATCAGGCCATGGTGTTCCAGCGCCCGGTGATGCTGCGCCGTTCGGCGCTGGCCAATGTGATGTACGGCCTGAAGCTGGCCGGAAAATCGCGCAATCAATCCGGGTTGCGCGCGATGGACGTACTGGAAGTGGTTGGGCTCGCGCAGCATGCCGCACGACCTGCGCGGGTGCTGTCGGGCGGAGAGCAGCAGCGCCTTGCGCTGGCGCGAGCCTGGGCGCTGGGTCCCGATGTGCTGTTCCTCGATGAACCGACAGCCAATCTCGACCCGGCGTCGACGCAGGACATCGAGAACATCATCAATGCCATCCACGCCTCCGGCACCAAAATCATCATGACCACGCACAACCTCGGCCAGGCGCGGCGGCTGGGCGACGAAATCCTGTTTATCAGCAATGGCCGATTGATGGAACACACACCCATCGACAAATTTTTCAGACAGCCTGCTTCAAGTGAAGCGGCGGCATTCATCAAGGGAGAAATGCCATGGCAATGATCCGGAGAATACTGCTGGCATTGGCACTGTCGGGGTTGTTGGCCCCTGCGGTCTGGGCACAGCAATTCATCACGGTTGCTTCCACGACCTCAACCGAACAGTCCGGACTGTTCAAGCACCTGCTGCCGGTGTTCGAGAAAAAAACCGGCACGCGGATACGTGTCGTGGCTCTGGGTACGGGGCAGGCGCTGGACATGGGCCGTCGTGGCGATGCCGACGTGGTGTTCGTCCATGACAAAGAAGCTGAAGAGAAATTTATTGCCGAAGGTTTCGGCGTGCAGCGCTTCGAGGTGATGTACAACGACTTTGTGCTGGTCGGGCCGAAAACCGATCCGGCAAAAGTGGCTGGCGGCAAGAGCATCATCGAGGCTTACAGGAAAATCGCTGCCGCGGCGGCACCGTTTGCATCACGCGGTGATAAAAGCGGCACACAGGCGACGGAGTTGCGCTTGTGGAAATCCGCAGCCATCGACCCGCAAACGGGCAAGGGCGCCTGGTATCGCGAGACCGGTTCCGGCATGGGGCCGACGCTGAATACCGCCTCCGCGATGAATGCCTACGCGTTCACCGACCGCGGCACCTGGTTGTCGTTCAAGAACCGCGGTGAACTGGTGATCGTGGTGGAAGGGGACGAGCAACTGTTCAACCAGTACGGCGTCATGCTGGTCAATCCGGCCAAACATCCGCATGTCAAAAAGGAACTCGGACAGGCCTTTGTCGATTGGGTAATTTCCGCTGATGGGCAGAAGGTCATCGCTGATTACAAAATCGGTGCGGACCAGCTTTTTTTTCCGAACGCTGGTCGCTAGACAGGTGCGGTATGCTGCCGCGGTTCTGGCTTAAGGAATTGCTGATTTGAATCACTTGCAATCATCGAGAAATCGGACGCCGGTTCTGGTCATTGCCGCAGCAATATCTACGCTGCTCTTCATCGTCGCGCTTGCGTTTTCGACTGGCCGCTACCCGATCGCTGTCGGCGATCTGTTGCGCGTGGTGTGGTCCTGGCTGGGCGGCACGCCGCACGGCCTCGATCCGACCATCGAAACGGTGGTGCTGCAGATCCGCGGGCCGCGGGTGATTGCCGCGCTGCTGGTCGGCGCGGCACTGGCCGCGGCGGGTGCCGCCTATCAAAACCTGTTTCGTAATCCGCTGGTCTCACCGGACATTCTCGGCGTGTCGGCCGGTGCCGCGGTGGGCGCGGTGCTGGGTATCTTCCTGTCGCTGGGCATAGCGGCCATCCAGTCCATGGCGCTGGCGGGTGGTCTGGCTGCCGTGACCATGGTTTATGTGGTGGCGCGGGCCGTCCGTGGCCACGATCCGCTGCTGGTACTGGTGCTTGCCGGCGTGGTGCTGGGTTCGCTGCTCGGCGCCTGCGTGGCGCTGATGAAATATCTCGCCGATCCCTACAACCAGTTGCCTGCCATCACCTTCTGGCTGCTCGGCAGCCTGGCGTCGGTGGATCCGCGCGATCTGTGGATTGCGGGGCCGTTGATGCTGATCGGGCTGCTGCCGCTGTGGCTGCTGCGCTGGCGCATCAATGTGCTGTCGCTGGACGACGAGGAGGCACGCGCGCTGGGGGTGGCGACCGTGCGCATTCGTGTGGCGGTGATTGTCGGCGCCACGCTGATGACTTCAGCAGCGGTGGCGATTTCCGGCGTCATCGGCTGGGTTGGCCTGGTGATCCCGCATTTTGCGCGGCTGATCACCGGACCGGATTTTTCCCGCTTGCTGCCGGTGTCAGTGCTGCTCGGCGCGGGATTCCTGGTCGCGGTGGACACGCTGGCCCGCAGCATTGCCAACGTTGAAGTGCCGCTGGGTGTGCTGACGGCCTTCATCGGCACACCGTTGTTCCTGTGGCAACTCGTAACGGCGCGGCGGGGCTGGCAATGAAGCTGGCCGCAAAAAACCTGGCATTCGGTTATCGCGACCGCCGTGTCGGCAGCGATGTCACGCTGGAACTGGCCGCGGGCGAAGTGTTGTGCCTGCTCGGCCCCAACGGCAGCGGCAAGACCACGCTGTTCAAAACGCTGCTCGGACTGTTGCCGCCGCAGGCCGGGACAGTGCTGATCGATGGTCGTGATGCACGTAATGTGGCGCGTGACGCCATTGCGCGGCAGATCAGTTATGTGCCGCAGGCGCATGGCGCGTTTTTCCCGTACAGCGTCAGTGAGACGGTGCTGATGGGGCGTACTGCGCACCTGGGTTTGTTCTCGACGCCGTCCGCAGGCGACCACACGGCAACTGCGGCGGCCATCGAGCGCATGGGCATCACGCATCTGGCGGATGCGATTTACACGCAGATTTCCGGCGGCGAACGGCAACTGGCGCTGATCGCGCGCGCGCTGGCGCAGGAGGCGCGGGTGGTGATCATGGATGAACCGACGGCGAACCTCGATTTCGGCAACCAGGTGCGCGTGCTGGAGCGCATCCGCGCGCTGGCGGGCGAGGGTATCGGCGTGCTGCTGTCGACGCACGATCCGGATCACGCCTTTTTGTGCGCGGATCGGGTGGCGATGCTGCATCAGGGGCAACTGGTGGCCTGCGGTAGTGCAGACGAAGTGATGACCGCGGAAAATTTGCAGCAGATTTATGGCGTGGCAGTGGCCGTTGCTGCCGTGCCATTGCGCAGCGGCGACACGCGCAAGGTCTGCCTGCCGCTGGGCCGGACGTAAAAGCGGGTGACCGTGAAAAAATGTAAGTCATTGTTTTTATTGATATTTAATTTATTTATTGGAGCGATCACACTGGTCTCGTCCGGGCATGCCCATGCGCAAGCTGACATTCCCGCAATCGCCGCAGCTTCCGATCTGCAGTTCGCGCTGGAAGCCATTACTGTGCGCTTTCGTGGCGAAACCCGAAAAGATGTGCGTCTGTCGTTCGGCTCCTCGGGTAATTATTTTCGCCAGATTGAACAGGGCGCGCCGTTTCAATTATTCCTGTCGGCAGATGAAGATTTTGTGTTGCGATTGCATCAAGCAGGAAAAACGAAAGATCGCGGCAGGCTGTATGCGATTGGGCGCATCGTATTGTTCGCACCCAAAGGTTCACCACTGAACGTGGATGAGCAGATGGCCGGCCTGCGGGAGGCAGTCGCCGGCAATCGCATCAGTCGTTTCGCCATCGCCAATCCTGAGCATGCACCGTACGGCCGCGCTGCCGAACAGGCGCTGCGCAAGCTGGGGTTGTGGGATGCGCTGCAGGGCAGAATGGTGCTGGGTGAAAACGTGTCGCAGGCCGCGCAGTTCGCCGCCAGCGGTTCGACGCAGGGCGGCATCTTCGCGTATTCGCTGGCGCTGTCGCCGAGCGTATCAAAGCAGGGTCGCTATGTGCTGCTGCCTGAAGACCTGCATCAGCCGCTGCGTCAGCGCATGGTGCTGGTCAAGGGGGCGGGTGAGACTGCTCACGCGTTTTATGCCTGGCTGCAGCAGCCCGCAGCGCGAAAAATTTTCGAACAATATGGTTTCAAGCTGCCAGTCGGTGCGCCCGGATAAATCATGGACTGGTCCGCACTCAATCTTTCACTGAAACTCGCCGCCTGCACGGTGCTGATCCTGCTGCCGCTGGGAATCTGGGCGGGACACGCGCTGGCAGCGCAGCAATTCCGCGGCAAGGCCTGGGTCGAGGCGCTGCTGGCGCTGCCGCTGGTATTGCCACCGACCGTGCTCGGGTATTACCTGATGGTGGCGATGGGTGGCGCGTCACCCATTGGCCAGTTCTATGAATCCTGGATCGGCCGGCCGCTGGTGTTCAGTTTTGAGGGGCTGCTGGTCGCCTCGGTGATTTTCAACATTCCGTTTGCGATCCAGCCGATGCAGCGCGGCTTCGAGGCCATCGCACCGGAAGTGCGCGATGCCGCGGCTTGCTGCGGCCTGACGCGCTGGCGCACATTGTGGCGTATCGAACTGCCGCTGGCCTGGCCCGGCATCCTGTCTGCGGTGGTGCTGACGTTTGCGCACACGCTGGGCGAATTCGGCGTGGTGCTGATGGTCGGCGGCAACATCCCCGGTGAAACCAAGACCATCGCCATTGCGATCTATGACCGCGTGCAGGCTTTCGATACCGCCGGTGCCGGCCTGATGTCCGCCGTGCTGCTGCTGATTTCGCTGGTGGCGATCGGTGCTGCTTATTTCACAACCTCGCGTACGCGGACGCGCCGCCATGGCTGAGCCCGGTATCCGCATCCGCCTGCAGCAAAGCGGGCCGATTCCGTTGCAGGCTGAACTTGGCTGTGCGCCGGGCGAAATACTGGCGCTGGTCGGGCCGTCGGGCAGCGGCAAGACCACCATCCTGCGTGCGATTGCCGGGTTGCTGCGTGTCCGGCACGGCGCCATTCATTGCAATGGCGACTGCTGGTTTGATGACCAACGCCAGATTTTTACCGAAACCCGTCAACGGCGTGTCGGTTACGTATTCCAGAACTACGCATTGTTCCCGCACCTGAGCGCCCTGCACAACGTGATGGAAGCCATGCTCGAGCTGCCGGTGGCAGAGCGCGAACGTCGTGCGCGCGACGTGCTGGCGCGGGTGCGTCTCGCCGGACTCGAAGACCGCGTGCCCGCTGCGCTTTCAGGCGGGCAGCAGCAGCGCGTCGCCGTGGCGCGTGCGCTGGCCCGCGAACCACAGGTGCTGCTGCTCGATGAACCGTTTTCTGCGGTGGACCGCGCGACGCGGCAACGACTGTATCGTGAACTGGCCGAACTGCGGCGTGAACTGGCGATGCCGGTGATCCTGGTCACGCATGACCTTGATGAAGCCATGATGCTCGCGGACAGGATGTGTGTGCTGCACCAGGGACGCACGCTGCAATCCGGTGATCCCTATGCGGTGATGACACGTCCGGACACCGTTGAAGTCGCCCAGCTGGTCGGCCTGCGCAATGTATTCCGCGCCGGTGTGGTCGCGCATGATGCGGAACGCGGCGTAACGATCATTGAATGGCGCAGGCATCGCCTTGAAGCGCGGTTGCAGCCGGATTTCAAAGTGGGGCAGCAGGTGACCTGGGCGATTCCGCAAGGTCACATCGTACTGCACCGGCGCGACCGGCCGTCACGCGGCGAACGCGAGAATCCGGTGTCCGGCGTGGTGACGGAGTATCTGGCGCTGGGCGAAAACGTCGCGCTGACCGTGGCCGTCAACGGACCCGGCCGGCCGCCGCTGTTCATGACCGTGCCTGCTCACACGGCGCGCCGCAATGGCATCGTTCAGGGCGTGGAGATCGGCGTCTCCCTGCTCGCCGAGGGGATACACCTGATGCCCGCCGACGAATCGCGCACGCCCGCTAAACCTGTTTGAATGGTAGGGCTGTAAGGCGGGAGGAGTGAAGCCTGCGCAGGGCGGGAGGAGTGAAGTCTCCGCAGGGCGGGAGTAGCGCAGCGGATCCCGCCTTCAGGGCATAGTCACGACTGAACGGCGGGATTCACTGCGTTCCTCCCGCCCTACGTGAATTGGTATCACGGAGCGAGCTGTTGTAGGGCGGGAGTAGCGCAGCGGATCCCGCCTTTTGGGTTCGACCGCCGCGGTGGACTGGTAATATTGACTCTTGACCCATTTGCTTAATCAAAAATGAAAATTTTCGGCTTCGCCGGTTATTCCGGCAGCGGCAAAACCACGCTGATTGAAAAACTGATTCCGCTGTTTGTGCAGCAGAAGCTGCGGGTATCGCTGCTCAAACATGCGCACCACACCTTCGATGTTGACCAGCCAGGCAAGGATTCCTATCGCCATCGCCATGCCGGCTGCACCGAGGTGCTGGTGACCTCGTCGCGGCGCTGGGCGCTGATGCATGAGCTGCGCGGCGCGCCCGAACCGGGCCTCACCGAACAAATCGAGCGACTGTCACCCTGCGACCTGCTGCTGGTGGAGGGTTTCAAACACGAGCATATTCCCAAGCTGGAGGTATATCGTGCGGAAGTCGGCGAATCAATGCTGCATCCGCACGACAGCAACATCGTTGCCGTGGCCAGTGATGCGAAGGTGGATACGAAGCTGCCGCAATTCGACCTGAATGCGCCGCCGGCGATTGCCGAATTCATCCTGCAGCATGTCGGCCTGCGTACGGGCGCGCAATGATTACCCTGCTTTATTTTGCCCGGCTGCGCGAAGTGCTCGGTACTGGCCGGGAACAACTGCCCCTACCGGCGGGTGTCACCACACTGCGCGCGCTGCGTGCCCATCTCGCGCAGCGCGGCGAGGCTTGGGCAAAGGAAATGGCTGAAGGGCGAAACTTGCGCGCGGCAGTGAACCAGACTGTGGCTGCGGCGGATGCGCCGGTGGCCGATGGCGACGAGGTTGCGTTTTTTCCGCCGGTGACCGGCGGATAATTTAATAAAAAAATTAGTTACATAGATTCCTGGCAAATGACCCGTTGCCGTTTGCATTGCCGAAAGTGATACTTTAGTATCACTTCATGAAAACCGAACTGGTGACCACCCTTAAACGCGAGGCCACTGAGCTTATCGCCGAGCTTGAGCGGGATCGTGAGCCCATTCTTATTACGCAGCATGGAGTGCCGAGTGCTTACCTCGTGGACGTCGAGTCCTATGAGGCCTTGCAGCGTCGAATGACTTTGCTGGAAGGCATTGCCCGGGGTGAAAAGGCGGTTGAGGATGGCCGTACGTTATCGCATGCAAAAGCCAGGCAACGCATGGCGCGATGGCTGAAGTAGTCTGGACGGAACCAGCGCTTGGTGATCTGGACTCAGTTGCAGATTACATCGCTCTCGATGACCCGCAGGCCGCGCAACAGTTGGTACAGCGAATTTTTCATCATGTCGTGCAACTGGCCAAACACCCGCAGTCCGGTTCACAACCCCAGGAACTTAAGGGATGGCGTTACCGGCAGATAGTGGAGTCGCCCTGCCGGATTTTTTATCGACATGAGGGTGGGCGAGTCTGCATACTCCATGTGATGCGTGCGGAGAGGTTGCTGGGCAAAGGGCGACTCGCACCGCGAGACAAGCGGCGACGCAAACAATAACCGCGAATCATTTCTGGTCAGTGGAGAGGGTATGAGCGTACGCGTACAGCAGCAAGACTTCGACATCAGCGCCGAGATCGCCGCAATGCGCAGCGGCAATCCGAAAATCGGTGCCATCGCGAGTTTTGTCGGCGTGGTGCGCGACGTTAACGACGGCGACAGCGTGGCGACCATGACGCTGGAGCATTACCCGGGGATGACCGAAAAATCCATCGCGGCGATCATCGATGAGGCGCGCGCCCGCTGGGAAGTGCTGGATGCGCTGGTGATCCATCGTGTCGGCACCCTGAAACCGACGGATCAGATCGTGTTGGTGATTGTCGCCAGCACCCATCGCGGCGATGCCTTCGCCGCCTGCGAATTCATCATGGATTACCTGAAGACCCAGGCGCCGTTCTGGAAAAAAGAAATCACGCCGCAAGGCGGGCGCTGGGTGGATGCGCGGGTGACCGATGACAAGGCGGCTGAAAGATGGGAAAAATCAAGGCAGGGTAAATAACTGTCCGGAACTAACAGGCCGGGACAGCCTGATGCTGTGTTCTAAGAGCGCCTGACAAAATGACATTTTTGAAGCCCCTCATCCTGCCCTCTCCCCGCATGCGGGGAGAGGGTAAATTTAATTTTGTCAGGCGCTCTTAATACAATGACTTACTTTGATTCAATGCGCAGCTTTTCAGAATTTTTGATTTTATCGGCGTTCATCTGCGCTCATCGGCGGTTAACGCTTTCTGATTTTGATATGGGCTCTCTCTAAGTCCGCCCGTAGGTATCCTCAAAGCGCACGATATCGTCCTCACCGAGATAGGCGCCGGACTGGACTTCAATCATTTCGAGCGCGACTTTTCCCGGGTTCTCGAGCCGGTGTTTGGTGCCGATGGGTATATAGGTGGATTCGTTTTCAGCGACCAGGAAGGTCTCATCGCCGCGGGTCACCCTGGCCGTGCCCTGGACAACGATCCAGTGTTCAGCGCGATGATGGTGCATCTGCAGTGAAAGCGCTGCGCCCGGATTGACGACGATACGCTTGACCTGAAAACGGCCGCCGGCGTCGATGCTGTCGTAGTAACCCCATGGCCGGTAGATTTTGCGATGCGCGTTTGCCTCCGTCCGGCCTTCGCGTTTGATCCGTGCCACAACGTCTTTGACTTGTTGCATGTGGCTCTTGTTCGCCACCAGCACGGCATCCGGTGTCTCCACCACGACGACGCCTTCCAGTCCGACCACGGCCACCAGCCGTGATTTGGAAATCGCCAGCGTATCGCGGGTGGCCACGGCCATGACATCCCCATGCAGCACGTTGTTGTCCGCGTCCTTGTCGCCGATCTGCCACAGTGCGTCCCATGCGCCGACATCCGACCAGCCGGCGTCGAGCGGGATGACCACACCCACGCCGTCAGCCAGTTTTTCCATCACGGCGTAATCGATCGAATCGGCGGGGCAGGCGGCAAACGCATCCTTGCCGATACGCAGAAAATCCTGATCCACGCTGCGCGAGGCAAAAGCACTGCGGCATGCGTTCACGATGTCCGGTCGTGTGCTGCCCAGTTGCGCGAGCCAGAACGAAGCGCGCATCATGAAAATGCCCGAATTCCAGAAATATCCGCCGCTGGCGAGATAATCCGCGGCCGTGGCCGCATCCGGCTTTTCGACAAAGGCATTGATCGACCGGGCATCCTGCTGTCCTGCCAGGGCGGTGCCGGCATGGATGTAACCGTAACCGGTCTCGGGATGAGTGGGCCTGATGCCGAAGGTCACCAGATTTCCGCCTTCGGCGAACGCAGCCCCTAGGGCAACCGCGCTGCTAAAGGCACGGGTATCAATGATGATGTGGTCCGCAGGCATGACCAGCATCACCGGATCATCACCCGCCTGCAGCGCGATCAGTGCGGCCAGCGTCAGCGCCGGAGCCGTATTGCGTCCGACAGGTTCGAGCACGATGCTGGCCGGCACGATTCCGGTCTGGCGCAACTGCTCGGCCGTGATAAAGCGGTAGTCCTCGTTGGCGACAACGATGGGCGGGCACACTTTTCCGCCGGCAACAGCGAGCGATTTGTCCACGCGCCGCGCTGTCGCCTGCAGCAGGGTGTGATCTCCGCTGAGGGCCAGCAGTTGCTTGGGATATTGTTCGCGCGACAAGGGCCACAGGCGCGTGCCCGATCCCCCGCAAAGGATGACGGGCTGCAGGTTCATTTGTTTTTCAGCGCTTTTTTGCTGGCAAGGTATTCCGTGAATTCCTTGCCGACTTCCGGATGCCGCTGTCCGAATTCCACCATGGCCTGAAGGTAGCCGATCTTGGAGCCGCAGTCGTAGCGCACACCCTGGTAGCGGTGGGCGAGAACCTGCTGCTCGGTGAGCAGGCCGGATATGGCGTCGGTGAGCTGGATTTCTCCGCCGGTGCCCGGCTTCACGTTTTCAAGATGATGGAATATGCGCGGCGTGAGTATGTAACGCCCGACCACGGCGAGGGTTGAGGGTGCGTCCTCGGGTTTCGGTTTCTCGACAATGGCATCCACTTTTTCCAGACGTTCAGTCAGTGCCTTCGAGGCGACGATGCCGTAACTCTTGGTGTCTTCCCGCGGCACGTTCTGCACACCGAGCACGGAACAGTTGTAATAGTTGTAAGCCTCGATCATTTGCCGGGTTACCGGCGTATCGGCATCAAGCAGATCGTCTGCCAGCAGCACCGCGAATGGCTCGTTGACGATCGCGGGCTTGGCGCAGAGTACGGCGTGGCCCAGGCCCAGCGCTTCCGTCTGGCGGATGAAAATGCAATTGACATGTTTCGGCAGAATGTTGCGCACTGCCTTCAGCATTTCAACCTTGCCGTGAATCTCGAGTTCGTTCTCGAGTTCGTAGGCCTTGTCGAAATGGTCTTCGATGGCGCGCTTGCTGCGTCCGGTGACGAATATCAGGTTAGTAATACCCGATGCCACGGCCTCTTCAACCGCAAACTGGATCAGCGGTTTGTCAACGATGGGCATCATCTCCTTCGGGCTGGCTTTTGTCGCCGGAAGGAAACGCGTGCCGAGGCCGGCCACGGGGAAGACTGCCTTGGTAATTTTTGTCATGTTGCGTGGGGCTCCAGAATCTGGTGTGGCTTGCGTGTGGGAAGTTTACCGGTATCCGGGCGTGATTGACGGTTATGGGCCGACGCTGTTCGCGCCGGGAACCTGCCGGCCAATTCCGTGGTACTCGAGGCCAAAGCCTGCCACGTACAGCGGGTCATAGAGATTCCTGCCGTCGAAAATGACCGGCACTTTCAGCGCTGATTTCAGTGCGGCGAAGTTCGGGCTTTTGAATTCGCGCCATTCGGTGGCGATGATCAGGGCATCGCAGTCGCTGACTGCCGCCATCGGATTGGCGGCGTAAGACACGCCGGTGGCGTCGCCTATGCAAGTCCGCGCGTTGTCCATGGCGATGGGATCATAGGCCACCACGGTGGCATGGCGGGCCAGCAGTTCGCGGATGATCTCCAGGCTTGGCGCTTCACGCATGTCGTCGGTATTCGGCTTGAAGGCAAGCCCCCACAGGGCGAAGCGTTTGCCGCTGAGATCGTTGCCGAAGCGGCGCACGACCTTGTCGACGATCAGGTGCTTCTGGCGTTCGTTTACCGCACCGAGCGCGGACACCAGGTGCAGATGAACATTGTGTTCTTCGGCCGTGCTCTGCAGCGCGCGGATATCCTTCGGGAAGCAGGAGCCGCCATAACCGATGCCGGCATACAGAAAGTCATAACCGATGCGCTGATCGGAACCGATGCCGAGCCTGACGTTCTCGATATCAGCACCAGTGGCATCGGCGAGTATCGCCAGTTCGTTCATGAACGAGATCCGCGTCGCGAGCATGGCATTGGCGGCGTACTTCGCGAGTTCCGCCGATCGCACATCCATGGAGATCAGGCGGTTGTGGTTGCGGTTGAAGGGCGCGTAGAGCTGGCGCATGGACTGCAGGGCGCGTTCGTCGCTGATGCCGATGATGATGCGGTCCGGGCGCATGAAGTCCGCAACAGCCGCGCCTTCTTTAAGAAACTCCGGATTGGAGACCACGCTGAACTCCGTTGTGACACCACGGCGCTTGAGTTCGGTTGAGATTTCCTGGCGGACGCGATCGGCGGTGCCCACGGGTACCGTCGATTTATCGATCACCACCTTGTATCCCTGCATGTGTTTGCCGATATTTTTCGCGGCTGCGAGGACGTGGCTGAGATCCGCCGAGCCGTCTTCGCCGGAAGGGGTGCCTACGGCAATCACCTGAAAGTCACCATGAGCCACAGCGGCTGCGATATCGGTGGTGAAGCGCAGGTTGCCGATTGCGGTGCAGTTCCTGACCATGGCTTCAAGGCCCGGCTCAAAAATCGGCACGTGGCCTTGCTCGAGCATGGCAATTTTCTTCGCGTCCAGGTCCAGGCAGACCACTTCGTTGCCCACCTCGGCCAGACATGCCCCGGTGACCAACCCGACGTACCCGGTTCCTATGATCGTGACTTTCAAATCAGATGCTCCCTGTTCATTGAATCAAAATAACATCCATTCGTGACAGTAATGCTGAAGACAAGCCGGCAACCGGTCACGTGACAAAGGTGGCAAGCCTGGATAGGTGGCAAGTCTGGATAGGTGGCTTCATCCAATCACGCATCATTGTTGGTCAGATTTTTCTCCGCCCACTGCTGCCAGCGCCAGGTATCGGCACACATGGCGTCAATGTCCAGTTGTGCCCGCCAATCGAGAGTGGTTTGGGCCAGCGCCGGATCGGCGTAGCACTGGGCAATGTCTCCCTGACGACGGGCGACGATGCGATAAGGCACCGTTTTTCCGCTTGCCGTGGCAAAAGCCCGCACCATTTCGAGAACGCTGCAGCCCCGTCCGGTGCCGAGGTTCAGCGTCAGTACGCCGCTGCGCTCCCGCAGTGCGTCGATCGCTGCATGATGGCCGCGGGCGAGATCAGCCACGTGTATGTAATCACGGACGCCGGTGCCGTCCGGTGTCGGGTAATCGTTGCCGTATATCGACAGTTCCTTCAACTTGCCGACAGCGACTTGTGCGACGTAGGGCATCAGATTGTTGGGAATTCCATGCGGATCTTCGCCAATCAGCCCCGATGCATGGGCGCCCACGGGATTGAAGTAGCGCAGAAGAGCAATGTGCCATAGTGGGTCTGCCACGGCCGCATCACGCAGGATATCCTCGATCATCAGCTTCGTGCGGCCATAGGGGTTGCTGGCCGACAATGGAAAATCCTCACGGATCGGAACCGATGCCGGTTCGCCGTACACCGTCGCGGAAGATGAAAAAACGAGAGTTTTTACGCCGGCCTTCGCCATACATTCGAATAACACCACGCTGCCCGTAACATTGTTGTCGTAGTAGGCGAACGGCATGACTACGGATTCGCCAACGGCTTTCAGGCCGGCAAAATGAATCACGGCATCGAAGTGGTGAGCAGAAAATATTTTTTCGAGAGCGGGGCGATCGCGAATATCCACCTGAGCGAACCCGGGGCGCCGTCCGGTGATGCGCTCGATGCGATCCAGCACCGAGGTTTTGCTGTTGCAGAGGTTATCGATAATGAAAACGTCTCTTCCCTGCGTCATCAGTTCGACCGTCGTGTGGGAGCCGATGTAGCCAGTGCCGCCCGTAATCAGAATCATGTTCTGTTTCATGGCGTTGGGAAGAGTTCAGCCAGGCACAGCTGCATGGAGGAATCCCAGCCCGGCATTTCCAACCCATAACGTTGCTTGAGTCGGGCGCCGGAAAGCCGGGAATTGGCTGGCCGTGCTGCGGGCAAAGGGTAATCGGCGGTGGTGATGGGCGTTATGGAACGGCACTTCAGCCGTGCGCCGCGCGCCTGCGCAGCGGCGACGATGGCACTGGCGAAGCCATGCCAACTGGTCTCGCCCGCAGCGGTCAGATTGCAGGTGTCGCTGCCAAAGCTGCCGTTTTTGCGGCGGGCGAGGTCCTGTTGCAGCGCCAGCGCCGTTGTTTCCGCGATCAGCCGTGCCCAGGTCGGCACCCCGGTCTGGTCGGCAACAATGCGCAGTTCTTCGCGTTCTGCGGCGAGCCGCAGGATGGTCCGGAGAAAGTTTTTTCCGCGGGCGGCATACACCCAGCTGGTGCGAAAAATCAGGTGGTCGGCACCGGAGGCGCGTACGGCTTCCTCCCCGGCCAGTTTGCTGCGGCCATAGGCGCCGGCGGGGTTGGGCGCATCTTGTTCGGTGTAGGCCACGGTTTTTTTGCCATCGAACACGTAGTCGGTCGAATAGTGCACCAGCAATGCACCGTGGCGCCGCGCTGCTTTGGCCAGTTCAGCCGGCGCGGCGGCATTGATGGTGAGCGCCAGGTCGGGTTCTTCTTCAGCCTTGTCCACTGCGGTGTAGGCCGCCGGATTGACGATCACATCAGGTTTGATCCGGTCTATCTGCGCACCCAGTGATTCCGGTTTTGCCAGATCGAACTGGCCACGCTCCGGAATCACGATCTGGCCCAGAGGCATCAGCGTACGGGCCAGTTCCCAGCCCACCTGGCCCGTAGAACCGGTGAGCAGAATCGTCATCACGGGAATAATTCGGCTTTTGCGAAAGGTATCCCTTTGGCATCCTTGGCCGAGAGCCGGGGTTCTCCGTCGAGGGGCCATTCGATGCCAATCTGTGCATCGTTCCAGAGGATACTGCGCTCATGTTCAGGAGCGTAGTAATCCGTGGTTTTGTAGAGCACTTCGGCGTAGTCGGACAGCACCTGGAAGCCATGTGCGAATCCGACCGGTATCCACATCTGTTTCTTGTTTTCTGCGGAAAGATTATTCGCAACCCAGTGGCCGAAGGTCGGCGAGTTGCGGCGAATATCGACGGCGACGTCAAACACTTCACCGGCGACTGCTCGCACCAGTTTGCCCTGTGGCTGGGTGATCTGATAGTGGAGTCCGCGCAATACGTTTTTCGCCGAGCGCGAGTGGTTGTCCTGCATGATCGGCGGTTTGATGCCGGTCAGGCGTTCGAATTCGCGCGCGTTGAAGCTTTCGAAAAAGAAACCGCGTTCATCGCCAAACACGGTGGGTTCGATCACCAGTACATCGGGGATGGCTGTGGGGATGATTTTCATCAGAACGTTTTATCTAAGCGGGAAAGCGGTTACTCAAGAGACATGGTCTCGGACTTGATCACGAGCCACCGAGCCCGCTCAGCCGTTTGCGGTCGGCCGGGGGGGTGGCCTGCAGCAACTGGTTGACGAATTGATCCTGCATCTGATACGCGCGCTTCTGATCGCCGTCGATCGAGGAAATGCGGAACAGCAGGCCATCGGGAATCTGTCCGGTGAGGCCGTAGCGCAAATCGACGAGTCGTTTCTGCAGTTTGCCCTGTACCGCCTCGTCACCAACGGTAAACCAGTAGGTTACCGGCTCCTGGCGCGGTCCCAGCGTGGTGTACAGGCGTTGCGCCGGGATATCACCGAAGGGGGTGGTCAGCGGTTCTGCCTTGGTGGTGTGCAGCGTGAATCCCTGTGCCGGATAACAAACCTCCGGCTTGTGCGCCTGCAATGCCCCGCGTTGATCCGAGCCATAAGCCAGTGAAAGCATGACCCGGTAGCCCTGATCATTGACATACATGCGCGTCAAAATCTGGCTGTAGAGCTTGTCCAGCAAGGCCTGTGTCTGGGGGTTGACCACCTGCAAGCCGGCCTGGGGTTCTTCGCGCCAGTTGCCAAACTGCTTCGGGATCATGGTGTCCAGCGAGATTGCAGAAAGATCAGCCACCCTCTGTTCTGGACGCAGGACGATGGCGCCTACGCTTGCCGAAAACATCAGCGCGGCCATCAACAAGGCGATGCGGTTTGAAAACATGGTTTACCCTTCAGTCAATTCAGATCCTGCAGTGCGCCACACCCGGTCACCGCGACCGTTTATGGGCGATTATCAGGGAGCAACCCAGGGAGCAACCCAGGGAGCAACCCAGGGAGCAACCCCCTCAGACATTTTCGCATTGTCATGTTGCCGGATGACGTTATTCCTGGTTCATTCAGCATGGCGGTGTACGGGCGCAGCTCCGCAACGCCGGAGACTATAACAAGTTATAAAAATCAATAACATGGTACGTATCTACTAAGCGTATTTTCTGGGGACTCTGCTGACAGCGCGGCAGGAGTGCAAAACCATCAGCACAACGGGCCTGGCGGGGCGGACCGCGCCGGGCAGTCAGCTTGCGATGCGGCAGTGACTGGCCGGCCCGTGGGCGTCGACTCAGCCAGCCACAGTCAAAACTAATAATTTATTTAATAAAAACAATCAGTTACAGTATTTCTGCGATGTTGATGTCCTGCCCGGCATGTCACTTGAGCTGAATTTCGAAGTTCCCTGCGCTGCGTTCAACCGCGATCAGACCCAGCAGCGGGGCCAGTTGTTGGCGCAACGGCGGTGGAATACGCGCGTTTGCCGTAAACGCAGCATTGCCGCCGCTCGTCCATGCCCCCTTGCCATCGATCTGCAATGGTCCCTGCAGTGTCTGCATGACGACCTCAATCATGGTGCCGCTGCCGGCTATATTCAGCTCATAGTCGCCAAGCGGCGCAACGGTGGTCAGGGCTGAAGTGGCCCCGCGCCATTGCAATACCGCCTTGCCCTCGATCTGCTGACGTCCAACGGCAAGACGGGGGATATGGAGCGACAATTCGCCGCCCAGTTTGAACGGCGCCAGTTTGGGTTCAGCCAGACCCAGCACTGCGGCTGGCAGGACGATGTCGGCGTTGCTCAGTTCGACTCGCGATAAACCGGCTGTCAGGATTGCGCGCCGGGTGGCCTGATCCAGTTCGACCTCGAAGGCGAGATGCCCGCGGAGCAATGACCACGGCTGAAAATGCCACGCAAGGTGATGTGGGTTGCCGATCCGCACACCTTTTTCGCGGAATTCCAGTTGTCCGGATCCAGACCATAAACTGCCTTGTGCATCGGCCAGGCGGACGATGCCGCGGCTTGTACGCTCCAGTCCGGCATCGATGAAGCTTGCCGGCAGGGTGATGACGAGCCCGACAGCATAGGCGGCGAGCCCGAAGGCGCAGGCAACGATTGCCAACCCGGGCGACTGGCGCATTACTGCGATTGGCTCCGGGCGAGGGTGGCGGTGATGCTGACGAGGCCCGCAGTGGACAGGGCTTCTATACGACTGGATTCGATGCGGATTTGCTGTGATTGCAGGGCCTGGGTCCAGTCCAGCCAGGCCGCGAAAGGCGTGGCGCCAAACGTCACCTGCAGCCGATGGCTGTCCTGCACATCGATTTTGAGCAGCACCTGTGACAGCCCCGCAGTGTCGACCTGTGACTGGACCAGAGTGCGGAGATCAGTCGATGACGCGGTCGGAAGCGGTGCGGCGCGCAGTTTTGCGTATTCCAGTGACTGCTGTTCCAGTTGAGCGGTTTGCGCCTGCAGCGTGGCGACGGCGGTTTTCAGCCGGGTGCGTGCCTGCGTTGCTGACTGCAGCAGCCATACATAGAGGAGGATGACGATGATCGCCAGCGCAACCGCCATGGCCGTTCTTTCGCCGGCTGTGCGCGAACTCCAAAGACTGTGCAGGCGGGTTTTCATGGCGACCTTGCGGTGATGAGCACGGTCCCGCCGGGCCGCGGCGAGGCCGGCATGTCGACGCTCAGACCGGACTGCTGCAGGCGGGCCACAATGCGGCGTGTTGCAGCCTTGTCTGTCGGGGCAAGCTCCACCGTGATGCGTCCGCTTTCGTAAGACAGGATACGCACGCTGCCTGGCGGCAGATCTTTCAGTGCGACACCGGCCTTGTCGAGCATGGGCAGAAAATCGCTGCCGTCGGACTGGCCGGCAGCATGCCGCGCTTCAGTCAGCTTGCGGCGCATTTGCAGCACCGGATCGACCACGGCAAGCGCATCTGGAAATGTCGCACGAAAATGCGCCTCCATGCCCTGACGCAGGCCACGTTGCTCGTTCGCAAGCGATACCCAGTCGATGACCAGCGCGGCGGCATGAACAGCCAGTGCGGCGCCCAGGATCCAGGCCGCAGGCCGCAGTCGCTTTGTTATTCCGGAGTAGGCGCGCCAGCGCCGGTTTTCCTGTGCAAGACTGATGCCGGCGTCAGGCGATGCAGCCCACCAGTTCCACCGCCCTGCGGATCGCAAGGTGACCCCGAGCTCTTTTTGCCATGCGGCGATATCCGGGGTGGCATCGGACGCTGTTGTATAGACCGCAACGGATGCCGGCCGCACGTGGTTCTTTTCGGCCTCGTCGAGCATCAGCCGCAGTGACAGCGGCGGCTTCTTGCGATCCCCGGCATCGGTGACAGCGCCCTCAAATTCTCCGCTGCGCACATATCCCTCGCTGCCATCCCAGGCGAGGCTCCATTCGTCATTTTTCCACGGCAGCAGCAGCATTTCACAGTGGATCTCGTAGGCCTGGATACCGGCGGCATCAAGGGCGACACGCCAGCGTTGGATCCCCGGCTTGTCAATCACAGCCAGCACCTGTTCTTCACCCGCCGTGCCCAGCCACGTCACCTGATTGACATCGGGTTCGCTCACGGTCTGTTCTTCGAGCGCAAATGCCAGAACCGGCGCGCCGAGACGCCTGCCCCCCTCAGGCAGCCGCGCTCGCGTAATCAGCACCTCGGCTGCGGGAAGGACTAACTGGATGCGATCGGCGCGGCCGGGCAAATCGGAGAGGCGTCCCGCGCCCAGGACCGGCTCCCGCCCCTCATTAACGAGCGCCCAGGAGCAGTGATCGGGGGCAACTGCCAACGAGGCATGGATCCGCAGCAGGCTCATAAGGCTTTCAGCCAGACAACAGCCGGCCATCCCGGGCCCTGGCGTGCGAGCAGCACGACACCGCTGGCCTCTGAACCGCCGATGGTTGCACGGATACGCGCGATGAAATATTCGCTGCTCACGGTGATGTCGTCATCGGCGAATTGGGTGTCACGCGGCAGCATGCGGCGAAAGTCAGGCCGGTCGCGGGCGTAAGTGCGATCACGCTGAGCAACCACGGACCGGGCTTCGTCCAGACTCAGGCCGGTGACGACTGCGGCCAGCACTTCCGCCGTGGCGGTGTTGGCGTTGACCGGGGTAAAGCCGGGCAGCGCGGTTACGTAGGGCGCGAGTCGCGCTCGTATGTTTTCATCGAACCCTCTCACCAACGCCAGTTCTGCCACGTCGATCAGCAGCCGGTTGGCGGCAAGGTAGGGCGTGGTCAGGGAGAGATAGTAGGCATCTTCCGCCCCCTCCTGGGGCTGCGGCTCGCTGTCGGCGTCCAGCCAGTCAGCCAGTGTGTTTGCCAGCGAGGCGGGCAACTCCAGCAGCGACAGCAGACGCTGGAAGTGGGCAAATTGTATCGGGTTGATCTGGCCATTTTTGATCAGGTTGTTCAGGTTGTAGCGACCCTGCTGGTCATCGATAAAACCCGCGAGCTTGCCATTTTCGACGGGCATCTGCGGCAGTCGCAATGCCCACGATTCGCCCAGATGATCCACATTGCTGGAGAGTCGATCGTAGCTCAGCACGGCGCGAGCCCAGTCGACGCCGGCTCTGACGACCAGTTGTGCCTGGATCCGATCCGCTGAGAGTTCGCTTTGTCGCGCCCAGGTGCTCTGCGACAACAGCATCGCCGTCGCCGCGATCGCGGCGAGTGCGGCGACTCCCATGGCGAGCACTATGGCTACGCCGCGCTGACTGCCTGCCGTGCGCCGGGCATTCATGATGAAAGCGCGAACACGCGGACAATATCCTCGCCGTCAGCGAGCACGAGATGCAGGCGGACGGCCCGCGGCAGCAGCGCGCTGTTTCCGACGACCGGCCAGTTATCGGCCCATGCCAGATTGGCATCCAGGTACTGCACTTCGAAGCGGGTCACTCCGGTCAGCACCGGGTAGCGCGCGGCGGCGTCATCGGTTGCGACATCCAGTCCTGGCCACAGCCACAACTCGATTTGCCCTTGCTCATTCAGCCGGTAGGCGAGGCGCCGTGCAATATCCGCATTTCCGCCCGAAGCAAACCGGCTGAACTCGACTTGCGGTCCTGATGTTCCCGCGGGGCGGCCGCGCCATGCCGGTGCGGCGCCCGATGCGCTTCGTGTCGGTCGCGGAGCAGCCAGCGCTGCATCGCGTTCGAAGCGGTCGAGGAATGCCGTCACGCGGCGCCATTTTTCAGACTCATGCTTCACGTGCTCGCGCGTATCGAGCACCGAATTCAGGCCGCGATACGACATCAGGCCAAGCAGCGACAGGATCAGCAGGGCCGCCAGCAGCTCGATCAGCGTGAATCCGCGTGCTGTCCGCACTGCTTTCATCGGGCCGCCCGTGGTGGCAGCACGATAAATCCTGCAAGGTGCGCCAGGGCGCGCGATTCTTCCGACGCCATGTGCACGAAAATATCCACCCGGCGAAACGCAGGATTGGGTGTGGCGGTGATTTCTTCACGCCAGCCGAATTCAATGCCGCCCTGTTGCGCGGTGCCGCGGCGAATTCCCGGGGGCAGCCATTCTTCGCGGGCACGGTATTCGGCAAGCCGGTTTTCTGCGACCCATCCGGCAAGCAGGCGGGAGCGCAGTTCCCCGACGCTGGATGTGCTCTGGCCCGCCGCGCGCAGCGCAGCGAGCAGGGCGATCGAGATGATGGCGAGGGCCACCAGCACCTCGATCAGGGTGAATCCTGTCTGCCTGCTGTTGCGCCAGATAGTCATTGGTGCCGGTCCGGTTGCGCGTCGCTGAAGGGCAATGCGGCCACCGAGATGCGTTCCGCGCCGAGGGACATTTCAATGGTATAGGCGAGAGGCAGACCGTAAGGCAGGAAATCCAGACGCATGGCGTTCTGACGCTGCAGTGCTTCTATGCGGAAATCAACAATCGAAATGCCCTCCGGCATGGTGCGGGGGCGCAGCAGGTCGTTGTTGTTGACCTCGGACCAGCCGCGCTCTTCATGCAGGCGCCAGAAACGGTAGCCAAGACTGTCCGCCGTCCAGCGAATGGATTTTCCGGTCAGGCGGGATTCCGTGGCGGCGAGGTTAAGCAGTTGTGACAGGCGCTCTGCTTCGACGCCGAGCAGGGTTCGTTGATCCGGTTTTGCGACAGCACTGATCAATCCGAGGAACAGGCCCATGATGAGGATGACCACCAGCATCTCGATCAGCGTGTAGCCGTGGCCCCGGGGATATGGAGATGGATTCATCAACGGATGATTGCCGTACTCAGAAATTCCAGGAACCGATGTCCGCATCGTTGCCTTCGCCCCCGGCTGCGCCGTCAGCACCGAAACTGAAAACGTCGATTTCACCACGCACGCCGGGATTCAGATACTGATAGGGATTGCCCCAGGAATCTTTCGGCTGGCGCTCGATGTATCCGCCGGCCTTCCAGTTGGATGGCACGGGGGCGGCGGCGGGCTTGACAATCAATGCCTGTAATCCCTGCTCGGTTGTTGGATAGCGTTGATTGTCGAGACGATACAGCTTCAGCGCCTGCATCAGGCTGGCGATATCCTGTTTTGCGGCCATTACCCGCGCCTCGTCAGGGCGGCTGATGATTTTCGGCACCACCAGCGCGGCAAGAATGCCGAGTATGACGACAACAACCATTACTTCAAGCAGCGTGAAGCCACGCTGCGAAACCATGGTGTTCATTAGCCCTCCTTGCGCTCCGTTGATTTGAGGGCGCTCCGTCGTTCCCCTACGCTGAAATGTAGCATATTATTCTCTCCCCACGGGCATGCATGCTCGTTCTGCAATACCTTGATATGTGCGTTACCAGACTGGCGAACGGCTTCCCACGAATATGCTTATTCGCGCTGCAAATACACCGTACTGGCGAAAATTTTTGTCGGCAAGGCCATGCTGATTTCCATCGCAATGGGCATCATTGCGAAAAACCTGATGAGGGTTCACGTGAACAATAGTTGCGTGCTGTTTTCCTTGGCGGCGAGAGTCGATTGAGAGCGATCCACGGGCATCGGATTGAGCGATCAAGATTTGCGCAATCGGCAGTCATGGTTATGGTGACGCTGGCAGCGCTGACTGTTCTCGGAATGGTTCTGGCGTACTGGACCTGGCAGTGGTTTGCGCCGCGCCCTGAGCCGCGTGCGCCGGCAGTGGCAGAGAAGGCGGTGCGCGCCACCTCTGCATCCGGACTGTTTGGTGATGTGCGAGGAGACGCCGTTGCCATCACCTCGACGACAGGCGCGATCCGGCTGCTGGGGGTTGTCGCGGCGGCTGCTGGCAGTGACGGTTATGCGGTTATGCAGCTTGAATCGCGCGAAATACGTGCGGTGCGCGAGGGAGGGGAAGTCGCACCCGGCATCCGGCTCGCGGAAGTCCGTCCCGATCACATCATTCTTTTGCGCAACGGGATTCGCGAATCCCTGGCCTGGCCGCAGAAGGACGCCGGCAAGAAGCGGTGAGTGAAAATCAGTGAATGAATGAGTCGATTATCCCGTATTATCTCCTCTCATCGCTTGCTGCTTGCGAGGGGCAGGTCAAGGCTTTAAAAGCAAGGCTTTAAAAGCAAGTCTTTAAAAGCAATAATACGGGCTCTAAAATACGCGCTCTAAGGGCAATAATTCCTTCATGAACCTTCATGCATCACTGGCGCTCGCCATCCTGTGGGGTCCCTTAACGGTGTTTGCTGTCCCCGCATGGGCTGCCGAAACCCCTGTCGGGCGATCTCGAGTGACCAGCGGAACAGCCGCGCAGCCCACCAAAGCAGGCGCTGAATCCGACACGGTTACGCTTAATTTTGTTGGCGCCGAAATCGAGGGCGTGATCAAGGTCGTAAGCGAGATTACGGGCAAGAATTTCGTCCTCGATCCGCGCGTCAAGGGCACGGTCAATATTGTTTCTTCGAAACCGATTTCCCGAACGCTCGTATACGAAATATTCCTTTCTGCGCTGCGTGTCCAGGGCTATGCCGTGATTGAGGACCGGGGCGTCGTCAGGATCATTCCCGAGACCGATGCAAAGCTCTATCCGGTTCCCACGCGCGGACCGCAGGACAGGTCGCGCGTCAGCGGTGACCGCATCCAGACCCAGGTGTTCACCCTCAAGCATGAATCAGCGGCGCAACTGGTACCGATCCTGCGCCCGCTGATCGCGCCCAACAACACCATCACCGCCTATCCGGCCAACAACTCGCTGGTCATCACCGATTACGCGGGAAACCTGCAGCGCATCGAAAAAATCATCGACTCGATCGACCAGCCCAACAGCACAGAGCCGGTGATCATTCCCCTGCGTCATGCTTCGGCAGTCGATGTCGCGCAGACCATTGGCAGATTGTTCGCTGAAGCAACGCAGCCCCCGGCTGCTGCCGCGGCGGACCCGACGCAGCGCCTGACTGTAGTCGCTGATCCGCGCTCGAACAGCCTGATCGTGCGCTCCGAAAATCCGTCCCGGCTGTTCCGTTTGCGCAGTCTCATCGCCACCCTGGATTCACCGACCAGCGCCGCAGGCAATATTCATGTCATCTACCTGAAAAATGCCGAAGCGGTAAAGGTCGCGGAGACGCTGCGGGCGATTTATATCGGTGAAACGGCAGTTGCGCAGCCGCCTGGCGCGCAGTCGCGCACAGCGCCACCGCTCGGTGCGGCGCCGACTGTGACGCCCGGTACTTCAGCAGGATCAACAGGGAACATCGGAGCCCCGCAACTCCTGTCGTTACCGAGTTCGTCTGCGGCCCCTGCGCTTACGGCAGGCATCATCCAGGCGGACCCGGCAACCAACTCCATCATCATCAATGCCCCGGACGCGATCTACAACAACCTGCGTGCGGCGGTGGACAAACTCGACGTGCGCCGCGCTCAAGTCTATGTCGAGGCACTGATTGCCGAAGTCACCGCCGAAAAGGCTGCGGAATTCGGCGTGCAGTGGCAATCGCTGAGCGGGCTGGGCCGGACGTCGACACAGGGCTTCGGCGGCACCAATTTTGGCGGCGCCGGCCAGAATATTTTCGGCGTTGCCCAGAATCCGGCAACCGCCGGCCGCGGTCTCAACGTCGGCATTGTCAATGGCACAGTCACTATCCCGGGCATCGGGCAGGTCATCAACCTCAATGTCCTGGTGCGCGCACTGGAGACCGACGCCAATGCGAACATCCTCGCCACACCCACGCTGCTGACGCTGGACAACGAGGAGGCCGCCATTGTCATCGGCCAGAACGTGCCCTTCATCACCGGCCAGTACGCGCTTTCGGGTGGTGCCACCACGCCCACACCGTTCCAGACCATCGAGCGCCGCGATGTCGGCCTGACCTTGCGGGTCAAGCCGCAGATCTCCGAGAGCGGTACTGTGCGACTGCAGATCTACCAGGAAGTCTCCAGCGTCCAGGATCAAACCATCCCCAACCCGGCCGGTGTGGTGACCAACAAGCGCGCAGTGGCTTCAATGGTGCTGGTCGATGACGGGCAGATCGTGGTCATCGGCGGACTGATCCAGGACTCGCTGGTCGATGGCATAGAAAAAGTTCCGCTACTTGGTGACATTCCGGTGCTCGGTGCCTTGTTCCGCTATCAGAAACGCTCTCGCAGCAAAACCAACCTGATGGTGTTCCTGCGGCCGACTGTGGTGCGCGACAGCAAGAGCAGCGGTGTTGTTACCGGCGAACGCTATAACTACATCCTCGGCGAGCAGCAAAAGTACAAGCCTGCTGACAGCCCCGTCCTGCCGAACACGGAACCGCCAACCTTGCCGCCGCGGCCGCCAGCGACGCCTGGTGAGACGGCAAAATAAACCGTTATTGCCAGTGGTAATCAACGGCATTAACGCAAAGGCGCAAAGGAAAAAGAGAGGCGCAAAGAAAAGCGAAAGAAGAACGGATTGTTTAAGGGCTCTGATTTCCTTTGCGTCTCTCGGTTCTCTTTGCGTCTTTGCGTTAAAGGGTTTTTTTGACGGAAAAGCATTAACGCAAAGGCGCAAAGGAAAAAGAGAGGCGCAAAGAAAAGCGAAAGAAGAACGGATTGTTTAAGGGCTCTGATTTCCTTTGCGTCTCTCGGTTCTCTTTGCGTCTTTGCGTTAAAGGGTTTTAACGAATTTCGATGACTATGTAAACGCTGCGAGTCCACTGATGGATGAGAATGAGTGCTCCAAACTGGTAATCGGGGCAGCAATTGAGGTCCATCGTCATCTGGGACCAGGGATGCTTGAGAGCGCATACGAAGTGGCTTTGTGGCACGAGTTGGGAAGCCAGGGGCTACGGGTCAGCCGGCAAGTCAGATTGCATGCATCCTATAAAGGCGTTGAACTACCGGAGTCGTATCGAGTCGATCTGCTGGTCGATGACCTGGTTATAGTAGAAGTAAAAGCCGTCGAAAAGATAGCGCCGATTCACGAAGTCCAGTTGCTGACGTACCTGCGTTTCGCAAACAAACATCTTGGGCTGCTGCTCAACTTCAATACGGCTGTGATGAGAAGCGGGATAAGGCGGGTAGTAAACAATCTCTAGTGGTTTTAACGGATTAGCATTAACGCAAAGGCGCAAAGG
>Ga0163150_10001941_pt1 | contig 33457 bp, 30 predicted proteins | sample OliLakLV19P2IB_FD_148628 | JGI IMG/M metagenome (GOLD analysis project Ga0163150, IMG submission 148628) | Freshwater microbial mat bacterial communities from Lake Vanda, McMurdo Dry Valleys, Antarctica - Oligotrophic Lake LV.19.P2.IB | ecosystem: Environmental > Aquatic > Freshwater > Lake >...
AGATGATCGTCCCGACCTGCGCGTTGCCGCCGCCGGCGCCGCCGCCGCCCTCGCTCTCGAAGTCGATCCCGCCAGCCAGTCTGAGTCTCAACCCGAGCCCCCGCCCGTGGTCCATCTCGACGAACCCCGCGTTGCCGAAGCCCGGCCCGACCGGCAGGAACGCATCGATCGCCCCAACCGCGTCGAGCGTCCCGACCGCTCTCCCCGTCCGCCCTTTCGTGACCGGGCCGACCGCCCCCCGCTCCCCTCAATCACCGATCTCCTCAAGGCCGGCCAGGAAATCCTCGTCCAAATCGCCAAGGAACCCATTGCCCAAAAGGGCGCCCGCATCACCAGCCATATCGCCCTTCCCGGCCGCTACTGCGTCTATATGCCGACCGTCGATCACAACGGCGTTTCGCGCAAAATCGACAGCGATGAGGAGCGCCTCCGTCTGAAGCGTATTCTGCAGCAACACCGCCAGGGTCTCTCCGGCGGCTTCATCATTCGCACCGCCGGTGAAGGCCAGTCGGAAGAGGATATCGCCAACGATATGCAGTTCCTCTATAGCCTTTGGCTCGACATTCGCGGCAAAGCAGAAAAACGCAACGCCCCGTGCCTTGTCCATCACGATCTTGACATCGTCCAGCGGACTCTCCGCGATCAGGTCTCCTCGGACTTCAAGACTATCTGGCTCGACAACGAAGAACTCTACGCCAGCACGCTCCAGTTCGTCCAGCGCTTCCAGCCCGCCATGATTAACCGCGTCAAACTTTGGACGCGGTCCGTGCCCATGTTCGACGCTTTCGGCATCACCGGCGAGATTGAAAAGGCTCTGCGGCCCAAGGTCTGGCTGAAGTCCGGCGGCTACATCGTCATCAACCAGACCGAGGCCCTTGTCGCCATCGACATCAACACCGGCAAGTTCGTCGGCAAGTCGAATCGGCTGGAAGATACGATCGTCAAGACCAACACTGAAGCCGTCAAGGAGATAGTCCGTCAGATCCGCCTCCGCGATCTTGGCGGCATCATCGTCGTCGACTTCATCGACATGGATGAGCGCAAGAACCGGCAGAAGGTGATGATCGCGCTCGAAGACGCTATGCGCGTCGATCGGGCGCCGTATAAGATTCTCCAGTTCAACGATTTCGGACTCGTCGCCATCACCCGCAAGCGCGTTAAGCAATCGCTCGAACGCACGCTCTGCCAACCCTGCCTCTACTGCGAAGGCTCCGGGTCGGTCAAGAGCGTCGCGACGGTCATTGGTGAAATTCTCATCGAAGCCCAGAAAATCGCCAAAGCGGTGGACGACAAAACCGTCGTTCTTCGTGTTCACCCGGAGGTGGCCAAAGTGCTTAAATCGCATCGCAACCAGTACCTTGAAGAGCTCGAAGGCATCTTCGGCCGTCCCGTCCTCGTCACCGGCGACGCCGCCGTTCATATCGAAAAATACGACCTCGGCTAATAGAGCGCAAAGCCCCGCCATGCGCTCCTGGAGCAATCTCGCGTTCGTCTCCGTCGCCATTGTCCTCCCGGCGCAGGAACTGTACATGCGCTCAGAATTCCAGCGCGTCGGCGTCGATGGAAAAGTCATCCCGCAGGATAAACTCGAGCGCTCTCGAGAGATCCTGTCTCCGGCCCTAGCTCGCAATGGCTTCGCCAGCTACATGCTGACCGCCAACATTCCCGCGGGCATCGATTACACCCTCGAGGTCGGCCAAAACCCTGAGGACTCCGTCCGCGTCGTCCTTTATCGCCAGCACTATAACCCCAACGGCATTCCCGACCGCCTGGAAAAGGCGACGCTGCCCGTCCAAGGTAAAACTGGCAAGGAGGAGAATGTAACGTTCTGGCTGGATCTCTATGTCGCCAACGATGCCCCGGTCCGCCGCCTTAAAATCGAAATCCAATTGTGGGTCGGCGACCGATGGGTTCTCTACCCGATGGAGGCCCGTTTAGGGGCCGCGCAGATCCCGTCTTTCCAACTCAAATTCTGGGGCCTGCCCGCCCCCGAAGCCCGCGCCGACGCGGCCATGATTAGCCCCTGGCGCGACCATCTCTGCCGTCCGCTGAAAAGCGAGTTCCAACCTACAGGAACGACGATCCGGCTCCTGCAGCAGCGCAACATTCAGCAGGACGTGGCGCTCGCCAAGAAACTCGGCCGGGACATCGGCATCCAGGCCTTCGCCCGAGCTGGCATTCCCCCGGAAATCGCCCTCCCCGACGCCTGGTGCGCGGCTCCGCCTGATCAGTGGCGCAACGCCCTCAACGCTGAGTGGTATCTCAAACTTCGCGATCATCTCTACCGGCAGTAAGCGCAAATGCCGGCGGCGGATCCAGCCAAACCCGCGCTCGCGATGCCGGTGAATCTGGCACTCTCGATCTGAGGCGAAGCAGTTCCTTGAGTAGCAGCAGCCCAAGATCGCCGTCATGACCATGTGTTTGCGTTGTCCGTTCTCGGAAGGGAGAACTATTGCGGATGCCGCCGGTGCAGGAAATGTCCGCAACGTCGGCGACCCAACCCTGCCCTCGTTGTGGAGTCGTGGTTTTGCCGTTACCAAGTGGATGCTGCCCCTCATGCGGCCAAATCGCTGGAAGAGTGCCTCTCTTAATCCCCTCCGTCTATCTTTAGTTCGCAACTCGAGCGGATTCGGACCGCGGCAGGCGGTGCGTTATATTTGGACCACGAAGTATGATTCTGCGATTCCTGCTCGTCGCGCTGCAACTCACCGTTCCTGTTCCTGCCGCGACGACTCCCGCCGAGAGCCGATTGATCGCGGCCATCCGCGCTGACGTGATGAAGGCTCACATTTCGTTTCTCGCATCAGATCTGCTCGAAGGGCGGGATACGCCCTCTCGCGGTCTGGAACTTGCGGAAGAATATATCGCCGCGCAATTCCGGCGCCTTGGACTCGACCCTATCAGCACGGATGGCAGCTATTTTCAGACGGCTTCATTCCTGAAGGTAACGCAGCCCATGAACGGTTTCCGAGTTAAGGTTGAACTTCCCGATGGCAAGAGCTGGGAGTCGATGGGTCCCAAAGTTTTGGTCAACTCCGCGGCGGCGCTGCACGCGTCGAATTTGGAGGTGGTCAAGATCTCAATTACCGACGAGAACGGGCCACTGCCCGCTAGGGAAGCGATCGCCGGCAAGGCCGTCGTACTGTACATCTCCCAAATGACTCCCGGCATTCTGGCCCGCCGGACCGAACTGATCGCGATGGAACCGTCCGTCGTCCTCACTCCCGGCGTTCTGTTCAATCAGCGCTACCAATTGCGGGATGCCTCCCGTCCCCAGCAAACCGCCGCGCCGATGATTATTACGTCGGACACTGATTTTGCGGCGTTTGCCGCCGACCTTCCCGAGGGTGACACTCCCGCCAAGCTTAGCCTCGACATAGGGGCGCCGGTGGAAGAGCCAGTCACCCTGCGCAATGTGGCCGCGCGCCTTCCCGGCGCCGACCCGGCACTCAAGAACCAGCATATTCTCCTCACAGCGCATCACGATCACGTTGGCGTGCTAGCGCGCGGCGACGGCGACCGCATATTTAATGGCGCCAACGACGATGCAAGCGGTGTCGCCACCGTTCTGGCACTGGCCGAAGCGTTCAGTTCCGCGAGCGAACGTCCCAAGCGCACCCTTATCTTTATGACTTATTTTGGAGAAGAGAAAGGGTTGCTGGGCTCGCGTTACTATGCGTCACACCCCGTTGTTCCTCTTAAGGACACCGTCGCCAATCTGAATTTCGAACAAATGGGACGCACCGACGATCGCGAGGGGCCGCGAGTAGGAAAAATCACGGCAACGGGCTTCGACTACACGACGATCGGAGAAACACTCACCGAAGCCGCGAATGCCACCGGAGTTGAGAGCTGGATTCACGAGAAAAACAACGACGCCTACTTTTCTCGCAGCGACAATCAATCGCTCGCGAATTTCGGTGTACCCGCGATAACTCTACTCGTGGCATGGAACTTCCCCGAGTACCATCGCCCCGGCGACCATTGGGAAAAGATCGACTATTCCAATATGCAGAACGTCGTGCGTACAGTCGCATTGACCGTAAGCCGCATTGCGAATAGCGCCGAACCTCCGAAGTGGCTGCCGGCGAATCCCAGGATCGTAAAATACCTCAAGGCATTTCAGTCGCTCCACGCTATCGGGAACTGAAGCTGGTCAAATCAAGTCTATGCCGGCGCCGGCGCCCGTCGGCCAGATCTCCCGCGCACCTATAATGAAAGTTCCGATGCCTAACCCCGCCGGCCTCACGGCCATCAAGCAATGGGTCGACGCCAACGAGGCGCGCCTCCTCGAAGAACTCTTCCAACTCATCCGCATTCCCAGCATTTCCACGCTCCCGGAACACAAAGCGGATGTCGCCCGCGCCGCCCACTTCACCGCTGACGCCCTGGAAAAAACCGGCCTCGAAAACATTGAAATTATCCCCACCGAACGCCACCCGCTCCTCTATGCCGATTGGCTCCATGCTCCCGGCAAACCCACCGTCCTCTGCTACGGCCACTACGACGTTCAACCCCCCGACCCTCTCGAACTCTGGGAATCGCCTCCCTTCGAACCGGCTATCCGCAACGGCAACATCTACGCCCGCGGCGCTGTCGACGACAAGGGCCAAATGTACGCTCACATCAAAGCGCTGGAAGCGCTGAAAGCCCTCACCGGAACCTTCCCCATCAACTTGAAATTTCTCATCGAAGGAGAAGAGGAAATCGGCGGCGCCTCCATCGCCAAATACGTGCCCGAAAATAAAGAGAAGCTGAAGGCTGACGTTGCCCTCGTCTCCGATACCGCACTCTACGCCGAAGGCATCCCCACCCTCTGCATCGGCCTCCGTGGCCTTGTCTATATGGAAGTCGAGGCCACCGGCCCGTCGCGCGATCTCCATTCCGGTCTCTACGGCGGCGCCGCGCCCAACGCCGTTTTCGGCCTCATCGAACTCCTCGCCAAAGCCAAAAATGCCGACGGAGTCATCCAAATCCCCGGCTTCTACGACGATGTCAAAGACCCCGGGACAGCCGAACTCGAGAGCTGGCAAAGCCTCCCCTTCAACACCGCCGATTACAGCAACAACGAAATCGGCGCGCCGATCACCGGCGAGCCGGGCCGCAGCGTCTTTGAAAAAACCTGGTCCCGTCCCACCCTCGAAGTCCACGGCATAGCCGGTGGCTTCACCGGCGCCGGTTCCAAAACGGTGATCGCCGCTAAGGCCCTCGCCAAAGTCAGCTTCCGATTAGTCCCCGATCAGGATCCCGATAAAATCGTCGAAGCCTTCCGGACCTGGGTTGCCGCCAATACACCCAAGGGCGTTCAAGCCACAGTAAAAGTCCTCGGCGCCAGCCCTGGCATCATGGTCAATCCCGATCATCCCGCCATCGCCGTCGCCGCCGAAGTCTTCGAAGAATCGCTCGGCCGCAAAACCGTCTTCATCCGCTCCGGCGGCTCCATCCCCATCGTCGGCGACTTCGCCAAACACCTCGGCATTCCCACCGTCCTCATGGGCTTCGGACTCCCCGATGACGGACTCCACTCACCGAACGAAAAGTTCAAACTGGCCAATTATTACCAGGGAATCGCGACCGTCGCGTATTTCCTTGAACGCTACGGAGGCTAGGTGTCCGAAATCGACAGCGCCGGCGTCGCACTGCGTCAACGCAACACGGCGGAGAGCGTCGCCCGCTCCGCTGGCATCACGTCCATCGCTGTCCTCGCCAGCCGTGTCACCGGCCTTGCCCGTGAAATGGCGCTCGCCCGCCTCTTCGGCGCAGGCGCCGCCAATGACGCTTTTCTCCTCGCCTTTCGCATCCCTAATCTCACGCGCGACCTCTTTGCGGAAGGCGCTCTAAGCTCGGCCTTCGTCCCCACTTTCGTCGAGTACCTGCAAAAGAAATCCCGCGCCGACGCCGCCTATCTAGCGAACCTGGTCGCCACCGCCATCATCGTCATTGTCGGTGCCGTTTGCCTGCTCGGCATGGCCTTCGCCGAGGAACTTGTCTCCATCCTCGCCCCGGGTTTCCGCCAAGTCCCCGGCAAGTTTGAAATGGCGGTCGGAATGACGCGCATTATGTGTCCGTTCCTGCTGCTGGTGGCCCTTGCCGCCCAGGTTATGGGCATCTTGAACGCCTGCAACCGCTTCGCCCTACCCGCGCTTTCGTCGTCGATGTTTAACGTCGGCTCACTAGGCTTCGGCCTGCTCATGGGCCACGTCGCCGGGTCGCGCATCGGCATCACCGCCATTGAAGGCATGGCCTGGGGCGTCGTATTCGGCGGCGCCCTCCAACTCTTCGTCCAAGTCCCCAGCCTTATCCGGGAAGGCTTCATTTTCAAACCGGCATTCGACTTCAACCACCCGGGCCTCATCCACATTGCCAAGCTGATGGGACCGGCCATTTTGGGCAGCGCCGCCGTCCAAATCAATGTAATGGTGAACAGCAACTTCGCCTCGCAAATTGTCGACCCCGTCACCGGCCTCAACGGCCCCGTCACCTGGGTCAACAACGCCTTCCGCTTTATGCAACTACCGCTCGGTCTCTTCGGTGTCGCCATCGGCGGAGCGACGCTTCCAGCCATTTCCAGAGCCGCCGCCAATGGCGACATGGACGACTTCCGCCGTACGCTGTCCCGTTCCCTGGGCCTCGTGTTCCTGTTAACTATCCCATCCTCCGCCGGCCTGATCGTCATCGGCGATTCCATCATCGGCGCTCTCTTTGAAGGCGGCGCCTTCCGCGATTACGACACGCAACAAACGGCCGCCGCGTTAGCCTGGTTCGCCGTCGGTCTCGTCGGCTACGCGGCGCTCAAAATCCTCGTCCCCGCCTTTTACGCGCTGAAGGATTCGCGTACGCCCATGTACATCAGTCTGGCGTCAATCGCAACCAATTATTACATCGTCGCCAACATGACCAGCACTCACGCTTTCGGACATGCCGGCCTCGCGCTCTCGACTGCCGCCGTCGCCATATCGGGCGCCGTCGTGCAGTTCCTAATCCTCCGCGGACGCGTCGGCGGCATCTACGGTCGCGCGCTCTTTTCGAGCGTCATGAAGATCACCTTCGCCTCCGCCATAATGTCCTTCGGCGTCTGGGGCGCCGCGTGGCTTGCCGGTGAATGGCAGCCTGCCGGCCACGGTCGTTATCTGGCCACGCTAGGACTCGCAATTCCCACCGGCATAGGGCTCTACTACTACGCTTGCCGGGCGTTGAAAATCGATGAAATGGATCTAGCTATGGCCGCCATCGCCAAACCCTGGGAGCGATTGCGTGCTAGAATCCGCTAGCAAGTATGCTTCCTGAGATTTCTACGCTGGCGCGCCTCGAACAACTGGACGCGCAGAGCCATCAACTCCAAGTCCGGCTTGCGGAGCTCCCCAAGATCCTGGCCGTTGAAAAGAAGGCGATCGAGGCCAAACAGAAACTGGTCAGCGACCTGCAAATGAAGTTGACCAATAACGAGAAGGAGCGCCGCTCCCTCGAAGGCGACATTCAACTCCGCCAGACGAAACTAAAGAAGCTCCGCGTCCAAATCGAGCAGGCAACGAATGAAACCCAACTCCAGGCCTTCCAGCACGAGATTCAGTTCGGCGAGAGCGAGATCACTAAGAACGAGGACCGGACGCTTGAACTGATGGAAGAAGCCGAAGCCCTGGAACCTCAACTTAAAGCCGAGCAAGCCACCCTCGCCGCGGCGCAGAAAGAAGGACTCGAACACTTCAAAGCGGCGGAGCGGGAGCATAAAGCTGGCGTTGCGCAGATCGCCAAAAACGCCGAAAGTGTCAAGGAACTGGTAGCCGGGCTCGATCCAAAGCACGCCCAGCTCTACGACCGTCTCCGCAAGAAATACAAAACCGGCCCGATCCTCTGCGAAGCCATCGACGGCAACTGCGGCGTCTGCCAAATGACGTTTCGGCTGGCATTTTGGCAGGGCGTGAAAACCGAGCCAAACAAGCTCTGGCAGTGTGAAGAATGCTCGCGCATTCTGATTTACAATCCATCGGTGATGCTGGCGTAAGGCGCGAATGCGGATACGCGACATTGCCGCGGCGGATTCCCGGTTTTTTCTGAAATCGGAATGGGGACCAGCTTCGGAGTACTGGCCCGCCGTGTCGTTTACGAAGCGCTCGGTCGGCGATCTACTGCGTAAAGCGTGCCGCCCCGGCATTGATTTCGTCGTCTACTCCGGGACGAGCAGTGCTGAAAATACGAAGGACTCACGGCACAGGCAAAACTTGCTGTCTATAGTTCGAATTGACACGAGCGTCGAGAAGGCGACGTGGGAACTGATTCCGGAAGAGAGCTGGAGCGATGCGCAAGGAGAACATGCGGGGCGTTGGCCATATTCCTTCGCAATGGCGGCGGCCTGGGAAATGGACGGTTTCCCACCCGCCCGCGAAATCGCAAAGGATGCGTACAGAAGTCTTGGAATTCCGGCGAATTATGGAAGCGTGGTCGAAATTACCGGCCCGGAACGAGAGTCGTTGTTGGCGCTTTCGGTGACGGCCGTCGTGCTTCGCTTGCAACGCGCCGGAATTCGAATCGTCGAACGGCGGCGATTCATTGATGCGCCGGTTGATGTGAAAGCGCAGATGTTTCGGATGGCGAAGTTAATTGAGGAACGTGTTGCCAGATCCGGAGCCTCGGGAATCCGCCTGTATCCCGTGCGTGAGGCCCTGCCGAGCGTGGACCTACAGGAGTTGCTGTACCGAAGATGCGAGGACCAGAAATGGGCTTGCGCGCTTTGTCATCAGCCGATTCCGATCGCACCGGCAAATCGCTTGCTCCAATGTTCCGCCGACCGCGTCGAAAACGAAAATCTCAAATACGACGCCGCCAACGTCCAGATCACGCATTTCGGATGCAACCTGGCCAGGAATGACGGAACTATCAATGATTTTGCCGAGTGGCTTGAGCGAGCGAAAGGCTTAATCTAGCCCGTAGCGACAGCGGAAAGGAAAGTAGTCCTGCGCTGCCCGCACCCCAGCCTTAAGTTCCCCACAAACTCCACCGCCAAAACGATCATTCGTCGTACTTGCATTATCAACAGACGATACGCAGCCAAATATCCTCTTCATAAATTTCCTTCGGCGGAATGCCGTTCGCTCTTAGCGCCTTCACTACCCGCTCGCCGTGCCGTGGCGGCACTCCGCTGATGATGACACGCCCGTCCGGCCGCAGAACCCGCCTCATCTCCGCCGCGTGATTCGCAATCGTCTCCGCGTTCAAATTGGCTAACAACAAATCGACGGATCCATCGCGCACAGATCGGATCGAGCCCACAAACAAACCTACCGCTGCCGGCAAATCCTCCCGCGCCGCCATCACCGAATCCAAATCGATATCCGCAGCGCAGACCGCCTTCGCGCCGAGCGCGTGAGCCGCCAACGCCAGTATCCCCGAACCCGTTCCAAAGTCAAATACAGCATCGGAAGGCCGCAACTCCCGCTCCAATGCCTCCAGACAAAGCTGCGTCGTCAGATCCGCTCCCGTTCCAAATCCCACGCCCGGATTGATCGTTAAACGAACCCGGCCCTCCGGCGTCGCGTCTTCATTCCATGGCGGCACAATCCAAAACCGTGTCCCAACGGAACGCCCCGGCCACGCCGCCCTCGTTTCCGCCGCCCAATCGATATCCGGCTCCTCTTCCCACTGCGCCCCGTACGCCGCATAAGCCGCCGCCTCAAACTGCGCCTCGAAAAACGCCCGTAGTTCCACCCGATTGCCGTTCAGATCCACTTCCGTAATGCCCTGTGTCCCGTCCTCCCACAACGCCGCTACCAGCTCGTCCTTCTGTTCCGCACCGCACTGGAGCCGCAATGAAACCATGTCTTTCCATGATAATGGCAGCATGTCTCTTTCCATCGAATTGGCCGCGCTCTTCTCGCGCGACCTCGAACGCGTTGCCCAGGAAGTGGCCGCATTCCCGTCCGACGAAGCGCTCTGGAAAACAGCGCCCGGCGTCACCAATTCCGCCGGCAACCTCGCCCTGCACCTCGAAGGCAACCTCCGCGAGTTCATCGGACGCCAACTCGGCGGTGTAGCATATAAGCGCGACCGGCCGTTTGAATTTGCCGCTACCGGCCTGACCCGCGACGAAGTCGCCGCCCGCATCGACAGTGTAAAAGCGATCATAGCGCCCGCCCTTGCCACCGCTTCCTTGGACGCCGTCTTTCCCGAAAACGTCCTCGGCCTGCCGCTCACCACGCGCCAGTTCCTGCTCCATCTGCTCGGCCATCTGAACTACCATCTCGGCCAGATCGATTACCTGCGCCGCGTCAACACCGGTGACGGCGCCATTAAGCTCGCCGGACTTCAGCCCTGAATGCGCGTATCCTTGCCTTCCCAGAACCGTTCGCGCAGCACGTTCTTCCGGATCTTCCCCGTGCCAGTCTTCGGCAGCGGCTCCGTCTCAAACTGAATAATGCGCGGCAGTTTGAAGCGCCCCAGCCGCTCCTCCAAAAAGGCCAGCAATGCTTCCGCGGTAACTGCGGCCCCGTGTTTCAGAACAATCAGCGCCACCGGCACCTCGCCCCATTTCGGATCCGGCGCCGCCACCACGGCGCACTCCAGCACAGATGTGTGCGCGTAGATCGCCTTCTCCACTTCAATCGACGAGATGTTTTCGCCGCCGCTGATGATGATCTCCTTCTTACGATCAACGATGCGCAGATAGCCTTCCTCGTCCCATACGGCCATATCGCCCGTATAGAACCAGCCGTCGCGAATGACCGCGGCGGTGGCCTCCGGCTCGCGGTAATAGCCTTCCATCACGTTATCGCAGCGAGTGATGATCTCGCCGATCGACGTGCCATTTCGCGGCAGTACCGCGCCCTCCAGATCCACCACGCGGATCTCAATGCCAACCGCCGGCCAGCCCGTCATCGCCTGCCGCTGCCAGCGGTCCTGGTTGTCAGCGTACTGGATTCCGGACCTCGGCAGCGCCGTCGTCAAGATCGGCGATGTCTCCGATAGCCCGTAGCCCGATGCCGCCGTACATTTGAAGGTCGTCTCCAGCCGCTCAATTAATGTCGGCGACGACGCGGCCCCGCCCATCAGAATCGTGCGCAGGCTCGACGTATCGTACCTGCCAAGCTCGGCGCACGCCAGCAGCGCGTTCGCCATCGTCGGCACCATGCTCATGTCGGTTGCCCGGTGCTGTTCGATCAGCTTCAATACCGCCACTGGCTCAAACCGCCGCACCATCACCTGCTTCGTTCCCAGAAACGTCGAGAACTGCGGCCGGCCCCAGCCGTTGGCGTGAAACAGGGGAATGGTGTGCAGGTCGACCATGTTCTCCGCAATGGGGCAGGTGCAAGCCGCGTAGAGCGCATGCAGATACAACGCCCGGTGCGACAAGGCGACGCCCTTCGGCGAACCCGTGCTGCCGCTCGTATAGAACAACTCCGCGACGCTGTTCTCATCGACGCCGGTCCAATCCACCGCCCCGCCCTCATTCGCGAGCAGTTCCGCCGACGTCATCTCCGCCGCCGGGTGCGCGTCGTTCAGACTGATGTAGTGCTCAATGCGCGGACACAGCGGTTTCAACGCCTCAACCACCGGGCCGAAATCGGTTTCAAAAAGCAGCGTCCGCGCGCCCGAGTGATTCAGCACCGTCGCCAGTTCGGGCAGCGATAGCCGCACGTTGATGGGCATCACGATGGCCTCGGCCATGATCACGCCGTAGTAGCCTTCCAGCAACTGATGCGTGTTGAAACTGAGATAGGCAACGCGGTCGCCGGGCAGCACGCCGAGCGTTTTCAAGCCCGCCGCCAGCCGTTCGCAGCGCTGGCCGAACTCGGCGTAAGTGAATTCGCGGTCACCGCAGACGATGCCGATTTTACGGGCAAAAACGTCCATGGCGCGGTAGAGAAAACGGATGGGTGTCAGTGGCAGGAACATGGCGGGCCGAGCGTTGATTATATGCTGTTTCAAGAATGAACCAGCGATATCATGCCGTCGACGCGCTTCGCGGACTCATTATGATCCTCATGGCGATCGACCATTCCAGCGCCTTCATCGCCCGCCAGCACGCCAGCGAATTCTGGGCCGGCGCCATGAGCGCTTACGACAGCGCCTTCCCGTTTCTCACTCGCCTGGTGACCCATCTCTGCGCGCCCGGCTTTTTCTTCCTCCTGGGCGCGGGGGTCTATTGGTCGGGTGCGCCGCGCCGTGCCGCGCTGCGCGGTCTGGCCATCTTCCTCATCGCTCAGTTCCTGGAGTCGCCGGTGATGTTCCTGCAGGGCCAATTGAAGCCCGCCGCCATCAGCCTGAACCGAATCACGGCGCCTCCCCCCAACGATGGCACGGCGCTCTACTGGGGCTTGATCACGCTCTCCGGCCTGGGCCTCGTGATGATGGTCTGCGCGCTGCTCCTGCGCTTGCCGCGCTGGACGTGGTGCGTGACTGCGGCCCTATGTGTATTCGCCACCAACTCCTTGCTTCCCGCCTCTGGACAGCCGGGGCCGCTCTGGCAAGCGATTCTGCTGGCGCCGGGGATTTCGCAACACGTCGTCGTTGTCTACCCGGTCCTGCCGTGGCTCGCCGGCGCGGCGGCCGGGATGTGTTTCGGGCATTGGTGGAAAACGAACCCGGATCTCGCGGAGAAACGCGTCTGGCTGCTCGGCGCGGCCCTGCTGCTCGCCGGCATGGCCCTTCGCGCGACCGGCGGTTGGGGCAATATCCGCCTGCCGCGCGAAGCCGGTTGGATCGAGTTTTTGAACAACGTGAAGTACCCGCCATCGCTCGTCTTCTGGTTGCTCGCGATGGGCGTCAACCTTCTGCTCCTCGCGCTGCTGGTCCGCTTGCCCGCCCGATCTCCCCTCGTCGTATTCGGCCAGACGCCGTTATTCTTCTACCTCGCGCACTTCTACCTGTTGCTGGCCCTCGCCTTCGCCTTTTTCCGCGAAGCCGCGTCGCTGGAGATGGCGTATCTGGTCTGGGTCGCCGTGGTCGCGGCGCTCTATCCGGCGTGCGTCTGGTATCGAAATTTCAGGATGTCGAAGCCGCCGGAGTCGCTGTGGCGCTTGTTCTGAGTTAGCGTGATTGCCGCCCAATGACCACCAGGAGTCGAGCGGCCTCGTTTCGTAGCGGTACACGCCATGTTTTCCGCCATCCGGCGAAGGGATTTTGGCCGCGGCGTACTTGGTTGTTCACTTGTTGCACTGGTAGGATGTTCGCCAGGAACGGCGTCAAAGGCCGACATCCTGTGGGCTTCCGATTTGGAAAAACGCATCCCGCAAATAATGGAAGAAACCCGAGTACCGGGGATCTCCATCGCGATCGTCAAGAACGTTAAAGTGGCGTGGCGGCGGGGGTTTGGCGTTAAGGATCGGGTATCGAAGACGCCCGTTGATGAGGGAACGATGTTTGAAGCGGCGTCCATGAGCAAGCCCGTGTTTGCTTATGCCGTGATGAAACTATGTGAAAGGGGTGTCATCGATCTCGATACTCCGCTGACCAAGTACGCATCCGCCCGGTTTCTGCAAGGTGATCCGAGGCTGGATCTAATAGCGGCAAGCCATGTGCTTTCCCATACGAGCGGTTTTTAAAACGCCCGATCGCAAAAAGAATCATTGAAAATCCATTTCGCGCCCGGCGATAGGTGGATGTATTCCGGCGAGGGCTTCGCTTCGTACACCAATACGCGACGGTTCCTGACTGAGGGGAAACTGCCTCCGCGGGACGCTGTCCGTGTGGAGGAGTTTCTCAATTACTTTCGTTACGGATTGCCGGCGCCGGATGGCGGCGCGCCGGCTCGGATTCACACCGAGTTGGGGCCATGCCCCTGGAATAAAGATCATCAGTTACTGTTCCTGGGTTTACGGACACGGGGAATTGAGGCCGCCGCGATGCCCGCTGCGAATCGGGTGTTTCTTATCGACGTATCCGGATCCATGGATCACCCAAAGAAGTTGCCGCTATTGAAACAGTCTTTCCGGTTGATGGTGGAGCAACTTCGTCCGCAGGACCGGGTGGCCATTGTGGTCTACGCGGGAGCATCGGGATTGGTGCTGCTTGGTTGAAGAAAACGGAACCTGGGACCTTTACGTTGCCAACGACGATATCCAACCTTCCGTCCTTATTCATGTCGAAGAGGGCGATGGAAGTGGGAATGGCGTTCCTATTGCCGAGCGCCATTGGCGAGGCAAATTAGCGTTTACCGGCGTTGCGGAAAAAACAGCCCGGTTTGTTCGTCGCCGGCGACGATGTCGATCTTGCCATCGTCATCAAGGTCGGCGGCGGCGGCGCGGATGGAGGACGGGCTAGGACCGAAAGGGGCCGGGCTGGAGAAGTTGGCCTTGCCGTCATTCCAAAAGACAAGGCTTTGGCCTCCGTCGCGGGGGGGGATAAGGAGATCGAGAAAGCCGTCGCCGTCGAGGGCGGCGGCGACGATGATGGTCGCCGATTGGGTGGGGAGCGGCGTGCAATTCGGAAAGGTCCCGGCGCCGTTGTTGAGACAGACGAAACTGGTTCGCGGATCCTTGGCGCCGCCGCGATTGGCGGCGAGGATGTCGGGAGGCCTGTCGCCATTGAGGTCGGCGAGGGTGATGTAGCGAGTGGTCCAGTTCGGGTCGCCGAACTCGCCCGTTAATTGGAACCGGCCTTTTCTATCGTTTTTGTAGATGAGTTTCTTGTCGGGTTTATCAAGATCGGCAAGCGCGGCGGAGTAGGTGCGATCGGGCGTTTCACTCAACAGTTCCGCGGCGAAGCGGCCCTTGCCGTCGTTGCGGAGGATGATATCGTGGAGGGGCTAGTGGCGGCCCTTGGCAAGAAAGATGTCGAGATCGCCATCTTATCAGGGTCGCCCAAGCTGATCCCGGCGGCGGTTTCACCGTTGGCTTCCAGCAGGAGGAGGCGGTGAAACGTGCGCGGCTGGGCGGCGGCCGTCGCGAGCAGAGCGGCGATGAGGCATGCGGTCCGGATACGGAAAGGTAGCGCACGGCGTGAATAATGCGGGAAATTTTGGAGGATTGCTATGAAGAAGTTTTGGACGGTTACGCTCGCGGCGGTGATGAGCTTGGCGGCGCAACAAACGGTATATATCGGCACGCGCAGTACCGAGGGGATTTACCGGATGCAATTCGATCCGGCGACGGGCGCAATCCGCGACGTGAAAGTGGCGGCGAAGACGCTGAACCCGACGTTTCTGGCGGTGCATCCAACGCGGCCGCTGGTATTCGCGGTGGTGGCGGCGCCGGAAGGGAAGGTGGGTTCGTTTGCGGTGGAACCGGACGGCGGATTGCGGCTGTTGAACGAGGTGAGTTCAAAGGGCGAGGGACCGGCGCATGTGCAGATTGACCGGACCGGACGGTGGGTATCGACGGCGAACTTTACGAGCGGAAGCGTGGCCGTTTACCGGATCGAGGCCGATGGGCGTTTGAGCGGCGCCGTGGATTCGGCGCAACATGCGGGCAAGGGTCCGCACGCGACCAGGCAGACCGGGCCTCATGCGCATTCGACGTACTTTTCGGCGGACAACAAATGGATGTATGCCGCGGATCTGGGAATCGATGAGGTGAAGGTATATGGGTTCGATGCGCGGACAGGGAAGTTGACCGCGGGTTCCCCGTTGAAGACGCCGGCTGGCGCCGGGCCGCGGCATTTGGCTTTGGGGAACAAGCGGGTTTACGTGTTGAACGAGATCGCTTCGTCAGTGAGTGTGTTTGAGAACGGAAAGTTATTGGAGACGGTGAATGCATTGCCTGACGGATTCACGGGAGCATCTTCGGCGGCGGAGGTGGTTATCGACAAAGCGGAGAAGTACTTGTATTCGTCGAATCGCGGGGCGGATACGATTGCGGTCTTTCGGATTGGGGCTGGTTTGAAGAAGGTGGGGGATGTGAAGGTGGGACCGGTTCCGCGGGGCTTTGTGCTGTCGCCGGATGGAAAGTTCCTGATTGCGGGAAGCCAGACCGACAGCACGATTCAGGTTTACCGGATTGACGCGAAGACAGGGCTATTTACGGCAGTGGGCGAGGCGGTGAAGGCGAACGGCCCGATCTGTTTCCGGTTCCGGCTATGATAGCGGCATGAAATCTCTACGCCGCAGTATGCTTGCCGCCGCTGTTGCCGCGACCGCCGCAATGGCAGCCGCAAACAAGCCGCCTTCGAAAAAGTCCCATTGGAAAGATGGCCGGCCCGCCGATGGCAAAACGCCTCTCTATTCGCCAGCCGTGACCTGTAATGGATTCGTGTTCGTTTCAGGCACTGGAAAGATTGACGGGGGCTCCATTGAGGAGCAGACCAAGTTCGTACTCGATAGTATTGAGGCGAATTTGAAGCACGCGGGCTCGTCGATGTCGAAGGCCGTGAAGTGCAATGTGTATTTGAGCGACATCAATAATTATGGGCCGATGAATGAGGTCTTTCGCGGGCGATTCGGGGAGAACCCGCCGGCGCGAACGACAGTGGCGGTGGCGGCAATTCCGTTTGGCTGTCTGGTGGAGATCGAAGTGATGGCGGAGGCGTAGAAAACGGCGTCAGCCCGACGGCGTATGGTAGGATGTTTCATTCACCGGGCATGGTCCGCCCGCCCACCCCAGTCGCAGCTTAGCCGATAAGGCCAAGATGCCTTGCAAACTCCAATAGCGAGGTATCTTCATGCGCATATTCGCAGCGTGCTGTCTTTTCACACTTGGGCTGACAGCACAGACTTTCCGCGGCAACATCTCCGGCCTTGTCCAGGATGCTAGCGGCGCCGCTATCCCCGGCGCCGCCATCAAGCTGGAAAGTCCCTCCACCGGCCTCACCCGCGCCGTTCTGACCAGTGCCAGCGGGGATTTCACCATCGCCGAGCTGCCAACCGGCAAGTACACCATCGGCGTCACCCATCCTGGGTTCGAAAGCAAGAAAGTGGGTGAGGTCGAAGTCGTCGTTTCGAAAACCACCAATCTAACCCTCACTTTGGGTGTCGCTTCCCAGACATCTCTAGTCGAAGTGAGCGCCCAGGCCGTCACGCTCGAAACGTCATCCACTGCCTTGGTCGGCGTGGTCGATACCCGCACCGTTAGAGACCTTCCATTGAACGGCCGCGACTTCCGGCAGATGCTTAAGCTCTCCCCCGGCGTCAACGCCGCAAACAATTCCGTTAACGGCATGCGCACCAGCGGAAACAACTATCAGCTCGACGGCGCCGACAACAACGACGCCTTCCACAACACCTCCGCGGTCAATCAGGGCGGCGTCTCCGGCATCGCCGGTACGCTGCTCCCCGTCGAGGCCATCGACCAGTTCTCAATCCAATCGAACGCCAGCGCCGATGTTGGCCGCAATGGCGGCGCCGCCGTCAATTTAGTGATCAAGTCCGGCGCCAATGAACTCCACGGCTCGCTCTACTATTTCAACCGCAACGAGGCTCTCGCTTCCGCTTCGCCGCTCCAGCCCGTTGGCGCCAAAGCCCACGCCATCAGAAATCATCAGTACGGCGCCGCTATCGGCGGCCCCGTAATCAGGAGCCGAAGCTTCTTCTTCCTGACCGGCGAAGGCCAAGTCGCTAACGCCGCCAACTCCGCTCTCGCTACAGTTCCCTCCGACGCATGGGTCGCCGATGCCCGCTCGCTGATGTCCCAATATAACGTCGCCGTCAACCCCATTTCCCTCAATATGCTGAACTTTTGGCCCTCGCGCACGAAGTCCGCCAGCGCCGGTCTGAACAACTATTTGAACGGCGACGCCAGCGTCCACGACAGCTATAACGGCATCGTTAAACTGGATCATCGATTCAATCCGAATCATTCGCTCTCCGCCCGCTACTTCGGCGGCACCGGCAAACAAACCGCTCCCACCAGTTCCCAATTAAAGGAATATTTCCAAGTCGCTCCGAGCCGGATGCACAACGTCTCGGTCGTGATGAATAGCGTCCTCACGCCGCGCATGGTCAACCAGTTAGCGCTTGGCGCGAACTTCTTCCTGCAAGTGTTCAACGACGCCGACACGTCCATTGACCCCAACGCCCTTGGCCTAAACACCGGCGTCACCGAGGGATATCTCCGCGGCACGCCTACGACGACAATTAACGGCTTCACGCCTGTGGCGTCACGAATCCCCTCGGCCGCATTGACACTACCGGCCACTTGGTCGACAACCTCTCCTACACCGTTGGCAAGCGCCAGCTCAAAATCGGCGGCGAATACAGGACGGTGCGTGTGCGGTCGAAAATTGTGGATGGTTGCGGGCGGCCGCACGCTCCGGAATCGGCGGGTACGGCGAGCGCGAATCTGACGGTGCCGAACACACAGACGGTGATCAGAATGACCCACGTCGCCAACGGCGAGTGGGAGGGGAATTACGCGCCGCCCGCGAACCAGGCCGGAGACTTCACGGTGCGCGTTGTGGCGGCGTTTTCGCAAGGGACGAAGCTGCAGTTGGGCGCGAGTGAGACGGTGACTGGATCCGTTCAGGCGGCGACGGGCGTGCGCGGGCCGCAAGTGGGGGCGGGGGCGATCGTGAATGGCGCGAGTTTTGTGGCGCAACCGCTGGTGGCGCCAGGGCAGTTGATATCGATCTACGGTTCCGATCTGGCGGAGCGATCCCAGGCGGCGGCTTCCGTTCCGTTGGGTACCGAACTTGCCGGCACGGAGGTGCTGCTGGGCGGCGATGCGTTGCCGCTGCTGTTCGTCAGCGGGGGACAGATCAACGCGCAGGTGCCGTTTGGATTGCCTTTGAATTCCGAACAGCAGATAGCGGTGCGAAGGCGGGAGCCGCTAGGGACACCGGAGCGGGTCGTGGTGGGCGCGGCCCAGCCGGGGATCTTCTCCAAGAACAGCAATGGCGTCGGACAGGGCGTGGTGTTGGCCGTTCGGGCTGGCAGCGCCCAGACCTTCGCGGAACTCGGCGCGCCGGCGCGGCCGGGCGATACCATCGTGATTTATTGCGGCGGACTGGGACCGACGACGCCTCCCGTCGCGGCCGGCGTCGCCGCGCCGCTGACGCCATTGTCCCGCGTCGATAGCCCCGTGCGAGTGACGATCGGCGGGGCTGAGGCGGTCGTAGCCTTCGCGGAGCTCACGCCGGGTTCGGCCGGTTTGTATCAGATCAACGCCGTCGTGCCGTCCGATGCCCCTGATGGCGACAAAGTGCCGGTTACTATCAGCGTCGCGGGCGTGGAAAGTTCCGTGGTGTCAATGGCGGTGCGAAGATGAAAAAAAATTTGCAACAGTTAACGAGACGGCGGCATCCGATCTTCTAGCATGGTGACCTCCGACTTGGCTGTAACGCTCGAAGCGCAGAAGTTGATGGTTGAAGGGACTCTGCGCGAAGTTTTGCGGGGCGAACGTTGCGACGGTGCATCCGGGGTGGCGGGGGCGATGGAGTACGCCGTGCTGGGCTGCGGTCAACGCTTACGGCCTTTGCTGGCGCTTCGGGTGGGGAGCATGGTGAGCGGGGAGTGCGACCTGGTGTTGCGGGGCGCTGTGGCAGTGGAACTTTTGCACTGCGCTTCCCTGGTGGTGGATGATTTGCCTTGCATGGATGACGATGCATTCCGCCGTGGCCGGCCGGCGGTTCATCGGAAATTCGGGGAATCGAACGCGTTGTTAGCGGCGTTTAGCTTGGTGGCGCTGGCCGCCCGGCAAACGGTGGAAGGGATTCGGGACCGCTTCGTCCTTGAAACAATGGTCGCGTTTCAGCAAAAAGTCTTGCAGGTTTTGGACTGTAATAATTTGGTGGGCGGGCAGGCGATGGATTTGGCCGACGGCGGGTCTTCGCGGAAATTGGCGGAGAAAAAGACGGCGCCCTTATTCGCGCTGGCGGCGCGGGCTGGAGTTCTGGGCGCAACGCTGGACCCGCTGGAGCGCCAGGCGGCGCTGCGGTTTGGACATGAATTTGGCGTGGCCTATCAATTGATGGACGATCTGGCGGATGGCGAACTGCGCCTGCGCGCGCCGTTTGAATCGCAGATGCGGCGGACGCGGGAAATCCTGGAGGTTTTCGGTTCGCGTGGAGCCGGGTTGAAGGAAATGTTAGACAACCTTTATGGCAAGTCGCTCGCATAAAGTCGCCATAATCGGCAGCGGCTTTGGGGGGTTGGGAACGGCCGTGCGGCTGGCATCGCGCGGCTATGACGTAGAGCTTTTCGAAGCGCGGGATATGCTGGGCGGACGCGCGTATGTGTACCGGCAGGATGGGTTCACATTCGATGCCGGCCCCACCGTGATCACCGCGCCATTTATGATCGATGAGCTGTTTGCCGGGGCGGGGAAGAAGACCTCGGATTACGTGAAGATCGTCCCGGTGGATCCGTTTTATCGGATTGAATTTCCCGACGGGCGTCACTTTGAATATAACGGTGATGAGGCGGAGACGGAGCGGAAAGTGGCCGCTTTTTCACCCGGCGATGTGGACGGTTACCGGGCCATGATCCGGGCGGCGAAAGACATCTTTCAGAAGGGCTTCGTGGAACTTTCCGACGTGCCTTTCTTGAAGTTCATGGACATGGTGCGTATTGCTCCCGACTTGATCCGGTTGCAATCGTACAAGACGGTTTTTCAGTTTGTGAAGGGCTATGTCAACGATCCGATGCTGCAACGGGTGTTCAGTTTTCACCCTTTGCTGGTTGGGGGAAACCCGTTTCAGACAACGTCGATCTACGCGCTGATTCATCATTTGGAACGGCAATGGGGCGTACATTATGCGATGGGTGGGACGGGTGCGATTGTCGATGGTTTGGGGCGTTTGTTCCGCGAGTTGGGCGGTAAGGTGCGATTGAACACGCCGGTGAAGCGGATCCTGATCCAAGAGGGGCGAGCGATGGGCGTGGTGACGGAAGCGGGCGAGAGTTTTGGCGCCGACGCGGTGGTGTCGAACGCCGACGTCGCCAACACATATCGGAAAATGGTGCCCGCGGCGGACCGGCGCCGTTGGACGGATTCCAAGCTCGACAGTATGCGCTACAGTATGGGTTTGTTTGTCATTTATTTTGGGACGCGAGGGCAGTATCCGGACATCAGGCATCACACGATTCTGCTTGGGGAACGGTATGAAGGGCTGTTGCGGGACATCTTCCAAAACAAAGTCCTGGGCGAGGATTTTTCCATCTATCTGCACCGGCCCACCGCGACCGACCCATCTATGGCGCCAGCGGGGCACGATACCTTTTACGCACTGATACCAGTGCCGAACCAGCTGAGCGGTATCGATTGGAAGACCGCCGCGAAGCCATTTCGGGACCGCGTGATGGCTTACATGGAGAAGCACTATCTGCCTGGTTTGGAGTCACGGCTGGTGACTGAGCGGCTATTCACGCCGCTGGATTTTGAGACGACGCTGAACACGTATCGCGGGTCCGGATTTTCGTTTGAACCGATCTTCACGCAGTCCGCCTGGTTCCGTCCGCACAACGAAAGCGAAGATGTGAAAGGCCTGTTTTTCTGCGGAGCGGGGACGCATCCGGGCGCCGGCGTTCCGGGCGTGCTTTCATCCGCTAAGATCGTAGAAAAGCTAGTATGCGACCGGCTGCCCGTCTAGAAACGGATTGGAAACGCCAAGCGGCTGAAGCCACGGCGCGGGGGTCGAAGAGCTTCTATTTCGCGACGCGGTTTTTCCCGCCGGAGTTGGCCGCGTCGGCTCATGCCGTCTACTGGTTTTGCCGGACTACCGATGACATTGTGGATGAGAATCCGGACTTGGGCGCTGCGCGCGTGGAGTTGGAGCAATGGCGCGAGGGGTTGAAGTACGCACTGGCCGGAGGGACGAATGGCCCGGCGATCATGCAACATTTTGCGGGTGCTTGCAGTCGTCACGGAATTCCATCCGAGTACGCGTTTGAATTGATTGAAGGCATGCGGATGGATTTGGAGAGAGTGCGGTATCGCACGTTCGATGAGTTGCGTGTCTTTTGTTACCGCGTCGCGAGTACGGTCGGCCTGATGATGTCGCATGTGATTGGCTATCGCGGCGATGCGTTGCCGTATGCGGAGGACTTGGGCGTGGCGATGCAGTTGACCAATATCCTGCGCGATGTGGGAGAAGATTTGGGGCGCGGTCGAATCTATTTGCCTTCGGAAGAAATCGAACAGTTCGGGTACTCCGAGGCGGAACTGCGCCGGGCGGAGCGCACGCCGGCATTCGTGAAACTGATGCAATTTCAGGCTGACCGGGCGCGGCATTATTATGCAAAATCGATGCCCGGGATTTCCATGCTAAAGCCGGAGGGCCGGTTCGCGGTGGAGATTGCCGCCCGCGTTTATCAGGGCATTTTGGGCGAGATCGAAGCGATGAATTACGACGTGTTTGCTCGACGCGCCGTGGTTCCGGCGTGGCGGAAATATGGCATCACGGCGGGCGCGCTGGGACGGCGGCTGCTTTGGCGGAGGTGATACGGCGCGCGGTTGAGCGCGGGTCGCTGGCGACGGCGATTGGGCTGGCGGTGCATTATGCGGCGTTTTATTTGGTCGGCGTGCCGCTGTGGACTGAAGTGATCGGCGAGTGGATTATGGCGCGAACGCCGAATTCGCTTTCGGTTTGGCTATTGGCTAATTTGGGCGCAGGGGCGAAGCCGTTTGCGATGACGGGCGGGTTGGCGGCATTGGGATTTGTGATGTCGGCGGGGGCGCTGTTCACTGGGTGGCGCTCGATGGCGGTGGTGGCTTTGGGCGCGGTTGGCTATTGGGGATTGTTTGGGTATGTGGGCATGTCGTTCTGGCTACCGGCATTTTTAGCGCTGCAAGTGAGAACGGCCGCGCCCGTAGGCGGGCGGCGAGTTGCTCTGCAAGCGCTGATGGGCGGCGTAACGGTAGCCGTAGCGGGGGAAAGTTATTGGCGCGATGAGCGGTTGGCCCGGCGGGCCGTGAAGCCGGTGGCGCTGTGGCCATTTTCCACGCCCGTGGAAACATTCGGCGCCGGTTGGGTGCGCCGCGCGGTGACGCAAATTGGCCAACACTATACGATGTCGAAGAACAGCGTCGACCCGGCTATCGATCCCGCGGCCTGGTCTTTGAAGATCACCGTTGACGGTCGCGAGATCGCGTCGCTGCGTTATGCGCAATTGCTACAGATCCAGCGCCGGCAACGCTATGTGACATTGCGGTGTGTGTCGAACACGTTGAAGAGCGACCTCATGGGTACGGCGGAGTGGAGCGGCTTTCTATTGCAACAAATCGTTGATCGAGCGCGGATTCCTTTAGGGATTAAAGAGGTCGCTTTCATCGGAGTGGATGGGCATGGTGATTCGCTACCGTTGGAATACGCGTTCTCCGATGAAGTGATGCTGGCCGTTGGCATGAATGGGGAAACGCTCAACCGCGCCCATGGCTTCCCGCTGCGATTGCTGTGTCCGCGCTACTACGGGTTCAAGCACGTGAAATGGTTGGGCGAGATTGCTTTCGTGACGAAGCCATATTTTGGCACTTGGCCGAAGATGGGATATACGAAAGAGCCACTGGTGAAGATCGCGTCGTTCATTGACAAGGCGCGGCGGGAGGGAAACAGGATCCGCATTGGAGGCGTTTCGTATGCCGGGGGCCGTGGAATTCGAGCTGTTGAAGTGCGCATCGACGGCGGAAAATGGAAGTCCGCGACGATGGAGGATCCGCTGTCGCCATATACCTGGACGCGCTGGATAGCGGAGTTGGAGTCGGGCTCTTCCGTGGAAGCTCGCGCCCAGGATGGCGAAGGCGCGTGGCAGCTCGATACCGAGACGCCGCTATTTCCGAGCGGCGTCGGCGGTCCAACGTTTCGTAAAGTAAGTAACTAACATGCCCGTCCTAACCGTCGCTATCGCGATCGCCATTGGCATCATCCTGTTGTTGCGCAAAGCGCGATTCCATTATGAGCGGCTCCCGAAAATTCCCTACGTTGTTGGCGCTCAATTGCCGGACGTTTCCATCATCGTCCCGGCACGGAATGAGGAGGCTACTATCGCTCGCCTGCTGGGTTCGTTTCCGGAGGATATGGTGGTCGTCGTAGATGACCACTCCGAGGATCGCACGGCGGAAATTGCCCGTTCGCTCGACGTTCGCGTGATTGAAGCGCCTGCGCTGGCGGATGGCTCGATGGGCAAGCCCAACGCCTGCATGGCCGGTGCGCAGGCGACCGAATCGGATTGGCTGCTGTTCGTCGATGCCGACACTCATTACGCTCGCGTTTTCCTGCCATCGCTGATGCAGTACGCCGTCGATCAGAAGCTGGATATGGTAAGTGTGTTCTTGAAGCAGGAAACGATTACGCTCCCGGAGAAAATCCTGCTCCCGTATGCGTTTGCCCTTTATTTCACGGGCGTGAACAGCGCTCGGGTCAACGCGCATCCGCCACGAGAATGGCTCGCCAACGGGCAATGTCTGCTGGTTAAGCGCGACGCTTATTTGAGGATCGGCGGCCATGCGGCCGTGGGCGGCTCGGTGATTGAGGACGTTGCGCTCGCCAAACTCGCCGCTGAAAAAGGGCTCCGTACGCGCGTCACGCGGGCGGAGCATATGGGATCCGTCCGCATGTACGACTCCTTTGGCGCGATCCTTCGCGGCTTCGAGAAAAATTCCTTCCGCTTCCTGCGCGAGAACCCATTCACCGGCGTGCAGGTAGTTCTGGCGTCGATCCTCCTCACCTCGTGGCTGCCGATCCTGGTGCTGCTGGTCCTGAGCGGCTACAACCGCCAAGCGATTCTCTTCGCCTTGCTGCCCGCCGTGATTCTATTCCCGTGGTATCGCAGCGCTTCCGCACTGCTTGCGCCCGTGGCCATTTATCTCTTCCAGTTCGTCGCGCTGAACTCCATGTTTAAGACGCTCAGCCGCAGGAAATCCGTATGGAAGGGCCGCGAGGTTTGAAACAATATCCGGTCCCATGGCGGCAGGTTTTGGCGTTGACGCCTCACATCGGCCAAGGTACGCGATATTCTGTGCGGCGCTTTACGGAGGAGTCGGTCAAGTTGTTGCAACCGGCGCCGGAGGTGACCGGACTCGAACAACTTCCGCCCTCGCCCCGCTTCATCCTGGCGGCAAATCACTATCAGCGCCAGGGGCTCTGGATTCTGCATCCGTGCAGCGTCATCACGGTCGCGCTTCAACGCCATTATGGTCTTGACGACCCGCCGGTTCGCCGGATCGTCACCGCGAATTGGCCGCCCTGGAAGTTCGGTCCGATCACCGTTCCATCGCCCGGTGATTGGCTGCTTCCGCGCGTTGCTTACGCACTGCATTGTTATCCGGTGAGCTTCGCGGGAACGAATCCGGCGTTGACCGCGCGCAGCTATCGAGAGTTGCTGAGGGGCATTGACCGCCCGCTCGGCCTCTTCCCGGAAGGCGTCCATGGAACGGCGTTTCAAATGGCCGATCCGCTGCCCGGGGTGGAGCGCTTGCTGTTGTTGATGGCCAGGAAGAACTGGCCCGTCGTCCCCTGCCAGATTGGCGAAAACAAAAGCCGGCTGCAAGTCCGCTTTCGCGAAGTATTGCAGCCGGCTGAATTGCTCCGCGCCGGGGAAAACGCGGCGCGCCTGGTAATGGATCGAATCAGAATTTCATCGTGAAATTGCCGTTAAAAATGGCTTCGGCGGCGCTCCAGTTCACCACTTTCCACCAATTGTCGACGTAACCGGGGCGGACATTCTGATACTGCAAGTAGTAGGCATGCTCCCAGACATCCAGCCCGATAATGGCGGTCTTGCCTTCCATCATCGGCGTGTCCTGATTGGCTGTGGAGTAGATCTCCAACGTGCCATCCGCTTTCTTCGCCAGCCACGCCCAACCGGAACCGAATCGCCCAATCGCGGCCGCCTTGAACTGCGCTTTGAAGTTGTCAAAGCTCTCAAACTTCGCGGTGATCGCGGCGCTCAACTGGCCGATGGGCTCACCGCCGCCGCCTTGGCCTTCGGGCGCCATTATCAGCCAGAACAAAGAATGGTTGAAGTGCCCGCCGCCATTGTTGCGGACCGCCGCCTTCTTAGCGTCCGGAACAATGGCAAGGTTGTTCGCCAGCAGTTGCTCCAGCGTCTTCCCTTCCAGCGCGGCGTCGCCTGTTACCGCGCCATTCAGATTCGTCACATAGGCGTTGTGGTGACGCGTACGATGGATATCCATCGTACGTTCATCGATAGAGGGTTCTAACGCATTGTTCGCGTACCCCAATTCAGGAAGAGCAAAAGCCATAGTCGTGTTATCTCCTTAGGAATATTTAGATGCGGTTTCAGGCCGAAAAGCCGCCGCTAATTTCATACTGATGAGCGATTCGGAGCATCAAGTGTTCCGAAAAATGTTTGGTCAGAATCTGCATACCGACGGGTAATCCTTCGATCGTCAGGCCGCAAGGAACATTCATGCAGGGAATACCAGCCAAACTGCCGGTAATCGTGTAGATATCGCTTAAATACATCTGCAGCGGATCGCTGGTTTTCTCGCCCAGTTTGAACGCCGGAAATGGCGACACGGGCGTAATCAGCGCGTCCACTTTTTCAAACGCCTGCGCGAAATCGCGAGTAATCAGCGACCGTACGCGCTGGGCTTTCAAGTAATAGGCGTCATAGTAACCGTGGCTCAACACATAAGCGCCGAGCATGATTCGCCGTTTCGCCTCCGCCCCGAACCCCTCGCCGCGCGAGTTCCTGTACATGTCGATCAACGTGTCCGCTTTCGCCGAGCGCGTCGTAAATCGAGCGCCGTCGAACCGCGACAAATTGGCGCTGACTTCAGCGGTGCAAATAATGTAATAAGCGGCGATCGCCCATTCCGTATGCGGCAGGCTGACGTCGACAAACTCGCAGCCCTGCTTTGTCAGTACGTTGATGCCGGCTTGCATCCGGTCGCCGATTTCACTCGCCAAGCCGAAAAAATATTCCTTCGGCAGTCCAATCCGCAAGCCTTGCAATGGCTCTTTCATCGCCGTCGCGTAGTCCTGGACGGGATGCGTCGCGCTCGTCGCGTCGCGCGGATCGCGTCCGGCGATAGCTTCCAACAACGTCGCGGAATCGGCCACCGATCGCGCGAACGGACCAATGTGATCGAGCGACGACGCGAACGCCACCAAGCCATATCGAGAGACCCGTCCATACGTCGGGGTGACGCCCACACAGCCGCAAAACGATGCCGGCTGGCGAATCGAACCGCCGGTGTCCGACCCCAATGAAACCACCGCCGTGCCTTGCGCGACGACTGCCGCCGAACCGCCGCTGGATCCACCGGGAACACGATCCAGCGCCACCGGATTCCGCACCGGCCCATAAGCTGAATTTTCATTCGACGAGCCCATCGCGAACTCATCGCAATTGGTCTTGCCGATGATCACGCCGCCCGCCGCTTCCAGCCGTTCCACCGCCGTCGCATCGTATGGCGGAATGAAATGCTCCAACAGCTTCGAACCGCACGTGGTCCTCACGCCGCGCGTGACGATAACGTCTTTGACGCCCACCGGCACGCCAGCCAGCGCGCCCGGATCCTCGCCGCGCGCGATTTTTTCATCAACGGCTCGCGCCGCGGCCAATGCCCGCTCATCGCTAAATGTCAAATAGGCGTTGGTTTTCGGGTTCTCCGCTTTGGCGAAGGCCAGCGCTTCCTGCGCCAATTCCACCGCGCTAAAAGTTTGCTCCGCCAAACCCTGGCGGACTGTTGAAATGGTGAGTGAGGGGATCCGCATTCTAGCGTTCAATCACTCGCGGAACTTTGAAATAACCCTGGCCCGAAACCGGCGCATTGGCCATAGCCTCGGCATTGGTCAAAGAAACATGCGGATCGTCTTCCCGCAGTGTGGACGACTCGCCAGCATCAAACAGCACCTGCGCCATCGGCGCCACGCCCTCTGTGTTTAATTCATTCAGCTTGTCGATGTGCGTCAGAATATCGCTCAGATCATGAGCGTATTGATGAATCTCGTCTTCAGTCAAAGCAAGATTCGCCAGGCCCGCAACGTAGCGAACCTTCTCTTCGGATAACTTCACGCGGAAGCCCTCATGCGTTTTGCCTCATCGCGCTCGCTTTCCGCTCGCGACGCCAGATACAGTTGTCGAAAAATCGGATCGGAGATGCCGTCGGCGCGGTCGTCAACGTCAAATGGCAATGCCACGCGTGGCCCCCGGCGCGGGATCCCGACGCGGAATTCAATCGAATCAATCATCCCCGGCCCGGCCAGCAACTGCAATTTCGTCAGAATCTGCCCGGACATCGTCGCCAACTGCTTCTGCCACAGGGCGTCTTCCACATCGACCACCATCTTGCGGCCGTACAATTTCACTGGCCCGGTGCGCTGCGCCAGCCGCTTGCCGACGGCCGCCGGCCACACCGCTTCAGCAAACTCTTCGGGAGCGAGTTTCGCACTTTGCAATCTAATTTTCGAGATCAGTCTGGCGGCGCGTTGCATGGCGGTTCGTCTTAGGATTTTAGCACTGGCGGAACTATAAGCCGGTTTCTGTATCTTTCCGAAGAAAGACGGCAATCATTCCTCTGGGCCGGCCATTACTGGCAAGCTCTAGCAACCTACCCGGGTGTCCAACGGGACGAGCCGCCCCTTCACCCCTATTTGGTCTTGCTCCGTGTGGGGTTTGCCTTGCAATCCGCATTGCTGCGAACACGGTGCGCTCTTACCGCACCTTTTCACCCTTACCCCCGGATCCTTGCGGACCCGGTGGCGGTATAATCTCTGTGGCACTTTCCGTAAAACCCGCTTTGAGCGAGCCCCCCCGGCCGTTAGCCGGCACACTGCTCCGCGGAGACCGGACTTTCCTCCAGCAGATCCCTTGCAGGACCCGCCAGCGATTGCCCATCCCGCCAGTACGGTTACCATTATCTCATGCGCTGGCTGATTTGTATTCTCACAATGCCAATATTTGCGGCCGATCCGCTTCCGGAGGATCGCGGCGCCGCCGGCCTCTGGCACTCTTTGCTCAAGCTCCAAACCACCGCGCGTGTCCTTCACATCGCCGCGCACCCCGATGACGAGGACGGCCCAACCATTACCTACCTCACGCGCGGCCGGGGCGCCGATGTCACGATGCTCAGCCTCACCCGCGGCGAATCCGGCGCCAATCTCGTCACCGGCGATTTCTTCGACCGCCTCGGCGCGCTGCGGACAGTCGAATTCCTTCGCGCCGCTCAATACTATGGCGCCAGCGTGATGTTCACGCGTGCCGTCGATTATGGCTACTCGAAAACGGTCGCCGAAACTTTCCGCCAATGGGACCGCGCCGCCGTGTTGAAAGAGGTCGTCCGCGTCATCCGCACCACCAAACCGCATGTCATCATCTCGCGCTGGAGCGGTACGCCACGCGACGGCCACGGCAACCACGAAGCCGCCGGCATCCTCTCCATGGAGGCCTTCACCGCCGCCGCCGATTCCGGCTACGTCACCGAAGACTTGATTCCGTGGCAAGCCGCCAAGCTCTACATTGGCAACCGCAATCCCATTGACGAATCCACCATTAAAATCGATCATGGCATGGTCGATCCGCTGCTCGGCCGCAGTTATTCTCAGTTCGCCCGTGAAGGCCTCCGCTGGCAGCGCAGTCAAGGGGCGGGAGCGGCTACGGCTCGACCTGGCCCAACATTTTCTTACTACCGCCGATTCGGCTCCAACGCAAAAGAATCCGATATCTTCGACAACCTCGACACCTCCATTTCGAAGTACCCCGAAATTGCCCGGCACATCGACGCGGCCGTGAAGGCCTTCCGCGTCGATAACCTCAAAGCCTGTGCGCCGCACCTCGCCGCCGCGCTCAGCGCCGCCAAATCCCTCGAACTCCCACTCAAAGTCCGCCAACTCAACCAGGCCCTCGCCCTTTCGCTCGGTCTGCAAGCAGAAGCTCGCGTTGAACCCAAAGTCCCCATCACCGGCCCATTCTCCGCGTTCCGCCCCGCCGAAACGTTTTCCGTCGCGGTACCCGGCCAGACCTTCAACGTAAGCGTGAAGCTCCACGGCGCCGGAATACAAAGCGTCGAATTCAAGGGAGGGCTGATCGCGAAGCAACTAGAACCCGGCCGTTACCAGGTCACTGTCCCGCCAGACGCCGACATCACCAAAGCGCACTGGCGCCGTAACTCCGTTCGCGAAACGGCCTATCAACACGACCCCGTCGCTCCCCCATTGACCGTGAAGATCACTTACAAAGACGGCGAAATTGAAACGCCAGTCCTGGTAAGTCCGCTGGACTCATTTGGCGTCGAAGAGCTACAGCCTTTAGCCATCGGCCCGCCCGTCGCTATCAAGTTCGCAACTGAAGCCGGCATCCTGCCAATGAGTAGTAACTCCTATGACGTCCAGGTCACCGTCACTACTAATGTCGAAGCGCGCGCCGCCGGTTCCGTCAAACTCAGTATCCCGCAAGGCTGGAGCAGCGAGCCACTGGAGCGGAAATTCACCTTCGAAAAAGAGAAGGAAGAGGCCGCCATTAAGTTCCGCGTTACCGCCCCCGCCGATCGGCAAGCGGGCGACGCGAAAATCGAAGCTATCGCCACTTACAATGGCCGGAACTACGACCATAGTTATGACGAAATCACCCAACCCGGTTATGACTCGATCTATCTCTCGCAGCCCGCCCAACATATTGTCCGCTCCATCGACGTAAAGATAAAGCCAGGCCTCAAAGTCGCCTACATAACGGGGACTGGCGATGATGTTCCTGAAGGTCTCCGTCAACTCGGAGTTAACGTCGAGCTACTCGACAGGAACTCACTCGCCTCCGCCGATCTCAATAAGTACTCCACCATTCTCCTCGGCATCCGCGCGTACGCCGTTCGCGCCGACGTGCGTACTTACAATCAACGCCTGCTCGACTTCGTCAACAACGGCGGCACGTTGATCGTTCAATACAACACGCCTGAATTTGACAAGAACTACGGCCCCTTCCCCTACACCATGGGACGCAATCCGGAAGAGGTCAGCGAAGAGGATTCTCCCGTCACAATCCTCGATCCCAACGACCCTGTATTCCAAAGTCCGAATGTCATCGGTTCCAAGGATTTCGAGGGCTGGGTGGAACAACGCGGCTCGAAATTCCTGACCACTTGGGATCCCCGGTACAAAGCGCTGCTCGAAACCCACGACACCGGCCAAGCCCCGCAAAAAGGCGGGTGGCTGGTCGCGCGGCACGGCAAAGGGCTGTACATTTATTGCGCGTACGCCTGGTATCGCCAACTGCCCTATGCCATTCCCGGCGGCGTGCGGCTATTTGCGAATTTAATTAGTATTGGCACTGCCGAGCCGCGACCGTGAGGAAGCGTTTTTCGCGTTTAAGCCACTGACGCGCGGCTAGCGCTCAAGTTTGGCGTGATTGCTGCCGATAGAGATTGTGGAAGGCTTCGTCTCTCGCCCGTGAAACTACCCGCTCGCATTGCCAAATATGAACTCCAGAAATACCTCGGCGGAGGCATGTCGGAGGTGTATCAGGCGCGGGATACCGTTTTGGGCCGGACGGTGGCGGTCAAGTTGTTGACAGCCCAGGCGGCGATGAACGAAGACACCCGCGCCCGGTTTTTGCTGGAGGCGCGCGTTTCATCGGGAATTGCGCATGAAAATATCATCACGACGTATGATTATGGCGAGGAAGACGGCATCCCGTACATGGTGCTCGAGTATCTCACCGGGCGGACATTAAAGGACGCGCTGCAGTCGGGCGAGGAGATGCCGCTGCGCAAGCGAGCATCCATTGGTCTGCAACTGGCCCGGGCGCTGGCCCATGTGCATACCTTGCAGTTGATCCATCGCGATGTAAAGCCGGACAACGTACACCTGGACGCCCAGGGCCGCGTAAAGCTCATGGATTTCGGCATTGTAAAGACCGGCGACGTCAACCTGACCCAGGCCGGTTATGCGTTGGGGACTCCTCACTATGTAGCCCCGGAACTGGTTATGGGCCAGCCGGTAACGCCCTTAGTCGACGTGTACTCGTTTGGTGTCCTGCTGTTCGAACTGCTGACTGGCAAGCGAGCGATACAAGCCGACACCGTTGAACGAATCTTCTATCAGATCCTGCACGAGGATATTTCGTTTGCGCCCATGTCCGAGGCCGGCATTCCGGCGCCGCTGCAGGAATTGGTGCGCGCGGCGACGGCCAGGGATACCGCTGCGCGGACACAGACAATGGAGGCGGTGGCGGTTCAATTGGAGCAGTGGCTGTCAAAGAATCCGACGCAATCCCAGCCTGTGGAGCCCTCCGCCGCGATCCCGCCAAAACGCGTCTATTTGTCGAACTGGTGGCTGGCGGGAGCGGCGACGGTGGCGCTGTTCCTGGCTGGCGGAATTGGATTTCTGCTGCTGAGTTCACAGAAGGCCGTCGCGCGATTGGACGACGCCTTAGGTGAAATGGCGTTTGTGACGGCGGGGCCGTTTTTGTATGGCCCGGACAAACAGAGCGTGGCGTTGGGAGGGTACTATATCGACCTCACGGAAGTAACGAATGAGGACTACGAACAGTTCTGCCGTGCGACCGGACACCCGTTCCCGCCGGAGTTCGAACGGGGCAAGCCGGGATATCCGGTAGTGAATGTTACGATTGCCGATGCCAAGGCGTACGCGGTTTGGGCCGGAAAACGGCTGCCCACCGAAAAAGAGTGGCAAAAAGCCTCTCGCGGCGTCGATGGGCGTATCTACCCTTGGGGGGACCTGCCCTCGGCGACCCGCGCGAACGTGGCCGACAATCCCGACGATTCGTGGCAGCACGTCGTTTCCGTGGATGCCTTCCGTAATGGCCGCAGTCCCTATCTGGCATTGCAAATGGTGGGGAATGTGCGAGAGTTTACCGGTGACCAAACTGCGGCGACCGTTACGGCGGTGCGGGCGTTCGAGGGTAAAATGGATCCGCCGATTCGCGACGACGAGGAGTGGTATTTGGTGAAGGGTGGGTCGTTCAAGTCCAAGCTGGCGGAGACCTCCTTACAGGTGGTCGAACTAGTTCCCGCCCGCTACCGCGCGCCCGATCTGGGGTTCCGTTGTGTGAAGGACCCGTAATGCCGTGACGTGCCCGCGCTGTAAGATCCCGATGGAGGAACTGAAGGGGCACGTCTACCACAAGAATCGAAAGTGGCGCTGCCCGCGCTGTGGCCGCGCCAGCATGCAGAAGCCGCGCGGCCGGAGCGTGCAAAAAGCCCGCTCCGGCAAAACGCCGCCAAAGGAGTAATTCCCACTGTCATATATTCAGTACGTCGGATTTGCCGAAAGGATTCCCCACATGAAACGTAGAAGTGCCTTGCAATCTCTTCTAGCCGCCTGCGGACTGACCACCGCCGCGGCTCCTGTTCCCACCATTCAGCTTCACACCGATTTGGAAGTAAAAACGGAGTCGGAGCGGCAACTGCTGTCGGATTTCGAAAAGCTGTTTCTCCCCCGAATCCGGCAGGCCCCTGGGTTTATCGATGCCAAACTGCTGAAGTTTCGCAAGGCGAACATTGGTGAACCACACGCTCGCTACAATTACCGGCTCGTGCAGACCTTCACCACCGAAGAGCTTCGGGAGAAATGGACGATCAACCCCGATCATAAAATCGCCTGGCACACAGCCATCGAAAAGCACGTCAAGACGCCATTCATCGCCTATCTGTTCGACGCTCGAGGCTGACACGGACCC
>Ga0163150_10001946_pt1 | contig 33359 bp, 26 predicted proteins | sample OliLakLV19P2IB_FD_148628 | JGI IMG/M metagenome (GOLD analysis project Ga0163150, IMG submission 148628) | Freshwater microbial mat bacterial communities from Lake Vanda, McMurdo Dry Valleys, Antarctica - Oligotrophic Lake LV.19.P2.IB | ecosystem: Environmental > Aquatic > Freshwater > Lake >...
AGGCAGGAGGCAGGAGGCAGGAGGCAGGAGAGAGGGGACAGGGACGGGGAAAAGGAGAACGAGGCCAGTGGAACCTTCCCACTCCGGGCCCGCGGGCGTGCCCAAACTTCCGGGGGCAATGACGCGCGATTCTTAGCCCGTCAGGGCGTTTGGTGGTAGCCACGGGCGCCAGCCCGTGGAAGCAGGTGCCGTCAATGGTCGAGCCCCGACAGGGGCGACTGAGTTCGCGGACCCGTCAATCGCCCCTGACGGGGCTCACCAGCCACAACCCTCGGGAGTCCACGGGCTGGCGCCCGTGGCTACCCACAAACGCCCTGACGGGCTAAGAAATACGGCCGTGAAGTAACCCCGGAAGTTTGGGCAGACCCGGCCCTGCCGATCTTTCTCTTCGTTTTATTAAAACTAGACCGCTGTGTGTTACCTTGTGGCTCATCCCTTTGAGGAGATTCTTATGAGCAACGGAACATCAACCACCAGCCGATGGATCTCGATCATGGGCGTCGTCATCGGCGTTGCCTTCGCCCTCTGCTCGTTTGGCTGCGACAACATGGGCACCCCCGTCGCCATCAGCGGCACCGAGACCGTCCACTACTCCGGCACCGCCACCGACGCCGAGGCCACCGCCCTGGGCGCCGGCCTCCAGGAAGTGGGCTTCTTCGGGCAGGGCCGCAAGGTCGATGTGCTGCTCAAGAAGGGCGATGGCGGCACCGTCGTCTCCTTCGTCGTCGCGCCCGAAGGCTGGGTCCATGCGGGCAATGAAGAGGTCTTCCGCCTCATCGGCGCCGCCATCGCCCCGTCCGTCGGCGGCAAGCCGCTCACGGTCCACCTGCTCGACGACAAGCTCAACGTCAAGAAGGAAATCGCCATCGGCGTCGACGCCCCCACCCGCGTCCGCATCGGCGCGAAGGAGGGCGTGTTCTACTCCGGCACGGCCACCGAGGCCGAGGCCAAAGCTTTGGGCAAGGCCCTTCAGGACGCGGAGTATTTCCTGGGCCAAAACCACGTCGACGCGATGCTGAAGAAAGGCCCCGAGGGCACCGTCGTTTCCTTCACCGGCCAGCGGGCCCTCTGGTCCACGCCGGAGGCCGCCGCCGAGTTCACCACCATCGGCGAAGCCATCGCCCCGTCCGTCGGCGGCAAGCCGATCAAGCTCCACCTGCTCGATGGGCACCTCACCCTTATTCAGGAAATCGAGGTCAAGTGATGCCGCCGATTTTGATGGCAGCCACGACGGTCTGATCCCACTGGCAGTCCGCTGCCAGTGCCTCTCGCTCGCGGCGCATGGCAGGACGATGAATGAACCCGGCCCGCACCCTCTGCCTCGTGCTTCTGTTGGCGTCCTTGCACGCGGCCGCCGCCGATTCGCCGTCGCCGGCTGTCTCCGGCGACGCGACGATCCGCGCCAAGGCCGGGCCCTCCGACATCGTCACCACCACCACCACCCGCGTCGCCGGCGCCGTTCACTCGCTCACCTGGCACGGCATGGAGTTCATCGACTCCTTCGACCACGGCAGGCAGCTTCAGTCCGCCGCCAACTTCGATGCCGCCACGAAGTACACCGATGAGACCTTCAACCCCACCGAGGCCGGCTCGTCCGCCGACGGCGCGGGCGACAAATCCTCGAGCCGGCTGCTGAAGATCAGCGCGAAGGACAACGTGCTCGAGACGCAAAGCCTGATGGCGTTCTGGCTCCGGCCGGGCGAAAAATCGCTGGGAAACCCCGCCAAGAACACCGCCGTGCTGTCGAACCACCGCCTCAAGAAACGCATCACCATCGGCTACAAGGACCTGCCGCACGCCATCGAGTACACCGTCACCTTCACCATCCCCGATGCCGAGAAGCATACTTACGCGCAGTTCGAGGCCGTCACCGGCTACATGCCGCCGGCGTTCGGCACGTTCTACACCTACGACGCCGGGAAGCACGAGCTCGCCGCCATCAGCGACGGCCCCGGCGAGCAGGAGAAGCCCATCGTCCTCGCCACCGACACCGGCTCCCACGCGATGGGCATCTACTCGCCCGACCAGCCGTCAAAGGGATTCAAAACAGCGGGCTACGGCCGGTGGAAGTTCAAGGAGGAACGCGTCAGCAAGTGGAACACGGTGTTCCGCTACCGCGACGCTTCCGGAGGCGGCGTGAGACCCGGCGAATACACGTTCCGCTGCTTCGTGTGCGTGGGATCGCTGGAGGATGTGAGGAAGACGCTGGCGGTGTTGATGAAGGAATTCGCGATAGGCAAGTGACGTTCCGGAAGAGGGCGCAGATGACCCAATGGTTCCCTCGATTTAACGCAGCATATTTTTCCCTTCCGCGTCGCGCGAAGTGGCATGTATTTCGCGCATGGTTCACGGTGAGTGAGTGCATTCTGCTCATCGAGATCGGTCTGCTGCTCGCGCTCGTCGTTGGTGTGGCATGGGCGATCGTCGTATTGGGGCTCGGGAGCACGGTGGCGTCCCGCGAAGCAGACCACACCTTCAGTTTGGTTGTGACCATCATCGTGTTCGTCGGGCTCTGGATCTGGGGCATGACGATCTACCTCTCCTGCGAGTTGAGCGCGAAGATCTTTGTATTGAAAGCACGCCAGGAATGCCTCGTTTGCGGCTACGACTTGCGCGGCAGTCCCGCAGATGAGTGCCCCGAATGTGGCGAGCACATTCGTGCCGCCTGATCGGCAAGCATCGAACGCTTATGCAGTCCCTCGGCCTCTCCATCTTCTCCCCGCCCGATCTTGCCGGCTTGTCGGTCACCGCCCGTCGTCGAGTCATGCGGTCGTGGCTGTGCTCGGCGAAGCCGGTGCTGCTGGTTCCCACGGCGCTCGTTTTTGCACTGATTATGACCGTGGTCGTTATGCTCGTCTTCGCTCCGCTGTTAATGCTCTTGCGGCATGCAGGCTGGCTGCCGAGCGAGGTCACCCGCCCGCTGCTCATGACCTTGGCTGCAACGGGCGCGGTGCTGTGGCTGGTGGCGATCGTGCGCTGCCTCTACGACGACGTGCGCGACCATGCCCGTATGCTGATCGCCGACGCCGTGGAGCACCGGGAGTGCGTCGCCTGCGGCTACGACCTGCGCGGCGCGGCCGGGGACCAGTGTCCCGAATGCGGCGAGAGGCGCAAAACGTGACGCGAATGCTTCAGTCCGCTTAGCGGTCGGCCCGAAGGCTCGGCGCAGGGCCACCCGGTGGGCAACCGTGGGCGCTCGCTGCGTGTAGGACAGGTGGGCCTCCGCAAAGCCTGCGGCCCGACCGCTAAGCATCGGCGAACCTACCGGAGACGTTCATGCGATACATCCTCCCGTTTCTGCTCCTGGTGCATGCCAACGCATTTGCCGCGGAGATGCCTGTCATTGGCATCGGCAAAGACAAGAAGACCTTCGTCCTCGAAGGCTCGGCCACACGGTTCAACCCGCTTGGGTTTAACTACGACCACGATGAGAAGGGCAGGCTGCTGGAGGATTACTGGGTCGAGGACTGGAAGAAGGTCGAGGAGGACTTCGCGGAGATGAAGGCGCTGGGCGCCAACGTGGTGCGCATCCATCTTCAGTTCGGGAAGTTTATGAAGGCCGCCGCGGAGCCGGATGCGGCGGCGCTGACGCAGCTCGCGAAGCTGCTCGCGCTCGCGGAGATGACCGGCCTTTACCTCGATCTCACCGGCCTGGGTTGTTACCACAAGAAGGATGTGCCCGCGTGGTACGACGCCCTCGGTGAGAAGGAACGCTGGGCGGCTCAAGCGGCGTTCTGGGAAGCGGTCGCCAAGACCTGTGTGAATAGCCCGGCCGTGTTCTTCTACGACCTCATGAACGAGCCCGTCTCGGCCGGCGGCAAGCGAACCGACTGGCTCGGCGGGGCGTTCGGCGGCAAGCACTTCGTCCAGTTCATCTCGCTCGACATCGGCACCCGCAAGAACCACGAGGTCGCCAAGGCGTGGATCGATCAACTCGCCGCCGCCGTCCGCAAGCACGACAAGAAGCACCTCATCACCGTCGGCCTCGTCGACTGGAGCCTCGACCGGCCGGGCCTCAAGAGCGGATTCTTCCCCGACAAGGTGGCCGATTCGCTCGACTTCATCTGCGTGCACATCTACCCCGAAAAGGGCAAGGTCGCCGAGGCCCTGGAGACGCTCAAGGGCTTCGACGTCGGCAAGCCCATCGTCATCGAGGAGACGTTCCCGCTCAAGTGCAGCGCTGCCGAGCTCGCCGAGTTCTTCGAGAAGTCCAAGGCTCACGCGACGGGATGGATCGGGTTTTACTGGGGCCGGACGATGGAGGAGTGCAGGGCGTCGAAGATCTTTCAGGACGCCTTCATGCTCGCGTGGCTGGAGTTGTTCGTGAAGCACGCGAAGGCGATGCAGAAGTAACGTTCTTCACCTCTCCCTTGAGGGAGAGGTCGGCGAGGCTCGGCGAGCCGGGTGAGGGTGAGGCGCCGAGTGAAGAGCAGGCTCACGGCATTTCGACAGGCGAGTTCAACGGATCGAGGCGCAGATGAAATGGACGCGAGTGATTAAGTGCTCGTCTCACCCTCACCCGCCCTCGCGGACTCGGGCACCCTCTCCCTCGGAGGGAGAGGGGGTTAGTACACCACCACGAATCCGCCATCCTTCTTCGCGAACACCGCCACGATGCTCCACGTCGGTACGCCGAACTTCATCCCGCTCTCGCTCGCGATCGCTTTCCCGCTGGCGTCGTAGACCTGCCAGCCGACGGCGCCGCCCTTGTTCCAGCCCATGCCTTCGGTCCACACGAGGATGCGCTGGCCCTTGGAGTTCAGTGCGAGCGCGGGGTGCTTCTGCTGGTTCGGTTGAGCGTCCTTCAGTTGCGTCGCCTTGAAAGGGAGCGTGGCGGTGAAAGACTTGAGGCCGATCGTCGCGGCGGTGACGCGACCCTGTGTTTCCCACGCGAGAAGGGGGGACTTTCCGGGCAGCAGGGCGGCGCTGCTCATGGGGCACTGCTTCGCTTCCCACTTGTCGACGCCGTTGCCGCGGAACGTCTCGCCGCCGTCGTCGGAAGCGAGCAGGATCATGTCGCGGTTCACCTCTTTGCGGGCGGCGCGGTACAGGACGAACAGGCCGTGCGCATCGGCCATGATCTTCATGCCGCAGCAGGCGCAGACGCCGAGCTTGTCGTCGATGGGGCGTTCGCGGGAGAAGGTCTTGCCATCGTCGGTTGAGGCGGTGAGCCAGATGCGGCGGCCCGCTTCGCCGGCGTCGGGGTTGCTCGGATCGCCCGCATGCCAGGCGATGTAGACATTGCCCTTCGCGTCGGCCGTCACTGAGCCGCCGCCGTCAAGGCCGTAGGCGTGCTGGATGACGTTCCGCTGCGGCTCGAAGGCGTCACCGGCGTCGGCGAGGCGGGCGTAGAGCATGGGCATCTTCTTATGGTCACCGTTCGGCGCCATCTTGCCGGAGCCCATCCACGCGACATGCGGCCGGTTGCCTTTGCCGATGGCGAGGTGAGCGCCGCGGATGTTGCCCATGGCGATGGCGGCGGCGGGCTCGCTGTTGACGCGGATCGCCTTCGACCACGTCGCGCCATCGTCGGTCGACTTCACGTAGTGGATGTCGCCGGCCTTGGCGTCGCCCTTGAAGTAGATGAGATGGACCACGCCGGCATCGTCGACCGCGACCTGCGGCTGGATGCCGCCGTCGGGAACGCGCAGGAGGGTGACCTCGGCGGCGCGGGCAGAAAGGGAAAGAAACACGATTAGGAACGGGGCGAGACGCATGCCTAAACCTCCTGCTTCCAGTTAGTTGTGAATGCCCCTTGCATTGATTGCGATCTCACGATCACCGTGTCGATTCACGATTTCCACGGTGAAGGGATGAGACCGCTGCAATTTGCGATGTCGATTGTTGACGAATACCAGTTTGGCGGCGTACTCAGTCAAAGGAAACCAGACGATCTGGCTGGATGAAAGAATTAAAGTCATCTTCGCGCCGGTCGACTTGCGCGGCGAAATGACGATCGTGATCGAATACTCGTTCTCGCTTTTGCCTATGCAATGCATCTCGTCAATCCGAAACAACGACAGGTCCACTTCAACCCCGCCCATCCCCGAATACAATTCCGCCCAGTCAAGGGTTGCATCCATGGCGTCTATCTCATTCGTCTGTACGGAGGGACCGAGCCAACAAAGGTGCACAACACGCGTCATACGGTGTTCACTTCCACGCCTTCAGCCAATCCAACAGCAACCCGCTCCAGCTCTTGAGCTTGGGATTGTTGAGCGCGAGGCCAACGCCGTGCGGGCCGGACTCGTAGCTGTGCAGCTCGCACGGCACGCCCGCCTTGGCGCAGGCGGCGGCGAACAGCAGCGCGTTGTCGACCGGCACGGCCTTGTCGTCCGCCGTGTGAAAAATGAACGTCGGCGGCGTTTTGGCATCGACCTGAAGCTCGCTGCTCATCTGCTTCTTCATCTCGTCGGTCGCGTCCTTGCCCAGCAGGTTCTGCACGGAGCCGCCGTGCGTCTTGGGGCTGCTCATGGTGATGACGGGATAGCAGAGGATGGCGCGGTCCGGCCGGGCGGGGAACTTCTCCGCGAGGTCATCAAGCTTGTCGATGTGCAGGTTCGGCTGGACCGCGACGGTCGAGGCGAGGTGCCCGCCGGCGGAGAAGCCCATGATGGCGACCTTGTGGTCGTCGATGTTCAGTTCCTTCGCCATCGAGCGGGTGATGCGCACCGCCCGGCAGGCATCGGTCATCGGCGCAGGGTGGCGGTTGGGGCTGACGCGGTAATGGCAGACGACGCCGACGAGGCCGTTGGCGGCGAAGAACTCGCCGATGACCGCTCCTTCGTGACCAGCCCGGCCGCCGTAGCCGCCGCCGGGGCAGACGACGATCGCGGGGCCCGGCTTCTCGGATTTCTCCTTCGGCAGGAAGATCTCCATCCGCGGCCGGTCTTTCTCGTAGTTGTGCGGCGAGCCGTCGGGCCAGAGGTTGAGCGTCTTGTCGGCGGGCATATTTCTGCTCTTTCTGCGTGCGAGAACCGGCGATGCGGAACACGTGATGGCAGCGAGGCTTCGGCATTGTACCGAACGGGAAACGCGGGAAAGACCCGCCTTGTGACGCTTGCACGAATGGTTAGACTTGAATCGGCAGTAAGAATCAGCATTCGTTTAGCCGTGGAGCAGAGGCTCTGCGCCGCTCCGCGCGGAGCGCCGGCGGACCTCTGCTCCGCGGCTAAACGATAGACGTCGCGACGGAGATGCCAGGGATGGCGACTGACACCACCACATCAAGCTCAAAACCCTTCGTCCACCTGCACGTCCACACGCAGTACTCGCTGCTCGACGGCGCGTGTCGGACGAAGGAACTCGTCAAGCGGGCCAAGGAGCTCAACCAGCCCGCGGTCAGCATCACCGACCACGGCTGCCTGTTCGGCGTCGTCGACTTCTACACCAAGGCGAAGGACGCGGGCATCAAGCCTATCATCGGCATCGAGGCCTACATGGCGCCCGGCGACATGGCCGATGCCCGCAAGCAGCGCACCACCACCGGCGTCAAGGACGGCGGGTATCACCTGCTGCTGCTCGCCGAGAACCGCGAGGGCTACGCCAACATCCTCAAGCTAAGCTCGATCGCTTACCGCGAGGGCTTTTACTACAAGCCGCGCATCGACAAGGAAACCCTGCGGGCCCACAGCAAGGGCATCATCGCAACCAGCGCCTGCCTCGGCGGCGAGATTCCTTCGGCGCTGATGAAGGACGACCGCAAGCGGGCGAAACAGCTCGCGGAGCTTTACGCGGAGCTGTTCGGGCCGGACCGCTTCTTCATCGAGGTGCAGAAGCACATCGCCGAGCAGGACAAGGTCAATCCCGAGCTGATGGACCTCGCCGACCGCCTGGGCCTCGGCTGCGTGGCCACCAACGATGTGCACTTCCTCCACGCCGGCGACCACGGCTCGCACGATGTGCTCTGCTGCATCTCCACGGGCAAGCTGGTCAGCGAAGAGTCGCGGATGAAGTACCCGACGCAGCTCTACCTGAAGTCGAACGAGGAAATGTACGCCGCGATGAGCCACCCGAAGTGGGCCGCGGCCTGCGAGAACACGCTGCGCATCGCGGAGATGTGCGACGTGTCGCTCGAGTTCGGCAAGAGCCACGCGCCGGTGGTGAAGATTGAGCGGGTTGCCCAAGCCCCGCCCGGAAGGGCGCGGGCCAACGCGTCGACGAACACGAAGGGGCGCGAGCACAAGGAAGCTGGCGACGAAATGGCCCGCGCCCTTCCGGGCGGGGCTCATGCCGAAGGCTCCACCGAGTGGTACAAGCAGTTTTGCTCGCAGTTCGTCCTGCTGCCCTTCGACGAGATTAAGGACAAGGACCTGTCGCAGGCCGACCTCAAGAAGCACTGCGACGCGGCGCTCATCGAGCTCGCCGAGGCCGGTGCCATCTGGCGGTATGGCAAGGAGGGCATCACCAAGGAGCACCGCGACCGCCTCGAGCGCGAGCTGAAGATCCTCGCGGACAAGAACATCTCCGCGTACTTCCTGATCGTCTGGGACTTCGTCAACGAGGCCCGCCGGCGCGGCATCCCCGCCAACGCCAGAGGCTCGGGCGTCGGCACGATGGTCGGCTACTGCCTGGGCCTGTCGAACGCCTGCCCGATTCAATACGGCCTGCTCTTCGAGCGCTTCACCGACCCCGACCGCAGCGAATACCCCGATATCGATATCGACATGTGCCAGGACGGCCGGCAGGCGATCATCGATTACGTCCGCCAGAAGTACGGCCATGTCGCCCAGATCATCACCTTCGGCACGCTGAAGGCCCGCGCGGCGATCCGCGACGTCGGCCGCGTGCTCAATCTTCCTCTCGGCGATGTCGACAAGGTGTGCAAGCTCGTTGGCGATGGGCTGGGCACGACGCTCACCAGTGCGCTGGAGCAGGAGCCGGACCTTCAGAAGCTCTACAAGGAGAACAGTCAGGTCCGCGAGGTGCTCGACACCGCGAAGCGCCTCGAAGGGTTGACGCGCCATGCCGGTGTTCACGCGGCCGGCGTCATCATCGCGACGCAACCCTTGGACAACATCGTCCCGCTGTTCCAGCCGTCGAACACCGACCAGGTCGTCACGCAGTGGGACGGCCCGACGTGTGAAAAGGTCGGCCTGCTGAAGATGGACTTCCTCGGCCTGCGGACGCTGTCGATCATCGAGAAGGCGAAGACGCTGATCAGGGAGACGCTCAGTGCGGAGGTGATTGCGCGAACGGTGCAGGAGGGTTCAGGGTTCAGGGTCCAGGGTTTAGGAAAAGGCATGGCCGCTTCCGGGCTGAACCCCGAACCCCACGCCCTGAACCCTTCCCATTCCGACCCCCTCGACCTCGACCGTTTGACCTTCGACGACCAGAAAGTCCTCGACCTCTTCCGTCGCGGTGAGACGGCCGGCGTGTTTCAGTTCGAGTCCGAAGGCATGCGTGGCTTGCTCATGGGCATGAAGCCCGACCGCCTCGAAGACTTGATCGCCGCCAACGCGCTGTATCGACCGGGTCCGATGGAGTTGATCCCGGATTACAACGACCGCAAGCATGGGCGGACGAAGGTGCCGCATGTGCATCCGATCGTCGACGAGATCACCGCCGAGACATACGGCATCATGGTGTACCAGGAGCAGGTCATGCTCGTGGTCCACAAGCTGGGCGATATCCCGCTGCGCTCGGCGTACACGCTCATCAAGGCGATCGGCAAGAAGCAGCAGGACAAGATCGACTCTTACCGCGAGAAGTTCATCGAAGGCGCGGAGAAGAAGGGCGTCTCGAAGGCGCAGGCGGTGGAGTTCTTCAACCTGATCCTCAAGTTCGCCGGCTACGGCTTCAACAAGTCGCACTCCACCGGCTACGCGATCATCGCGTACCAGACGGCGTACCTGAAGACGTACTTCCCGGTGCAGTACATGGCGGCGGTGCTGACGTATGAATCGGTGAGCACGGACAAGGTGGTCGAGTACACGAACGAGTGCCGCAAGGTGATGTACCCGGACCCTAAGCGCGGGCGCGGGATCGAGGTGAAGCAGCCGGACATCAACCTGTCGAGCGTGGGGTTCACGGTGGTGTACGACAAGGGCGAGCCGAGGGACGCGAGCCACGGGCACATCCGCTTCGGCCTGGGCGCGGTGAAAGGCGTCGGCGAGAAGGCGATCCTGAAGATCATCGAGGCCCGCGAGAAGGAGGGCCCGCTCAAGAGCCTGTACAACTTCTGCGAGCGCGTAGACCAGAGCGCGGTGAACCGCGCGACGGTCGAGGCGCTGATTAAATGCGGCGCGTTCGACTCGCTGCACGGCATCCCGGCCCGCTCGGCAATGGTCGCCGCGATTGAGGACGCGATGAAGCGTGGCGCGCAGGAGGCGAAACTTCGGCAGACGGGTTCGCTGTGGGGCGGCGCGGAAGAGGCGACGAAGTCAGTCGTCATCAGCGCGGACCCCGCGCTGCCGAACGTCGCGCCCTGGCCGCCGGTGGAATGCCTGGCGAACGAGAAGGCGGTGCTCGGCTTCTTCGTGTCGAGTCACCCGATGAACGACCACCGCGACGCGATCGCCCGGTTCAGCAACGTGTCGATCGCCGACATCCAGAAGCTCTCCGGCGGGGTCGAGGTGGTGATCGGCGGCATGCTCACCCGCATCAAGACGGTCGTCACCAAGAACGGCCGCTCCGCCGGGCAGAAGATGGCGATGATCGCCATCGAAGACCCGACCGGCCACATCGAGGGCGTCGCCTTCTCCGAGACCTACGCGACCTACGCGCCGCTGCTGACCAGCGACCGCATCGTGTTCATCAAGGGCAAGGTCGACCGCAAGCGCGAGACGCCGAACATCATCGTGAACGAGATCATCGATGCGGGCTCCGCGTCGAAGGAACTCGCGCAGGCGGTGCGGATCGTGTTGCGGGAGGGATTGAACGGAGCCCCATCCCGGCAGGGTGGGGCTGCCGGGCACAACGGAAATGGTCCGCATGTCGAAGGTCACTCGACGAATGCATCAGCACCACCCTTGCGGGATGGCGCTCCCAATGGCCAAGCGGACGGGACCGTCTTCAACGGCTCACTCCGCAAGCTGAAAGAACTCCTTCGCCAGGCGGCCGGTCGGGGGGGCGGCGCCGAGGTGCTGCTCGAAGTGCATCAGGCGGGCCGCGTCGTGGTGCTGCGCGTGCAGGGGCTGCGCGTCACCGCCGAGGCCGACCTGCCGCGCCGCATCGAGACGGTGCTCGACCAGCCCGGCTGCTGCGAGTTCGTCGGCCCGCCCAAGCTGGCGCGCGGCCCCGGCTTCGCCGCGATGCAGCACGACGAGCGGGCCGCCCAGGTCCGCCTCGCCGCGCCGGTGGGGAACAACGACGAAGAGTTCTGCGCGAGTATTGATCGGTATTGATCGGTCCCAAAGGGTGCCACGGACAGCGCAGCGAGGTCTGCCGAGCGCAGTCGTCCGTGCTGACATCGGACGATACCGCCTACTCGCACCGACGACTCCGCTCGGCGGACCTCGCTACGCTGTCGGTGGCACCCAAGGCATCGCGGCTCGGACAAAACCTGCAATTCCTGCCGCATCTCGCCCCGCGTGTTTCCCTGCTTTGCGCCCCGCATTTCCCGCTGTATCATGGCACTTCCGCCCGGCGGGTGGGTTCCTCCTGTGAACGCGCCGGGCAATTCGGCCGTAACGAGAACGCGGGATACAGCAATCATCCGCGGCGTCCCCGCGCCCACCGGCATCACCATCTTCAGGAGTCGTTTCATGTCCACGCGCATTACCCGACGACGTTTCATGTACACCGGCGCCGCCGCCACCGGCAGCCTGGTGCTGCTGCCGCACGTCACCCGCAACGTGCTGGGCGCCAACGAGAAGCTCCGCATCGCCGGCATCGGCTGCGGCGGCAAGGGCGACAGCGACATCATGAAGTGCGCCAACGCCGGTGAGCTGATCGTCGCCGGCTGCGACATTGATTCCGGCCGGGCCGCCAGCCTCGCCGACAAGGCCGCCAAGAAGAACGGCGGCAAAGAAGTCGCCACCTTCTCCGACTACCGCGTCATGTTCGACAAGATGGCGAAAGACATCGACGCCGTCACCGTCTCGACCCCCGACCACACGCACGCCTGCTCCGCCGCCATGGCCATCAGCCACGGCAAGCATGTCTACGTTCAAAAGCCGCTCACCCACACCGTGTACGAGGCCCGCGTCCTCCGCCAGCTCGCCAAGGAGCACAAGGTCTGCACGCAGATGGGCAACCAGGGCACCAGCCTGTCGTCGCTGCGCGACGGCGTCGAGATCATCCAGAGCGGCGCCATCGGCGATGTGAAGGAAGTTCATGTGTGGTCGAACCGTCCCGTCTGGCCGCAGGGCGCGGAGATGACCAAGAAGTTTGAAGAGGGCAAGGGCAAGCCCGCTCCGAAGGAATGGAACTACGACGCCTGGCTCGGCCCCGCTTCCGACCGCCCCTTCAACGGCGCCTACGGCCACTTCATCTGGCGCGGCTTCTGGGACTTCGGCACCGGTGCGCTGGGCGACATGGCCTGCCACACCATGAACCTCCCGTTCTGGGCGCTCTCGCTCGAATACCCCACCAGCGTCGAGGCCAAGGTGCCCAAGGTGTACGAGGTCACGCCGCCCGAGTGGTCGATGATCCAGTTCGAGTTCCCCGCCCGCACCGTCGTGAAGACCGGCACCAAGCTGTCGCCGGTGAGCATGACCTGGTACGACGGCACCCGCACCGGCCTGCCGCAGGATGTCCGCAAGTACGCCGCGATTCTCAAGGAGCTCGGCGAGAACAAGGCGAGTGACTCCGGCTCGCTCTTCGTCGGCAGCAAGGGCTACCTGTATGCCCCTGGTGATTATGCCCACGAAATCAAGCTCCTGCCCAAGGACAAGTTCGCCGACTACAAGAAGCCCGACGCCTGGCTGCCGCGCAACCAGGGCGGCGACTTCGACCAGAACCAGACCAACGAGTGGCTCAAGGCGATCAAGGCCAACAAGCCCGACCTGGCGATGAGCAACTTCGAGTACGCCGCCTATTTCACCGAGATCATCCTGCTGGGCAACCTGGCGATGCGCGTGCCCGGCGAGAACATCAAGTGGGACGGCCCCGCGATGAAGTCGCCCAACGTGTCGAAGGCCAACGAGTTCGTCCACCACGAATACCGCAAGGGCTACACGCTCAAGCCCGGGCAGGCTTGATCAGTCCGACGCCATCGCACGCCCCAGACCCCGGCCCCGCGCCGGGGTTTTTTTATTCAGGGACGCGAGGACTGTCGCCTGCCGGCCGGCTTTTCGGCGCTAATCGCCGTCTCCAACTGTCTCTCGACCTTGCGCAGGGATTGAAGGGAGAGTCGCATCGCCGACTCGGGATTCTCGCGGACACAGCGTTCGAGCATGACAATCGCCGCTTTTGTCTCACGGAGCCGCTGCCGGGTTGTCGCAGGTCTGGTCATTCGCTCACCTCGCCCTCAAGTTTACCACGGCGATTCCCTTCATCGTCAACTCGATATCGAACCCGAAAAGACGTATCCAATAGGCCTCGTTCCAAACGCTCTGGCCGTGTTCCCGGTGCCCCGAGGGCATTTGAAAATGCACATAACTGTCACAGCCGAGCGAGTGGGGTTGCTCGCCCGCAAACCATTCAACAGCATCTTGCGCCGTCCAGCTGCCGCTCTCCATCAGGTTGCTGGAAACGCATAGCAGAATGTCTATGTCCTTTGGTTCCGGTTTCGTCGTCAAGAAGCTGCCGTCGATCCAAAGTTCACCGACAACTCCAGAGTCGAGCAGGCGTTGGACAACAACCTCCAGTGATCCCATCAAGTAATGACGCCGGTCGACCGAGGGAAATCCGTCAACGCATAGTTGTCTCAATCCAGCGATATCCACCGAATGAAACCCGGGCGACAGAAGAGGGCTGTATTGGCGGCCGCGAAGGGAGGACATTCTTGAATCTTACCTGCACTACAATACCGGAGGCCAATTTCAGGAGTCACCTCATGCCCATCCTCTCCCGCTTCTCCCGCCGCCGCTTCATCGCCGCCTCCGCCGCCGCTAGCGGCTTCGCGCTGCTCCCGGGCGTGACCCGCAACGTGCTCGGCGCCAATCAGCGGCTCAACATCGCGGGCATCGGCGCCGGCGGCAAGGGCGCGGTCGATGTCCCTTCCTGCGCCAGCGAGAACATCGTCGCCCTCTGCGACGTCGACGCCAACAACGCCGGCGGCATCTTCCGCCAGTTTCCCAACGCCGTGAAGTACGTCGACTTCCGCGACATGCTCGACAAGGAAAAGTCGATCGACGCGGTCACCGTTTCGACGCCGGATCACATCCACGCCGTCGCCGCCATCGCCGCCATGCGCCACGGCAAGCACGTCTACTGCCAGAAGCCGCTGACGCACACGATTCCCGAAGCCCGCATGATGGCGAAGGTCGCCAGAGAGAAGAAGGTCGTCACGCAGATGGGCAACCAGGGTCACTCCAGCAATGAAACGCGGCGGCTCGTCGAGCTCATTCAGGGCGGCGCCATCGGGCAGGTGAAGGAGGTCCACATCTGGACCGACCGCGCCGGTCAGGTCTGGCCGCAGGGCAACCACGCCGCCAACGCGTTCAAGGCCGGCGTCGGCGCGGCCGTGCCCAAGCACGTCAACTTCGACCTCTGGCTCGGCCCCGCGAAGAACCGGCCGTTCAACTCGGCGTATTTGCCCTTCCGCTGGCGCGGCTTCTGGGACTTCGGCACCGGGGCGCTGGGCGACATGGGCTGCCACAACATGGACCTCGCCTTCTGGGCGCTCAACCTCGTCGGCGCGACCAGCGCCGAGGCCGAGAGCGCCGAGAACCACGAAGTGACTGAAGCGCATGCCGAAGCCTCCGGCCCGGCGTGGGCCATCGTCACGCTCAACTTCCCCAAGCGCGGCGACCAGGACGCCTGCAAGCTCGTCTGGTACGAGGCCGGCAAGCTCCCGCCCGCCGAGCTCGCCAAGGACAAGAAGCTCGGCCGCAACGGCTCGATTTTCGTCGGCACCAAAGACACGCTCTTCGTCCCGTCCTACTGGGGCACGGGCCAGTTCTTGAGCGGCGCCAAGGTCGAAGACTTCTCCTCCATTCCCGTCACCATCGCCCGCCACGCCGGCAACACCGTCAACGATGGCCACATGGAGGCGATGCACCACAACGAGTGGCTCAATGCCTGCAAGGCGAACAAGCCGCAGGATGCGCTGTCCAATTTCGACTACGCCGGCCCAATGACCGAGGGCGTGCTGCTGGGCAACGTCGCCATCCGCAGCGGCAAGAAGATCGAGTGGGACGCGGCGAAGATGGTCGTGACCAACGACAAGGACGCCAACCGCTTTGTCCACTCGCACTACCGCAAGGGCTGGGAGATCGAAGGCATCGCGTGAGGCGAGCGCGGCGGCTGAAGCGACATGAGCCGCGACGCAACGCGTCGCGGACGCCGACGCAGTCCTCGAAGGTCGATTGCGCAGCGGAACGACTAAAACGCGAGTCGCAGTGAGCCGCGACGCAACGCATCGCGGATGCCACGGACCCCTCGACGGTTCACGGCGATGGCGATCGACTGACTGATCGACGACTGGTGCAACCGTACGTTCAAGAAACATCCTGCGCGTCCGCGACGCGTTGCGTCGCGGCTCGTTACAATGCATCCACTCCGCCGCGCTCGCGGCGATGATCGATTCTGGTGGTCCGACATCAAGGGGTAAAGACATGCAACTGACGCGCTATCCAACCGTCCTGGCGATGCTGTTGATTTCACTCCTCGCAACCGGCCGCGCCGCGGCCCAGCCGCTGGCGGAGCTTGTGCCGGAGGACGCGCTGGTTTACATCGGCTGGCGCGGGGCGAGCGACTTGGGGCCGGCCTACCAGGGCTCGCACCTCAAGGCGGTGCTCGACGCCTCCAACCTGCCTGCGCTTCTCAATGACTTTCTGCCCCGCCTGATCGAGCAGATGGCCCCGCGCGGCCGGGGTGATAACCCAATGGCGGCGATCGGCCCCATCCTCGCGGCGGCTTGGAAATACCCGACCGCGTTTTACTACGGCGGCTTCGACTTCCCCGAGAACGAGCAGCCGATGCCCCGCCTCGCCTTCTTCTGCAAGGCCGGCGCCGACGCCCCCAAGCTCGCCCGCCAGATTCAGGAGCAACTCGACGCCACCGGCGCCCCGGTCGCCACCACCGCGAAGGACGGCGTCGTCTCCATCATCATGGGCCGGGCGCCCAACACTGCGAAGAACATTGCCGGCAGCGCCAAGTTCGCGGCGGCGATGAAGAACGCCGGCAAGGACACGGTCGTGGTCGCTTACGCCGACCTTGAAGGCCTGCTGGCGAACATCGAAGTCGGCGTCAAGCTGCACGCCCCGCCGGACGGTCAGCGGCAGTTCGCGCAGGCGGTCGAATCGCTTGGCCTCAGGGGCGTCAAGCGGGCGATCATCACCATGGGCTTCGAGGGCAAGGAGTGGGCGACGCGGGCTTTCGTCGAAGCGCCGGCGCCGCGCCGCGGCCTGCTTTCGATCCTCGACGGCAAGCCGATCACCGCCGACCTGCTGAAGCTGGTGCCCAAGGGCGCGGCGTGGATGACCGCGATGCGCATGGACCTGGCCAAGATCGTCGGCGATGCCCGCGCCCTTGCCAAGAACATCGCCGACCCCGCGAGCGTGCAGGAAGTCGACCGCATGTTCGCCGAGATGAACCAGACGCTGGGCTTCGACCTCCAGAAGGATTTGCTGGCCGCCCTCGGCGACGAATGGGTAATCTACACCGACAACAGCGTGGCGGGCTCGGGCATGATGGGCATCGTGGTGGTCAACCGGCTGCGCGACGCGAAGCTGGCTACGGCGACGCTCACGAAGCTGCACGAAAAGGTCGGCGCGCTGCTGGCGGAGAACTTGGGGCCGCGCCCGCAGCGGCCCTACGTCGACGAGGAGCCTGACTTCCAGTTCGATGAAAAAGGCGCCCCGCCGCGCGCCCGCGTCTTCAATGAGAAGGACGGGAAAGATGGCGGATTCAAGGACGGCGCCCCGCCGCGGCCCGCGCCGCGGGCGCAGCCCAGGGAAGCCCCGCCGAAGCGCACCCTCGCCCGCAAGTACACGGCCGACGGCCTGACCGTGAATTACATCTCCGTCCCCGTAGTCGCGCCGTCCTGGGCGGTTGACGGGCAGAACCTGTATTTCACGCTATATCCGCAGGCGCTGGTGTCGGCGGCGGCGCATGTGAAATCGGGCGGGCCGTCCATCGCCGACAACGCGGCCTTCATCGAGGTCCGCAAGCGGCTCGCCGCCGGCGGCGACGTCAACGCGGTCAGTTTCATGGACCTACAGCAGACGGCGGGCGAGAGTTACCAGATTGCGCTGCTCATCTCGCAGCTCGCCATGGGCGCGGCCGACATGATGGGCGTCGAAGCGCCGCCGATGGTGTTGCCGCCGCTGCACAAGCTGCGCCCCCATCTGACGCCCGGCGGCGGGGCATCGTGGACCGATGCGACCGGCTGGCACGCCGCCAGCATCTCGCCGTTCCCCGGCGCTGAAATCATCGGCGCCCAGCAGTCGATGATCGTGGCGACGCAGGCGATGGCGGCGGGCATCATGCTGCCGGCGCTGGGCTCGGCCCGGCGGACGGCCCGGCAGATGCAGTCCAGCACCCACGCCCGCGGCATCCACATGGGCTGCGTGCTCTACGCACAGGGCGCCAACGACAATCACCCGCCCGACATCGCCACGCTGCTGCACGGCAATTACTTCTCGCCGGAATACATGATCTCGCCGCTCGACAGCAAGAAGATCCCCGAGGACTTCCACGAGTGGACCAAGGAGAAGAAAGGCGAGTGGGCCAACGCCAACACGTCCTACGTGCTGCTTCCGGGCAAGAAGGTCACGCAGGACTCGCGCGAGATCGTGATCTTCGAGCGGCTGCACACGCCGGGCATGCGCACGGTCGCGGTGTGCTACGCGGACAACCACGTCAACGCGGAACCGGTCGAAACCGCCAGCAAATTGATCAAGGAACAGACCGGCAAGACGCTGGAAGAGTGGAGCAAAGTGAAGACGCCGGGCGCGGGGAAGTGAAATGATGAGCAAGGCGTGCCGTGGAGCCGCGACGCGTTGCGTCGCGGCTCTTGCGTCGGCTCTTCCTATTTCACTTCGCCGATCAGCTTCACGACCTCGCCCTTGACGTGGCCATCGTCCCACATGCCGCCGTAGAACGCGGCGAGCTTGCCGGCGGCGTCGATGAGGAAGAGGTCTGTCTTGTGGTCGAGGTCGCCGGTGGGGGTGGCGAAGGCGCGGAAGCCGAACTCGTACTTGAAGTCGCTGAACTGGCGGACATCGGGGCGGAGCATCTTCGCGTTGGTGTTCTGGATGCCTTGGGCGGCACCCCACACTTTGAGGCGCTCGGGCGTGTCGTAATCGGGATCGAAGGTGAAGACGAGGAGATTGACCTTATCGCCGAAGCCGTCTTTTTCCAGCGCCGATTGCAGCGCCGCGATCTTCTGGCCTTGGAGCGGGCACATCTGAACGTTCTTGCAGCGGGTGAAGATGAAGGTCGCGACGGCGGGCTTGCCCTTGATTGATTTGAGGTCGAAGGGTTTGCCATCCTGATCGGTGAAGTGGAAGTCGAGGCCAAGCGCTTCGCGGTCCTTGGCGCCCTTGATGCCGGGCGTTTTTTCGGGGGTCCCGTTGGCGGGCTTGGCGGTGACTTTCGACGGCGTCTCGGGAACGGCCGGGGTGGTCGCGGCGTTTTTGCGGAGGTCGGCGAGCGTCGGCGTCGGCTCATCGCAGCAGGAGCCGAGCTCGGCTTCGACCACGCCTGCATTGGCGCCGGGCCCTTGCTTGTCGGTGTGGGCGCCGGGCTCGCAGCCGAGGACGGCAAGCGGGAGCAGCAGCGCGCCGGCGGCGAAGATTGAACGCAACGTGGGCATGGTGATTTCCTTTGATTCGCAAGGGGAATCGTAGGCGAGAGTGCGGGGTGGGTTCAAATGGAGGCGAAGGTTGCAGGCGGGGGGAAGGACGAATAGTGATTCATGAGGTTGACCACGGATAACACGGATAGCACTGATGGGACGGATGCATCAAAACCTGGATTGATCCGTTGTCATCCGTGTTATCCGTGGTCGTAATTCCCGGGTTGAAACCGATTCTATTCATTCATTCGTCAATCGGGTGCTCCGAATAACCTACGTTCATCCGGAGGAGCCTCAAAGGAAGGCAGGAAAGCAGGAAAAAAGCTCTTGTTTTGGAGCATTTCCTTCCTGCATTCCTGCCTTCCTTAGCGGCACTCCGGTTTTTCAGTAGGACCCATTCATTCAATCCTGCGTCATTCGCTCTTCGTTGCGATCTCGTTGCTCGTGGCCCCCACAGCGGACGCGACAACGACCGCTTCCGGAAACAATCCAAACTCCCCGCGCTTGGCGGGCTTCGACCGCTTGGGCTCGGGCTTCTTCTTGGTGATGGTGCGATCGATGCCTTTCTCCGCGTCGGTTTGCAGCAGGGTCTCGCCGGTCCTGGCGACGTGCTCGATGCGGGCGGTGGCCTTGGCGGCGTAGTCGCTGCTCATCTCGCAGCCGAGCCACTGCCGCTTGAGGCGGGCGGCGACGGCGAGGGTGGTGCCGCTGCCGGTGAAGGGGTCGAACACGAGGTCGCCGGGGTTGCTCGAGAGCTTGATGATGCGTTCGAGGAGCGCCTCGGGGAGCTGGCAGGGGTGCCAGTTGACGCGCTCCTTGAAGGTGCCGGCGAGGCGCGGGATGTACCAGGTGTCGCCGTCGGCATCGAAGTGCCGTGGGCCGTCGGCTTCGCGCGGGGCTTCGATGGCCTCCTGCGGGCGGAGGTACCAGGTGTCATCGGGCAGCTTGCCGGTGGGGTTGGCGCGGGCGTCGCCGTAGGTGGTCATGCGGGCCGAGGGCACGGCGACCTCGCTCCGGTTGAAGGTGTACGGCAGTTTCGTCAGGTCGATCTTGCCGGCGCCGAGGTTGTGCTTCACTTTCGGATTGAACAGGCCGGGGCCGACGCAGTAGAAAAGGTGGGCGTGGCTGCGGTTGAATTTCGTCCGGCAGTTCTGGCCGAAGGTGTAGTGCCAGAGGATCCAGTTGCGGAAGACGAGCTTCTTGTCGCGCTCGAGCTCCTTGAGGAACACGCGGGTCTCGGCGGCGTACTCGTCGCCGATGAGGATGTAGAACGAGCCGGTGGGCTTGAGCAAATCGGCACAGGCGCCGACCCAGGCCTTGGTCCAGTTGAGGTACTCGTCATCGCCGCGCTTGTCCTCGTAGTGGTCGTACTCGTAGCCGATGTTGTACGGCGGGTCGGCGAAGATGAGATCGATCGAGGCCTTGGGCCAGCTGCGCATGAGCTCGATGCAGTCGCCGACGGCAACGGAGGGAATGGTGGGGTTCGGCATGGGCGGATTGTAATGGATGACGGAAGGGGAGAAATGTCCAATGCCCAATGGCCCGGTGCCACGGGTCGGCTCGGCGACCCGTGATGCGCTTTTACATTCGCATGGGTCGCCGAGCCGACCCGTGGCACCGTTGAGTCAGCAGATGCGATTGCCCTGGTCCCGTGACCAATCGTCTTTACGTCCGCACCCTCCCCGCTATACTAACAAACCACTCGCACCGAGCGGGACGTAAAAGGACCTGCGATATGACGCACATTATTGCCGAGCCGTGCATCGGGACGAAGGATACGGCGTGCGTGGCCGTGTGCCCGGTGGACTGCATCCACCCGACCAAGGACGACGCGGACTTTGCGACCGAGGAGATGCTCTACATCGACCCCGACACGTGCATCGACTGCGGGCTGTGCGTCGATGAATGCCCGGTGAAGGCGATCTTCCCGGAAGAGGACCTGCCCAGTGAGTGGGCGTCGTTCATCGAGCGCAACGCGGCGTATTTTGCGAAGAAGTGAGGGGGAAGGCCCTAGGGATTAGGCCTTGGGCCTAGACGGATGTACTTGCCGATTCATTATCAATCGTGACCAAACCCCGGCTGACCGCGGGGTTTTTTGTTGGCTTGTTGTTTCTAGGCCCTAATCCCTAGCTCCTCTCCTTAGGTGTACAGCCGCCCGCCGTCGAGGCGGATGATCTGCCCGGTGCAATAGTCGGCATCGCGGATGAGGTAGAGCGCCGCCGCCGTCGCGTCGTCCGGCGTGCCGGGGCGGGCGAGGGGCACGCGCTTCATGTACTGCTTGCGCTGCTCGGGTGTGTACGACTCGGCCCATGCGACGACGCCGGGGGCAATCGCGTTCACCGTCACCTTCGGCGCCAGTTCCAGCGCGGCGGTCATCGTCGCCTCCATCAGCGCGGCCTTCGACACGTTGTACGCCATGTACCCGCGCAGCGGCTGGCCCATCACATGGATGTCGATGAAGTTGATGATCCGCCCGGCGTCGCGGGTGGCCCGGCGGTCCTCGGCGGCAGTGGCTTCATCGACGACGGCATTGGCGGCGAGTAGCGGGGCGAAGCGCTGCATCAGCATGATCGGGGCCCGAGCGTTGACGGCGAAGTTGTGGTCGAGGGTTAGCGGAGTGATCGCCCCGATGGGCGTGTGGTCGAACATGCTGGCGTTGTTGATGAGGACGCCGCAACTCTCGAACTGCGCGGTGAAGGCGCGGTGGATGTCCGCGTCGCAGTCGGGCACGGCGAGGTCGGCCTCGATCGCCAGGGCACGCCGGCCCATCGATACGATCTCATTGACCAGGCTGTCGGCTTCGCGCTTGCTGCTGCAATAGGTGATGGCGATGTGCATGCCCTCGCGCGCAAGCTTCAGTGCGATGGCCCGGCCGACGCGCCTGGCGCCGCCGGTGATGAGAGCGACCTTGCCCCACAGCGAGGGCGAGAACGACACCTCGGCGCTAGTGCGGGCGGCGCGGCGGCGGCTCCCCCCGGAAATCCCCGGGGCCGCCGGGTCCATCGGGTCCATCGGTTTCGTCTTCGTCTTCGTCCGGCGGGAAGAGGTCATCGAGGTTCTCGGGGATGCCGCTGTCGTCGCTGTCGCCGCTGTCGCCGCGGGCCTCGTCGGTGCCGTCGAACCGCTCGGGGTCGCTCCGGTCGGCCGGCTTGGGGAACGGGCTCATCCTGGCGATCAGCCGGTCGCCGCCGGCTTTCCAGATGTCCGGCGGCAGCGCGGCGGAGAGTTGGCGACGTTCATTCTGGAGCCGGGCGACGTTGCGGCGCCAGGCCCGCATCAGCAGCATGACGACCACCAGCAGCGTGATGCCCGCCGCCAGCACGAACAGGATCAGCCAGATCAGCTCGCGCTTGCGTTCGACGGGCAGCCGGTCGGCCGCGGCCTGGGCGAAGGTGAACGACGAGATGATCGCGGCAGCGGTCATGACGGGATTGTAGCGGCGCGACGGGAACCCACCCACGGGAGTGGGTGGGCTTTGTTTCTGCTGTTCCTTGTCCTCTCAATTTTTTCCCCGGTACGTACACATCGTCTTGCCGGTTTCCCAGACGCTGACCTCGTCGAGCTCCACGCCCAGCGCCGGCAGCGCGGGGGTCAGCATTTCGTGGATCACCATTGCGATGTTCTCGACCGACGGGTTGACCTTCGCGAACTGCGGCACATCGATGTTCAGGTGCTTGTGGTCGAGCTTCTGGATGACGGAGCGGTCGACAAGCTCATCGAGTTCCTCGACGCGCGGCAGCCGGCCTTGCGGGTCGATCGGGGCGCGGACGCAGACCTCGACGCGGTAGTTGTGGCCGTGGCCCGATGGGTTGTTGCACTTGCCGAAGGCGGCGCGGTTCTCGTCGTCGCTCAGGGCCGGCACGTGCAGGCGGTGGGCGGCGGAGAACTCGAACTGCTGGCGGATGAGGACGTGGCCCATGGTTTCACTCCGGATCGAGAGGCTGTGGAACGGCGTGAACTGAAAGCGAAGGTCGACGACCGTGTTCTTTAGTGCCGGCTGAAGGAGCTTCATCATCTGCCGCATCAAATCGCCCATCGGTTGGTCATCCGGGCCGGGGTGGCACTGACAAGCGGAGTCCGCGGAGCTTGTCAGTGAGGAGTCACCTGGCCCGTCCGACACTGACAAGGCCGCCGAGCCGTCCTTGTCAGTGCCACCCGGTCCTACGCCACCCTCGGCCAGCAGGCCGTCGAGGAAGGGCACGATGCTCGCGCGGACGGCGGCGTCGATGTGCTTGATGTTGATGAAGTAGCCGGTGGCGGGATCGACCTCGCCGCGGCAGCGGACGTGCAGCTCGTAGTACCGGCCGAGACCGCGCATGGCGGGCCAGGCGCTGAAGCTGTTGTGCTTGCCGCCGGCAGCCGAGCGGTTCACGGTGGCGTGCCCGTCGAGGCAGAAGCGGACTGTGCGGGTGAGGTTGACCACGGGCGGGATTATAGGGGGGCTGTACGACTCGCCCCGTGGCCACCGGTTGGGCAAGCGAGGCAAATGCTACCGTCGCCGGGCATCGAAATGCCGGTTCGTGAGGGCGGCGACGCTTGCGGCCTTGCATCGATTTCTTCCGTATTCGATGGTTGCGTTGAAGCCAGTCACGTGTCGTGCGATGGCTTCGGATTTGGGGTTTCCATGAGCAACTGGTGGCGTTACAGCATGGCGGTGTATTTCGGCCTGATGATCGCCGGGGTGCTGGGTGCTCAGGACTCGCCGGTGGCAGAGGTCATGCACATTGGCAGCCACGGGCCGCATCCGATGCTTGATGGCCCGCAGACTCACCATGACGCGGCGCCGTTGCTGGTCGTGCCGGCTCACCCTGTAGAAGATGGGGCCGCGATCATGGCGTTGGCCGAACTAGCGTTTGGGCCATGATCTGGCCTGTTAAAACCCCAAGCCCGATGGTGAGGTCTGCCGAATCGTCGGGGTATGGATGCCTGCTTTGCAAATGACCCCGACGATTCGCCGAGCCTCATCATCGGGCTTGAGGTCGTTTTCATCAGTGCAACCGGGATCCATTTCGATTTGGGCGGTGAAACCGGGGCATGCGGCGAGCACTTCTTGGTCGCGCTTGGCCGTTCGCTGGACACCACCCCCTCGTTTAACCGATCAAACACAATCAAGGCCGCGCGGACCGCGCACCCGACCGCCGGTGCCTCGGCTTTCGCCTGTGATCGCCGCCGGCATCGCCGCCCGCGTCGCCGCCGGCATCCGGTTTGAAGTTTATCGGACCCACTCCGACCCGCAGTTTCAGAGGAGCCCGAATGCCGCGTGACATCCCCGTCGGAAACGGCCAGATGTTGGTCACCTTCGACCAGCATTACCAGATCCGCGACATTTATTACCCGCACGTCGGCCAGGAAAACCACACCGGCGGCAGCCCCTGCCGGTTCGGCGTCTGGTCGCCGCTGCCGGACTCCGACGCCAGCCAGGGCGACCGCCGCAAGCGCCGTCTCTATTGGTCCAACCAGGGCTGGGACATCAAGCTCGACTATCAGCCCGAGACGATGGCGACCAATGCCGTGCTGCGCCACGACGTGCTCAAGCTCCAGCTCGATTGCAGCGACGTCGTCGATTTCCACCGCTGCCTGCTCGTCCGCCGGATCGAGGTGAAGAACCTCACCAGCGAGACGCGAACCGTCCACCTCTTCCACCACAACAACTTCGAGATGTACGGCACCAAGGTCGGCGACACCGCCTACTTCGATCCGCAGCTCCGCGCGGTGATCCACTACCGCAAGAACCGCTACCTGATGACCACGTGGTTCAGCGACGGCGAACAGCGGATGGATGAATATGCGACGGGCACCGCGGGGTTCTTTAACGCCGAGGGCACCTGGCGCGACGCCGAGGACGGCAAGCTCGGCAACAACGCCATCGCGCAGGGAGCCGTCGACTCGACGGTGATGCTGCGCGTCGAGCTGCCGCCGAACGAGACGAAGATTGTTTACATGGTGATCGGCGCCGGCTTCAGCCACGACGACCTCAAAGAATTGCATCACTTCCTGCACGTCAACGGGCCGCAGGGCGTGATCGACCGCACGACTTCATATTGGCGGCTGTGGCTCGCGGCCTCGCGCTTGAAGTTCCCCCAACCGCAGCAAGGCGGGCCGAGCGACAAGGTCGTGGACCTCTTCAAGCGATCGCTGATGGTGGTGCGCACGCAGATCGACAACAACGGCGCCATCATCGCCGCCAATGACACCGACATCATGCAGTTCTCGCGCGACACCTACAGCTACCTCTGGCCGCGCGACGGCGCGCTGGTGGCGGCTTCGCTGGATGACGCGGGGTTCCCCGATGTGGCCCGTTCGTTCTACAAGTTCTGCGCCGAGATCATCGACGACGGCGGCTACTTCCTGCACAAATACAACCCCGACGGCTCGCCCGCCTCGAGCTGGCACCCGTGGGTCAGCCTCGGCAATCCGCAGTTGCCGATCCAGGAAGATGAGACGGCGCTTGTCCTCTGGGCCCTGTGGCGGCATTACCAGGAATACCGCGACATCGAGTTCGTCCGGCCGCTATGGGTCAACCTCATCACCAAGGCCGCCGACTTCCTCGTTCGCTTCCGCGACCCCGACACGCACCTGCCGTTGCCGAGTTATGACCTGTGGGAGGAGCGCTGGGGCGTTCACGCGTTCACCGTTGCTTCGGTTTACGGCGGGCTCAAGGCGGCGTGGCAGTTTGCCGTCTGCTTCGGCGACACCAAGCGCGCCGATGCCTACGGCAAGGCGGCCGAGCAGTTGCGCGAGGCGTTCTGCAAGCACTTCTGGTCGGACGAGCACGACCGGTTCCTGCGCCGCATCGTGCCGCTGGATCACGACCGCACCGCGGGCCTGATGGCCGAGGTGCTCGCGGGCCGGTCGCCGGACAAAGACAAGCAGTTCAGCGCGTTGAACAACAACGGCAACGGAAAGAACGGGAGCGGCGGCAACGGCCGGATGCACGGCTCGCCGTTCACCTCGCGCGTGCCGATGAACGGCAACGGGCACGCGAACGGCAACGGCGTCGGCGACGGCCACGAGGTTGATGCCACTGGCAGTCCGCTGCCAGTGCCTGAACCGTTCGAGTCGCCGGCAACGCAAGGCACTGGCAGCGGACTGCCAGTGGCATCAGACCAGGCAACAAACCAGGCATTAGAACGTCCCTCATCGCTTGACTTCGAGCGCGACACCGTCATCGACTCCTCGATGTACGCCATCTTCGGCTTCGGCCTGCTCGGCGCCACCGACCCGCGCGTCGAGAAAACGATGAAGGCCATCGAAGAGCGCCTCTGGGTGAAGACCAGCGTCGGCGGCGTCGCGCGTTACGAGAACGATTACTACCACCGCGTCAGCGACGACACCCGCAACGTGGCCGGCAACCCGTGGTTCATCTGCACGCTCTGGCTCGCCGACTGGCGCATCGCCCGGGCCACCTCGATCGATGAGCTGCGCGAGGCGATGCCGATCCTCGACTGGGTCGCGTCGCATGCGCTGCCGTCGGGCGTCCTCGCCGAGCAGGTGCATCCTTACAGCAACGCCCCGCTGTCGGTCTCGCCGCTGACGTGGAGCCACGCGACGGTGGTCTCGACGCTGGTGGCCTACCTTCGCAAGCTCGAAGAGATGACCACCTGCCCGACCTGCGGCCAGGCCCTGCAATGCCTCGTCGGCGAAGGCCGGCAGCACACGCACGAGCCGCGGGCGGTGAAGATCGCGCGGTGATCGTGCTTAGCGGTCGGGCCGAGGCTTTGCGCAGGCCCACCGGGGCACCTGTGCAAAGTTGCGAACTGCATTTTCAGCGGCGCGAGTAGGCCTTCGCCGAGCCTCCGGCCCGACCGCTAAGCGACGGATGGCCGCACCCAAGCGCGTTAGCATGTCCGTGTGCAGCGCCTCCTCGACTTCTTTCGCGACAACTTCCCTCCGTGGGTGTCCATTGCCCTCGATGGGCCGTTCTTTCTGCTCTGGTCGTTCGCCTGTCTCTACTTCGCCGGCTGGCTGAAGCGCCACCGCGGATGGAAAACCGGCTACACCCGCAAGGTTTTTCACGCCCTCATCTTCACAACCGCCGCCGTCATCCTCGTCGCGCCAGGCGACGCCGGTGGCACGCCGACCGTCTGCCTCTTCGCCGGCATGGCGTCGCTCGCCGTGCTCTACGCCATCCTCCGCGGCGAAGGCAACCTCTATTACGAAGCGATCGCCCGCGAAAAAGACGCCCCGCTGCGCACCTGGTACATCGTCGTGCCGTACGTCACCACCGTCACCGGCGGCATCGCGTCGACGATCCTCTTCGGTCCGAGTGCGCTGGCCGGCTTCCTCGTCACCGGCCTCGCCGACGCCGCCGCCGAACCGGTGGGCACGCGCTTCGGCCGGCACCCGTACCGCGCCTTGAGCTTCACCCGCGTCAGAAGCACGCGCACCCTCGAAGGCTCCACGGCCGTCTTTGCCGTCAGCTTGCTGTGTATCCTGCTCGCGGTGGCGCTGAGCCCCGCGATCCCATGGTCGCCGCGCGTGTGGTACCTCGCGCCGATGATCGCGCTGATCTGCGCGGTGGTCGAAGCCGTCTCGCCGCATGGATGGGATAATCTGACGCTGCAAATCGCGCCGAGCTGGATGGTGGCGGCGTGGCTGTAGGGTCCGCTGTGCGGAGGGAGCAAACCGGGTGGCACTGACAAGGCCGCTCGGGGCTTTGTCAGTGGTTGTGAGCCGCCACTGACAAGCTCCGAAGACTCCGCTTGTCAGTGCCACCCATTTTCTACCCGCGTCTCGGCCTTGCCGCCCAGTGCAGCTTCTTCGCCAACAGCTTCCAGTAGCACAGCGACGGGTTGTGGACCAGCGTGAAGTAGCGGTCGCTGCGGCGGACGCGGATTTCGCTGCCGTCGTGGAGGCGGGTCGAGTGCTGGCCGTCGATCACCAGCGTGGTGCCCTCGTTGCCGCGCAGCAGGCGGACGCGGGTGTCGGCATCTGCCCGCGTGACGATCGGGCGGAACGAGAGGCTGTGCGGGCACAGCGGGGTGACGCAGACGGCATCGACCTGCGGGCTGACGATCGGGCCGCCGGCGGCGAGGTTGTAGGCGGTGGAGCCGGAGGGCGTCGAGATGATCACGCCGTCGGCGGTGAAGAGCGTGGTGAAGTGGGGCTGATCGTCGGGGTCGATGATCAACTCAAGGTCGATCATGCGGAACGGGGGGCCGGCGGTGATGACGGCGTCGTTGACGGCGAGGCATTGAAAGGCGCAGGAGGTGTCGGCCCGCGATGAGGCGGGGCGGGCCGCGGCGTCGCCGCGCCCGCTTTCACCGGCGCGGCGGGCATGGAAGACTTGCACATCGAGCAGCACGCGGCGCGTGGTGCGGGCGCTGCCGGCCGCGACGGCGGGCCAGTGCTCCTTGAACTCTTCGAGGCTGAACTCCGCGAGAAACCCGAGCTTGCCGAAGTTGATGCCCAGGAGCGGCACCGGATGGGCCGCCATGGCCCGCGCCTGGGCCAGCAGCGTTCCGTCGCCGCCGAGCACGATGGCGAGGTCGGCCGGGGGGGAACTCGCGGCGATCTGCGGCGACATCGCGTGGCTGTCCACCTCGGCGACCACCTCCGCCCGCGCCGCCAGCCACGGCTTCAGGTCCTTCAGCGCCTCCTTCACCTGCGGCTTCTGGAGGTTCGCCAGCAGCATCACCTTCGGCTTCGTCACGCTGTTGCCCGATCCGGTTGGCATGGGCGGTAGTTTACCGGGGAGTCGCGATTGGTGATCGGTGATTGGTGATTTGTGGTTTGAGATATTGGACACACTCGTGCCCCATGTCGGTCACGGTTGCCCGACGAGAGCGGCAAAACGGACTTCGATATCACCAACCGCCGAGGTCTGGCCGATAATGAGTGTGTTCCACCTGATGGACAGGAGCTTCCCTTGCGCGCATTGGTTTTTGACGGCAAGCAACTGACCCTCGAAACCGCCCGTCCCGACCCGCGCCCGTCGCAGGCGGGGTTCGGGGAGGCGGTGATTCGCCCCACGCGCATGGGTATTTGCGCCACCGACCTCGAGCTCTGCCGGGGCTACATGGGGTTCAAGGGCGTGCTCGGGCACGAGTTCGTCGGCGTCGTCGAGGAGTGCACCGGCAAGCAGGCGAAAAAATGGGTCGGCAAGCGCGTGGTCGGGTCGATCAACTGCGTGTGCGGAAAGTGCGACATGTGTCAGAAGGGGCTCAAGGAACACTGCCGGTCGCGCACGGTGCTGGGCATCGCGGGGCGCGCCGGCTGTTTCGCGGAACGGTTCACGCTGCCGGTGAACAATTTGTTCGAGGTGCCCGCGTCGGTCGATGACGACCACGCGGTGTTCACCGAGCCGCTCGCCGCCGCTTATCAAATCCTGCGTCAACTCACGATCGAGGGCCGGCCGTATATCACCGTGCTCGGCGATGGCAGGCTCGGGCTGCTCTGCGCCCAGGTCATGTCGCAGCTCAACGCCACCGTCCGGCTCGTCGGCAAGCACGCGGAGAAAGTCGCGCTCTGCGAGAAGTGGGGCGTGAAGCACCGCCTGCTCGATGATGTCGGCCTGCGGGCCGACCAGGACATCGTCGTCGACTGCACCGGCTCGGCGGATGGGCTGACCACCGCGATGAAGATGGTGCGGCCGCGCGGCAAGATCGTGCTCAAGACGACGGTGGCCGCCGACGCCCAGCGGGCGCCGGTCGACCTCTCGCCCCTGGTGATCCACGAGATCGAACTGATCGGCAGCCGGTGCGGCCCGTTCAGCGAGGCGCTCAACGCGCTGTCGGCGGGCAAGATCGACGTGGTCAGCCTGATCAGCAAACGCGCCCGGCTCAGCGACGGCGTGGAAGCGATGCGGGCGGCGAAGGGAAAGGGTGTAGTGAAAGTGTTGCTGGAGCCGTGAGGATCGTTCCGATCCCCCTCCCTCGAAGGGAGGGGTTAGGGGAGGGATTGCGAAGTATCAGGACGCTTCGATTCTGCGGATGATTTCACCTGTCTCTGAATCCCTCCCCCGGCCACTCCCTTTGAGGGAGGGGAGACGGAGCGCCGCCTCTCTCCAAAATTACCCGCCGCTCTTCTCGTCCTTCCCACCCTTGACACTCACGATCTTCACCGTGTACGGCCCGGCGCCGCGCACAATCCATCGCACGTAAACCACATCATTCCCCGGCACGTTCCGCAGCTTCATCGCCTCGGGCGACCGCTTCTGTTCCTCGAACGACTGGAAAAACCGGTCGGTCGACTTCATGCCGAGAACCACCGTCACATCCTTGCCGCTGATCGCCACCACATCGGCCGGGGTGATTTTGTTCTTCACATCCGCCGCCGAGTGTGTTGGCGTGATGCGGGTGTTCTCGATCGCCGCGGTCACTTCAGTCAGCCCGCCGCCCAGCGGTTTGCTCTCGACCGACTGCACCTTCACGAGCGGCATCTGGTCGGCGTGATACAGCGTGAACGCCATGTTGCGGTGGCATTCTTCTTCAAGGAGGAACGAGGGCGGCTGCCGCGTCCAGCTCTTCTTGAAGCCGCCGACTTCGATCTTGCCGTAGGTCGGATGATCGACCTCTCGCCACTTGACGAAACCCTCGTCGAAGAGGAGGTATTTGTTGAAGCGATGGCGCTCCTCGCTGCCGCCCATGATGTCGGTGGTGGGCGTGCGGAAATAATTAAAGGGCGTGAAGAGCTCGTTGGTGTAGCAGTAGACGCCCTGCATGCCGTGCATCCAGTCGACGAGGCCGCCGTAGACCTCGTAGAGCTGCGGGCCGATGACGAGGTAGCGGTAGCCGGGGAGCATCATCTCGCCCTTCCTGCCGATCTGGTCATACACGCTGATGTCGGCGGGCTCGTACTGATCCTCCTTGGCGCCCGGGCCGCGCAAAATCATGCCGCCGGTGTTGTGATAGCTCTGGGCGCCGGCGATGTTCGGGTGCTTCATCACGAACTCGGCGGCCATGCGGTTTTCGAGGATCGAGAATGGGTAGCGGTGGGCGCCGTTCTGCACATGAGGCGGCTGCCAGTTCCACGCCCAGTCGCGGTTGGGATCGTAGGAGCCGTCGCTGTCTTCGTTCACCTTGCCGTCGCCGTCGTTGTCGATGCCCTCGGCGCCGAGCAGCGTGTACGCGCCTCTTTCGCCGGGCTTCACGCGCACCAGATACTCGGGGAACTCCTCGTGCGGCTTGAACGAGCCGTTGGGGTCCTTCACGCGCATCTGCGTGATGTGGCCGTCGCCGTCCAGGTCATCGGGGCCGTCCTCGTCGATGAGGCCGTCGCGGTCGTCATCGACGGGCCGCTGCCCGGTGCGCGGCGAGTGCGTGGTGTTCGGCTTGGTCATGTGGGCGTCGCGCGAGTCGGGGCTGAGCATCGGCAGGATGTAGAAGGTTCGCTCGTCGAGCAAACGGGTGATGAACTCGCTTCGGCCGTACATCTCGAGGAGGTACCACGCGGTGTAGAGCGGGACCTCGACGGCCTGCAGTTCGTTGGCGTGGATGCCGCCGTCGATCCAGAAGGCGGTCTTGGCGGTGTCCTCGCCGGTCTTGAAGTTGGTGAGGGCGAGCAGCCACATCTCGTGGTCGCCGTGCGACTTTCCAAGCGAGACGAGCTTGCAGCGGTCGGGGTGGGCGGCGGCGAGCCGCTTGAGGATGTTGGCCGTCTCCTCGTAAGTGTTGAAACGGTTCCAGCGGACGGCGACTTTCGGATCGGCTGGGGCGCCGACGGGCTGATAGACGCCGGGACGCCTGGGTGTTTCGGGCTGCGGCTGCGCGGCGGCGGAGGTGGAGAATGTCCAATGACCAGTGAAAAATGCAAAATGCAAAATGAGGAGGGAGGCAGATGGAAGCCGGTAACGCAAGCCCGATGATGAGGCTTTGCGAATCGTCGGGGTATTGCCTTTGAGGATCGTGGAGCCGTTACCCCGACGATTCGCGGACTCATCATCGGGCTTGCTGCGAGCAATTTGCAATTTGCAATTTGCAATGGTCATTTTGCAATCTCCGGTTTCAGCGCCACATCCACCGCGTGCTCCCCGACGCTCGGGCTCCACACCTTCACCTTGGCCGTGCCGGTGCCCGGCGCGGGAAGTTGCACGAGCCAGGGCTGTTCATCCTTCCCGCCGTTGCCTTTGAGCACGCCGAGTTGCGTGCGCGGGGCGCCATTAAGCACCTTCGCGCCTTTCGGCAGCTCGATCATCAGTTGCAGCGGGTGCGGCCGGCGGGTGGTCCGGCCCATCTCGCTCATCGAGGGGAGATAACCCGTGTTGATCACGGTGGCGGTGACGCGGTAGACGCCGGTGTCCGCGCCGAGAGGTTCAACCTTCACATCGCTGACCGTGACCTTCGGCATCAGGCCGGCGACCTCCGCGAGCCACTTCACGTGCTTCTCCGTGATCGCATCGAGGTCCGCGACGGGCGGGTTGAGCAACACGTACGGCTTGAACCCGCCGACTTCGACCGTTTGTCCATTGAAATCAGGATGGTCGACCGCTTTCCATTCGACGAAGCCGTCGATCTTGTTCGCCGCTAGCCAGCGCAGGGCATTGATCTCATCGCTCCCACGTTTTTCATCCGAGGGCTTTTTCTTCTCCTCATTCTTTTCCTCCTTCTTCTCCGGCTCCTTTACCTCCTGTACCTTCTTTACTTCCTTCTCTCCTTCCACCCTCGGCACCCACCAGCCGCGCGAAGCGAACGACCACCGGCCGTAGTGGAAGTAAGCCCACTCGGAGAAGCTGCCCTCGCCTTTCGGTGACGGCGGGGCGTCGTTGCCGCCGTGCGCCTCGCGGTACATCTTCGCTACAAAATCCTGAAACGGCGCATCGGCCGAGTGCAGCACCGTCTTGATGCGGGCGCCGTCCGCCTGCGGGTTGGGCTTCCAGGGGTTGAAGAGGTTGTCCTCCGGCGAGAACGTGATCACCGCGGCGATGTTTGTGTGGTCAAACGCGAAGTCCGCGACAGCGCGCGTTTCGTTCTCGCTCACCTGGTGCGGCCCCGCGCCGGGCTTGAAGTACGGGTACTGGTGCGTGAAGTTGCGGTTGAAGTTGACGCCGCCGGGGCCATCCTCATTGAACTGCTCATCGCCGTCGTTGTCGCGGCCCTCGGTGAGCAGGCGATACCTGCCGCGCTCGTTTTTCAGCGGGTCGGCCTTGATCAGCACGCGCGGGTCATCGGGATGCTCGAACCACTCGCCGGTCTCATCGGCGATGCGCATCATGGTGATGACGCCGTCGCCGCTCAAGTCATCGGGACCGTCTTCGCTCAAGTTGCCGTCGCGGTCGTCATCGGTGTCGCGGGCGTTGCCTTCGCGCTCGAACGACGGAGCGGCGAAGAAGGCTTCGGTCGCATCGGGGCTCGGGCGGGGGATGAAGTAAAACGTGAAGCGGTCGAGCAGCGGCTTGATCTTTTCATCGTCCGCCTTGGCGACGAGCCGCTTGGCGAGCCGCAGCGCCATCTCGCCGCCGGCGATGTGCGGGGCGTGGACGTTGCCGACGATGAGGAAGGCGGGTTTTGATTCGGGGTTGCCGCGCCCGAGGGTGATGAGCACGACTTCGCGCTCGCCTTGGGGTCCGGGGGGT
>Ga0163150_10001950_pt1 | contig 33288 bp, 32 predicted proteins | sample OliLakLV19P2IB_FD_148628 | JGI IMG/M metagenome (GOLD analysis project Ga0163150, IMG submission 148628) | Freshwater microbial mat bacterial communities from Lake Vanda, McMurdo Dry Valleys, Antarctica - Oligotrophic Lake LV.19.P2.IB | ecosystem: Environmental > Aquatic > Freshwater > Lake >...
ACATGACAGCAGCCCTCCCGAAATTCAAAGCCGCCGCGATGCACGTGGCCCCCGTTTTCATGGACACGCAGTCCACGGTGGACAAGGCCTGTGCGCTCATAGCGGAGGCCGCCGCGAACGGCGCGCGGCTGATCGCGTTTCCGGAAACGTACATTCCCGCGTTTCCGATCTGGGCCGCGGTACGCGCCCCGATCGAAAACCACGAGTTCTTCCGGCGCCTGATGCAGGCGGCCATCCGCTTTCCCGGCCCCGAAATCACGCAGCTTGCGCAGGCGGCCCGTGCCAACGGGGTGTTCGTCTCGATGGGATTCAACGAAGGCACGGACGCAAGCCTGGGCTGCGTGTGGAACAGCAACGTCCTCATCGGCGACGACGGCAGCATCCTCAACCACCATCGCAAGCTGGTACCGACGTTCTACGAGAAGCTGGTGTGGGCGCCGGGCGACGGGCGCGGGCTCAACGTTGTGTCGACGGATGTGGGCCGGATCGGCATGCTGATCTGTGGCGAAAACACCAACCCGCTTGCGCGCTACTCGCTGATCGCTCAGGGCGAGCAGGTGCACATTTCTTCTTACCCGCCGATCTGGCCGACGCGGCCGCCCGGCGAGGCGGGGGCCTACGACATCGAATCGGCGATCCGTATCCGCGCCGGGGGGCATTCGTTCGAGGGCAAGGTGTTCAATATCGTCGCTTCGGCGCACTTCGACCGGGCGACGCGCGATGCCGTGGCCGACGGCGACCCGAAGGTCGCGGCGATCCTCGACAACACGCCGCGTAGCGTCTCCATCGTGCTGGGGCCCGACGGCACGCCCGTCAGCAAGGCCCTGCGCGACGAGGAGGGCATCCTCTATGCCGATATCGATGTCGGGTTGTGCGTCGAGCCCAAGCAGTTCCACGACATCGTGGGCTATTACAACCGCTTCGACGTGTTCAAGCTCACGGTGGACCGCACCCCGCGTTCGCCGGCGCAGTTCGATGGTCCGGCGGCCGAACTGCCGGAAGTGAGCACGGAAAGTGCCTCGGTTCCCGGGCCGCAGGCCCAGCTTCGCGCGCTGAGGTAACCGCACAACGTCCAGACTCAATTCCGGCGGAAGTTCCTCGAGGCCGTAGGGAGCGGCGTAGCCCTGTCCGCCGTGTCGTCGATGATTCCCCTGGACGCCTTCAAGGCGGTCGCGCAGGACACCCGCAAGCCCGGCGCAATCGAAATGAAGGCGCTGAACGTCGGGTTCCTGCCGATCACCTGCGCCACGCCGCTGATCTATGCCGAGCAGCTGGGTCTTTTCAGTTCGATTCGAACCGCCCCGAGGAATACCTCAAACGGCAGATGGCCCGAGCTTGAGGTGCGTGCTGGCCGCGCTGGAACGTGTGGGGGCGCGGGACACGATCCTGCTGCCAAAGGGGTCCGCGCGCCGCTTCGACCACGAGAGCGAACTCGCCGCCGTGATCGCCAAGCGCGGCCGCAACATCCCGCGCGCCGAGGCGCTCGACTATGTTCGGCTATTCGTGCCTGATGGACATCACGATGCGCCTCGAGCCCGGTGCGCCGCCGGAGGAGCGGCCCACGCGATAATCCTTCGACAGGTTCACGCCGCTGGGGCCGTGGTTCGTCACCGCCAACGAGATCGCCGACCCGCAGGCCTTTCCAGCCAGAACAAACCCTTGCGGAGACTCCCCATGCTTTACAAGCTGATGCTGGCCGGCGTGCTGGCCGTTCGCGCCGCAGCCGCCGCCCAGGCACAATCGTTTCCCTCGAGGCACAGTGAGCGTTCGAGCGATAACTCGCCGGCAGGTCGTCTTCGCGCTTTGAGCGGGCGCGCTGGGCTTTCCGATGGATTCGATCGCGCAGCAACACGGCACGACTCCAGTGCTCAAAAGTTTGCTTTCTTCATCGACGCACCGGCACATCAAAACTATCAAACGGGCGCTGGTCGATCAGGGCTATACCGAAGGCAAGAACCTGCATGTCGAATGGCGGTTCTGGGAAGGGAAAGTCGAGCGCATTCCCGGCTTGGTCGAAGAGCTAATGAAGTTGAAACCGGACGTCATTCTGGCATCGACGGCGTTGCCTACCAGGGCGGTGATTCGCGTTACGAAGTCAACCCCGATTGTTTTTGTCGGCGTCGGAGGCGACCCGGTTGCACTTGGGCTGATTCAGCGCCTCGCGCGCGCCCTGGCGGACGCAATCGCTTGATCAGGCCGGTCCCCGATCGGGCGGTTCGACAAAGAATGTCTTCAGGTGACTGCGATTCCTGCGCGGCGTTAGCGGTTGCGTGGTGCCCCGCTCGTCGGTCGCCCTGCATAGCAGTTGATACTCGCCGACGCTTGGAACTTGCCATTCGGATTCGAAGCGCTGCCACCTCCATGCTTGGCGCTCGTCGACCCGAGCCTCCGTCCACGCCGTACCCCCATCGGTACTGACATCCACGCGCACCACAGGTGCATGCCCCCAAGCCCATCCCCAGACCTGGATAGGCCCGGGATGCACCCGCGCGTTGGCGGCGGGCGCGACGATGATTGAATTGGGGGCCAGTTCCCATACGGGCTGCACATGGCTTTCCCCGACCGCTGGAGGGTCGTTGTAGTAGCGCGTGGTAAACAACCCGGTGCTTCGCGAAGTAGCCGCGGTAATTCGCTTGATCCACTTCACCGAATTCGTGCCGTAGAACCCGGGAACCACGGCGCGCACAGGAAAGCCGCGATCCGAAGGAAGCGGCTCGCCATTGATTTCGAAGGCAAGCAGCGTGTCTTCTTCGAGCGCCTTGCGGATCGGCAGATCCTTGGTATAGGCAGGGCACTCGTGACCCGCAAAACTCCCGTGGTCGGCGCCTTCGAGCCAGACAAACGTGGCGCCCGGATCCACATCGCTCGCCCGAAGCAATTCCGCAAGCGGCACGCCCGTCCAGATCACCGTTCCGACGCGTCGCTGCGGAATCAGCGGAAAGACCGGGCTGCCGGCGCATTCATGCACCGAAACCACCTGCTTGCGCGGAAGCCGGCACAACTCGTCGAAATTCCAGGATCGCGGCCTGCCCACCATGCCGTCGATCGAAAGCGACCAATCCGCGACATCGAGCCGTGCAATGCCCAGGTGAGTCACCATGAACAAGCAGTTCTCGGGCGTGATCGCATCCACGAGCTGGTCGGGACCCGCCGGCTGGCGCAGCGTAAACCCGCGCGGATCCATCAATGCGGGTTCCGGTGGCTTCCCTTCGCGATTCATCGCCTCGACTTTCGTGAAAAGGTCCACGACCAAGATACCACCGGATCAATCGCCATCAACGCCGTTATGCGCAATCGCCGTTGCATCAAAGACGCGCACACGAGGGGCCTCGAAGGACAGACTCATCAGGAACCGTCCATACTTTGACCTTTAAGAAAGGACTGCTGTTTGTGCACTAGGTCGGTCAAGAAGCGGATCACGGCTTTGACGCGGGGTACGTCGTGAAGATCATGGTGCGCGCTGATCCAAAGTCCGCGATTCGCAACGAACTCGCTGCCCTTGATCAGGGTCAGCCTCGAGTCGACGTCTCCAGCGAAGCAGGGCAAAACGACAAGGCCCACACCTGATGCCGCCGCACTCATGTGGGCGATCATGCTATTGGAATGGAAGACGATTCGCGGATGCGGGGCCACATCGTGCAACCAGCGGATGGCGTCAATAGCGACGAGATCCTCGATGTAATCGATAAAGCCGTGACTTACCAGGTCGTCGGCGCAGGATGGGCAACCATGCGCCGCGAGATAGGATGCAGAAGCGTAAAGACGCAGCCCGATCTCGCCGATTTTTTCCGACCAAAGTCCTCGCCCCGATGGCTCGAAGAAACTGATGAAAATGTCGGCTTCGCGACGGGTGACGCTGATTACGGTGGGCGAGGTCACGAGTTCGAGGCGGATCCCCGGGTATTGGTCGATGAATTTCGGTACGTGGCGAGCGACGAAGAGGCTGCCGATGCCCTCCATCATCGCAACGCGAACCGAGCCAACGTACCTCTCAGCGCCGCCTCGGATGGCCTCGCGAGCCGAAAGCACATGGCTCTCGATCGCCTCGATATGCCTCAGGAGCTTTCTGCCGTCGTTCGTAAGCGCAAGCCCCATCTTGTTGCGATCGAACAACTTGGTGTCCAGCGTCAACTCGAGCTGGGCCACCCGCCGGCTTACGGTGGAGTCGTCGACTTTCATCCGCTTGGCGGCGACGGTCAGTTGACCGGAACGGGCCACCTCGAGGAATACGCGAAAGTCGTTCCAGTCGGGTTCGCGTGAGAACTTCAAGGTCACAGGATCGGCGCGTGGCCGCCTAAAGCTAGTGGATAGCACAACCGTTTAGCACGGCGGCGCGAGCCCGGCAACGGGCGCCCGCGGCATCAGCCGCGAAGCGTCCTGCCGATCGCCTCGCTCGCCAGCGCGGCCGCCGAGCTTCCTTCAAAAAAGACCTCTCCCCGGTCGATCGCATAGAGCCTGTCCGAAATCCGTATCGCGGTCGATAGGTTCGATTCCGCGATGAGCATGGACACGCCCATCGACTTGATCTTGTTCACGGCCTCGATGAACCGGTTCACCACGACCGGCGCGAGCCCTTCGAAAGGCTCATCGAGCAGGAGGATGGACGGCGCGAGTATCATCGCGCGCGCCATCGCGACCATCTTCTTTTGCCCGCCGCTCAGGTTCAAGCCACGACGGCCGAGAAACTGCCGAATCTCGGGAAACAGACCGAAGACGCGCTCTTCAATGACAGCGCCTTCCCCCCCCATTGACCGTTGCCGGTTGGCCTGCGACTGGCCGACCCGCAGATTCTCCGTCACCGTCAGGTCGGGAAAAACGCCCGCGTCCTCCGGCGCGAATCCGATTCCCGCGCGCGCGCGCTTGTGGGTCGGCAGGCGCGTCATATCCTCTCCGGCGAGGCGAATCGCGCCGGTCGAAGGCAACAATCCCATGATCGACTCGATGGCGGTCGTCTTGCCGGCGCCATTGCGGCCCACGAGGCACACTGCCTCGCCCTCCATAACTTGCAGGCCGACGTTACGGAGCACGTGGACGCGCCCGCGATAAGTGTGCAGTCCGGAGACTTCGAGCAGCGGCTGCATCAGGCGCGCCCGTTCTTCAATGCCGGACCTGCTCGCCAAGGAGCGTAGTGCTGACTTCTTCGTTGACACGGATCTCATCGGGCGTGCCGTCGGCAAGAATGCGTCCCTGATGCATCGCCACGATGCGATCCGAATACCGGAACACCACGTCCATGTCGTGCTCGATGATGACCGCGGTGATCGCGCCTGCCCGCACGATCGAGTTCACGATGTCCATGATCGGAGCCTTTTCGCTGGTGCTGACTCCGCTCGTCGGTTCGTCGAGCAACAGGAGGCTTGGTCGCAGGAGGCAACCACAGTGAATACCTTGGCCTCGAAGGAGTGGGCGCCCGCGCGGATGCGGATCGCCTGTTCGAGATCGTAGTTGCCTTGCTGCGTCGCGCGGGTCGGCCACACGGGCGGATAGCTGGCGACGTGGATTTGCTCGCCCTGCGCCATCAGGGCGAATCGCGCGAGCGGGTTGGTGTTTTCGCCGCAGATCAGGGCGCCTACGCGTCCAATCCGGGTTTGCGCGACCTTGAGGCCGTATCCGTCGCCATTTGCCCAGATCAGCTTCTCGTAATAGGTCGGCACGAGCTTGCGATGGTGCGTCAGCAACGTGCCGTCGGCATCGATCAGGACGTTCGAATTCCACAGGCACCCGACACTCGCCACCGTGCCCTCCGTAAATCCCATCGAAATAACGATCCTGTGTTTGCGGGCGGCGGCACACAGGCGGGCGATTTCAGCCCCGTCGATCCGCAGGGCGTTCGACGCGAGGGCGCGGAACAGGTCATGCCCATGAATCGGTGCCTGCAGTGCGGCCCACACCGGAAAGCCCGGAATGAACGATTCAGGGAATGCGATCAGATCGGCGCCCGAAGCGGAAGCTTCCGCGATTACGTCGCATGCCTTGTCGAGCGTGCGGTCAGCGGATAGAAAGAACGGCGCGACATGCGCCGCTGCCACCTTGATTGTCGAGTTTACGGTCATGTCTGAGCTTCTCCGCGGAGCGCGTCGCGCACCGCAATGAAGCGTGCTGCGCGCAGGTTCTCTTTCTGAGGAAAGCATAGCAACCGAAACCGATGGAGAGAAAGCGCATCCGTGCGAGGACAGTTGCACAAATACTCCGTGCGTCTCTCAAGAGATCAACCGCGGTGCGTCCAATCCGGGTAAGAATCGCGCTGGGGAAAACGGACGGACAAATCCATTTTGAACGCGATCGATGCAAACTGCTCTTCCCCACTGACCGCGTTTGAGCGCGTTCGCTTCTGGTGGCGCGAGATCTTGGGCGCGAAGCTTGCCGGTGGCAGCTCGTCACCGTTTGGGGGAGGAGACGTTCGATTTGCGTCGCGAATGACAGGGCTCTTCGAGGACTATCGCAGGCAAGCGAGCAGTGGCACGGGCGCGCGCGAAGCGGCCTCTCGATTCGCTGCAATCTATCGTAGTGCCGGCCCGAGTCACAGGGCAGCAATGCTCGAACAGGTCAGCCACGCTTTCGCGCCAGAGAGCGAGGCCATGCAATCGGCACTTGCTGCAATGCAAAGCGCAGATGGCGAGCAGGCGATTCAGCAGGCCGAAGGACGCTTGCGAATTGCGTTGGGCGCTCCCCGGGCACGCTTTCTGGCGCAGTTCAACTTGTTGCCTGGCGGCATCAAGTTCGTCGTCGATATGCGCGCGGATATTCGGGAATTGCTACCAAAACATCCTTCCCTCGAAGTGCTGCTTATCGAACTCGACAGCCTGCTATCCGCATGGTTCGACCCCGGCTTCCTGGAGTTATCCTGCATTTCGTGGCGATCACCGGCGGCGGTTCTGGAAAAGCTGATTGCCTATGAGGCTGTACAGCCGATCGATTCATGGAGCGACTTGCGCAACCGGCTCGATACGGACAGGCGGTGCTATGCGTTTTTTCATCCCCACATGCCGGGCGAGCCACTGATCTTCGTGGAAATTGCGCTTCTGAAGGGGATGCCAGGCAGCGTGCAGCAGCTGCTTGACCAGTCCGCACCGGTGCAGGACCCGCAGACGGCCGACACGGCAATTTTCTACTCGATCTCGAACACCCAGCGCGGATTGCGCGGTATGAACCTGGGCAATCCGCTTCTGAAGCGCGTGATCGCGGATCTTGGACGCGAACTGCCGCGCCTCCAGACGTTCGCCACGCTTTCACCCCTGCCCGGGTTTCGCGATTGGCTGGATCGATTCGCCGTTGATCGATTGTCAGGCCTGTCCTCGGAGGAAATCGCGAAAGGGGCACAAGCCCAGAATTCCGACGCCGACGTTCGAACGCTTGCGGCGTTGCTCACGCGCATCGACCTGACCGGAAATGCCGAAGTTCCAGAATCGCTTCGCCAGCCGATGGAAAAAGCCTGCGCCCAGTATTTGCTCGGGGCGAAAAACGGCTTGCATCCGCTGGACCCCGTAGCCAATTTCCACCTTGGAAACGGTGCGAGCGTGAACCGGATTCTCTGGCGCGCGGACACCTCTGCGCGCGGCATGCTGCAATCCTACGGGATGATGGCAAGTTACCGCTACGACCTCGGCGGGATAGAGCGCAATCGGGAGAATTTTATGCAAAGCGGCAAGCTCGCCGCGGCGCTTGCGGTTCGACGTCTTCTTATCTGAGCGGTCCTCGCCGGCAATCGACAGTTTCCTGACGAACGACGCCTCAAAGTACGCCATTGGCCCTGAGTTCCGCGAGCTTGGCGCGGCCGTAGCCGAGGATCCCGCCTTATACTTCCTCGGTGCGCGCGCGAATTGCCGGGCCAGCCCTGCGCACTTCGCCGGGCTTAGTCAAACGCTTCGTGAATACGTTCGACATCAACAGAAATGCGAGCGTTGGGCGGGGCGCCCTGATCCACGCTTCGTGCGCCTAGAACTGCACTACCTACTGCTCCATTTCGGCGTACTCTCTTTCCGCCATTGTTAACCCGGTGGTGACTGGTCCCAACCTCCTCGACGCCATTCACACCCGCTAGGTTAGCGATCATATGGCCGCGTCCGACCCGAAATGGACATGTGCGACGAGGCCAACCACGGCGCTTGATTTGATTCCAAGTCGGGAAGCTAATTTAGGCTCGAACTCAAGGGCCACGAATGTCGGTTCTTGGCCGTAAGCGGTCTTCCGAAACGTCCGCAATCCAATGCGGTCATTGAGGCATAGACTGACCCGAGACGAGAGCGGCCTGGGTGCGTCGCCTCTCAGAAATAGATTGGAGATGGGGAAAGTCGATGTTTGAAAAGAAATGCTGGTGGATCACGGGCGCCTCGTCTGGAATCGGCGAAGCCCTCGCGCGCGCATTGGCGGCGCGCGGCGCGAACCTCATCCTGTCCGGTCGCAATGTTGCGGCACTTGAAGCCGTGGCGCGGTCCTGCAAGACTGCGTTGCCATTGCCGTTCGAGGCGACCGACTTCGGAGTTATTGAAGACATCGTCGAGCGTGCGTGGTCGTGGAAGGGCCGCATCGACGGATTGGTCAACAATGCCGGCATTTCGCAGCGATCACTGGCCGTCGAGACCGCGTTCTCGGTCTACCAGAAGATAATTGCCGTGGACTTGCTCGCCCCGATTGCGCTTACCCAGGCGCTCTTGCCAAGAATGGTGCAGGCAGGCGGGGGGCGGATCGTTGCGATCTCGAGCGTGGCCGGTATTGCAGGCGTGCCCCTGCGTTCGGCGTACAGCGCGGCCAAACATGGGTTAATTGGCTACCATGATTCGGTTCGTGCCGAGAACGAGCATCTCGGCATCAAGGTCCATGTCGTGGCCCCTGGATCGATTAGGACCAACGTATCGAAGAATGCACTTACCGCCGATGGCTCGGCGCGCGGGGTGAGCGATACGACGATTGACAACGGTATGGCTCCGGCGGAGTCGGCGCAAGCGATCCTGGCGGCGATCGAAGCGGGCAAGCGCGAACTCGTGCTGGCGACGGGCATGGAGCACGAAATCGCTGTTTTGCGCCGCCATGATCCCGAGGCACTGTTCGACCGCATGTCCGCCTTGGTCCGTGCCGGATATGCGCAACAAATGGCGACCGATTCGGGCAAACGCTGAGGTAGCCAAGCGAGCGTTCGGCTCGCCCCCGATCCCAACCGCGAAAAGATCGCCAGCGCATTCGCCTTGGCAGCGAAGAAGCGCGTCCAAGCCATCCATGTGTTCGGAGGCGGCTCAAGCCAGCGCGCCCTGCGCGACGACCCAATAGCGCAGCAATCGGCCGGCTGCCATGAAAGCGGTGACCGCAATCCAGTTCAGGCGCAGCCATCCCGCCGCAATGCATAGCGCATCGCCGACCACCGGCAGCCACGCGAAGAAGGTGAGCGGGCTGCCGTAGCGCCTGAGCTTCTCGAGCACACGCGGGTCGATCTTCTTCTGCGTGCGTGCCGGCAAAAGCCTGCCGATCGCATACGAGGTGAGCCCGCCGAGCGTGTTGCCAAGCGTGGCAAGCGCAAGCGCCGTCGTCATCTGGTCCGGGTACAGCCTGAGGAAGGCGAATAGCACCGCCTCGGAGGACAACGGGATGACCGTGGAAGCGAGAAAGCTCGCGGCGAAGAGCCCCACAAGACCGTTTTCTGCCGAAATCCACTCCTGCATCGGTTTCCTTGTTGCGCCGCAAGGGTCTTGTTACCCTTGTCGCCCTTTGAGAAAGCATTCCCGCAGCACCATGGCCCGCGATTACTTGCAGAAGATCCTCACCGCCCGTGTCTACGACGTCGCGATCGAGTCGCCGCTCGAACTCGCGCCGAACCTGTCGGCGCGCATCGGCAATCGCGTATTGCTCAAGCGCGAGGACATGCAGCCGGTATTCTCGTTCAAGCTGCGCGGCGCCTACAACAAGATGTCGGGGCTTTCGAAGGACAAGTTGAGGCGCGGCGTGATCGCGGCCTCGGCCGGCAACCATGCGCAGGGCGTCGCGCTGGCGGCCCAGAAGCTCAATAGCCGCGCGGTAATCGTGATGCCGGTTACCACGCCGCGCATCAAGATCGACGCGGTCGCGGCGCGCGGCGCCGAAGTCGTGCTCATCGGCGACTCTTACGACGAAGCCTACGAGCACGCCAAGAAGCTCGAGAAAAAGCGCGGCCTCACCTTCGTGCATCCGTACGACGACCCGGAAGTCATCGCGGGGCAGGGCACGATCGGCATGGAGATCCTGCGCCAGCATCCCCAGCCTATCCACGCGATCTTCGTCGCCGTCGGCGGCGGCGGGCTGATCTCGGGCATCGCGGCCTACGTAAAGAGCCTGCGGCCGGACATCAAGGTGATCGGCGTCGAGCCGGTCGACTCGGACGCGATGACGCGCTCGCTCAAGGAAGGCAGGCGCGTGACGCTGCCCCATGTCGGCCTCTTCGCGGACGGCGTGGCGGTCAAGCGCGTCGGCGAGGAAACCTTCCGGCTTGCGCGCCAGTATGTGGACGACATGATCCTGGTCGACACCGACGAGACCTGCGCCGCGATCAAGGACGTGTTCGAGGACAATCGTTCGATCCTCGAGCCGGCCGGCGCGCTTTCGATTGCGGGCGCCAAGGCCTACGCGGAGAAGACCGGGCTCAAGAACGAGACATTCGTGGCGATCGCCTGCGGCGCGAACACCAATTTCGACCGCCTGCGCTTCGTGGCCGAGCGCGCCGAGGTCGGCGAGCACCGCGAAGCGATCCTCGCGGTCAGCATCCCGGAGAAGCCGGGCAGCTTCAAGCGCTTCTGCGCGACGCTCGGCGCGCGCAACATCACCGAATTCAACTACCGCATCGCCGACCCGAGGCAAGCGCATGTCTTCGTCGGCGTGCAGGTGCATGGCACCGACGAGACCGCGAAGCTCGTGCGCACGCTGGGGCGCCACGGCTTGAAGGCGCTCGACCTCTCGGACAACGAGATGGCCAAGCTGCACGTGCGCCACCTCGTCGGCGGCCACGCCGCGGCCGCAAAGGACGAGCTGCTCTATCGCTTCGAGTTCCCGGAGCGGCCCGGCGCGCTGATGAAGTTCCTCGACAACATGCGCACCGACTGGAACATCAGCCTGTTTCACTATCGCAACCATGGCGCAGACTACGGGCGCGTGCTCGTGGGCATGCAGGTGCCGAAGAAGGAGATGCCGGCGTTTCGCAGGTTTCTCTCCGCGCTTGGCTATCCTTACGTGGACGAGAGCCGCAACCCGGCGTACCGTTTGTTCCTCGGATAGCCCCGCCCCCGCGCGGTGTTTCGAATGGAGAATCCCGCGTGAAATCATTGGTCCTGCCTGTCCTCCTTCGAGTCGCATTTTGCGGCTTGCTCGCCTTCAGCGGCGTGGCGAGCGCGCAGGATTACCCGAACAAGACCGTTCGCTTCATCGTGCCGTTCCCGGCCGGCGGCACCACCGACATGCTCACGCGGGTGCTCGCGAAGAAGTTGAATGAAGCGTGGGGGCAGCCTGTGCTGGTGGAGAACCGCGCCGGCGGCGGCACGAACATCGGGATGGATTACGTCGCGAAGTCCGCGCCAGACGGGTACACCCTCGTCGTCGCCTCCCCCGCGATCTCGATCAATCCCGCCCTGTACGGCGCCATGCCCTACGACCCAGCGAAGGACATCGCGCCCGTGACCATGCTGGCGGTGGTGCCGAACATCCTCGTCGTGCATCCGTCGGTCACGATCAAGAGCGTGCCCGAGCTGGTCGCCGCTGCGCGTGCGCAGCCGGGAAAATTCAATTACGCGTCCTCGGGAAACGGCAGCTCGCAACACATGTCGGCCGAGCTGTTCAAGCACTTGACCAAGGTCGACATGGTGCATGTGCCTTACAAAGGCGTCGCGCCGGCAATGACCGATCTCGTCGGCGGACAGGTGTCGCTGATGTTCGCGCCCATTCCCACCGCCCAGCCGCACTATCGCGCCGGACGCCTGCGCGCGATCGCGGTCACCACTGCGGCGCGCTCTCCGGCGGAGCCTGCAATCCCGACCATCGCCGAAAGCGGCGTGCGCGGTTTCGAGGCGACGTCATGGAACGCGGTCATGGTTCCCGCAGGGACTCCGAAAGACGTGGTCCAACGCCTGCAAACGGAAATTGCCAAGGTGCTGCGCATGTTGGATGTGCGCGACCTGTATTCAAGCCAGGGCGCCGAGCCGATCGGCAACACGCCCGAAGAACTCGGCGCTTACATCCGCGCCGAAACCGCAAAGTGGGGACCGGTGGTCAAGGCATCCGGCGCCCGCGTGGATTAGGAACCCAAAAAGGAAGGCCAAAATGAAACGAGACGACGCCAACGTAAAAGTCCTCGATCGTACGGTCGACGGCAAGAAGGCCTGGGTGAGAGCCGACCTCAACGAAGAGGATTGGCTGTTCCGCCTGACACCCGAGTGCCTGGCCGAAGTGCGCGCGGCCGCTGCACAGTTGCGCGCGAACCCGCGGACGGTCGAACAGATCGATCCTTCGACGTTCGACATGCCAGCCTGCCGCAAGCTCATGGACAGCGTGCGCACGGTGCTCGACGATGGCGTGCGCTTCGCGATCGTCGACCGCCTGCCGCTGGATGAAATCGGCGACGAAGCGGGGCGGTCGGTTTACTGGATCCTCTCGTCGATGCTGGCCCGCCCGGTCGAGCAGAAGCTCACCGGCACGATGATCTACGACGTGCGCGACACCGGCAAGAAGGCCGCGGCCGGTTCGGGCGTGCGCCCTGACCAGACGAACATGGAGCAGTACTTCCACAACGACAATTCGTACAACACCACGCCGCCGGAGTACGTCGGCCTGCTGTGCGAGCGGCCGGCCCGCTCGGGCGGCATCAGCCACGTGATCAGTTTCTACACCGTGAACAACGAGCTGTTGCGCACGCATCCCGAGGTGTTGTCGCGCTTGTACCAGCCGTTCTGGTTCGACCGACAGAAGGAATACCTGCCCGAGGAGCCGCAGGTCATCTGCGAGCCGATGTTCTCCTACGATGGGCGCCTTCGCGCGCGCCTCGGCCTGTTCCAGATCCAGAGCGGCTACACGCTGCAGAACCAGCCGATGGACGAAGAAGCCAGGGCCGCCTTCGCCGCGCTCAAGGAGGTGTTCGCGAAATCCGAGCTCACCTTCGACTTCACGCTCGAGCGCGGCCAGCTCCAGTACGCCAACAATCGCGAGCTCTGCCACCGCCGCACGGGATTCGAGGACTACGAGGACCCTGCGCAGAGGCGCAACATCGTGCGCGTCTGGTTGCGCAACGCAGGAGAGCGCCGCTACCAGGGCTGACGAACGCTCGTCAGGCCGCGTGGCAGCGCAGGCGAAATACTGCCATTTTTTACCTAAACCCCTTGCTGGGCGCGGTGATCCGGGCGAAATGCTGCCAAAGGCGAATCCGTTTTCCGCTACGGCTTGAGTGGCCTGGCGCTGGCCTCGCCGAAGTACCCCGGCGCGATTTCATGCGCGAGGCACGCGGGCGAGCTGTAGCCCGGCGACGCGCCTTCGGGCGCCTCGAGCAAGGCGAGGCGTCCTTCGATGCGCTGATACACCCCCCGTTCGGTCACCACGTAGTCCATCGGGATGTCGTGGGACTGCGGATGGATGGTCTGCATGCGCGCAAGCTCGTAAGTCACGCCGATCGACAATGGTTTCCCGGACGCGCCTGAGCGCAGGTGCGCGAGCGTGCGGTCGAAGAAGCCGCCGCCATAGCCCAGCCGGTAGCCGCCCTCGTCGAAACCGTTCATCGGCACCAGCGCAACATCGGGCAGTACAGGGTCACCCGCCGCAGGGTAGGGGATGTCATAGACGCCCTTGGCCAGTTCGTCGCCGGGTTTCCACAATCGAAAGATCAACGGTTGCCGGGGAGCGACCACCACCGGCAGGGCGGTCTTCGCGCCGCGCTCGCGCAGGCGATGGGCGAGGAAGCGCGGGTCGTACTCGTTCTTGAAGGGCCAGCAGAAAGCCAACGTGCCCTTGGACAATCCCGGGAACGCTTGCTCCAGATGCTTGTCGATAACGGTCCGGAATCCTGCCAGCGTCTTTTCATCGACGGCCAGCCGGTCGGTCACCAGTCTTTCACGCTCGGCTTTGCGCCACGCTTTCAGGCTGTCCGGATCCATTCCCGCGCACCTGAAGACAACTCCCGGGGTATGATTCTTTCCCTATGATTACGAAGCATTTTTGCAATATAGCAGCTGGCTCGCTGGCAGCGCTCGGCGTGTTCGCGGCGGCCCCGGTTTGGGCACAGGCGCCGACTCGCACGCCACCCCCGGTCGCGCGCCTCCTGAGCCAGGACGACACGTTCTTCGCGGCCCAGAACGCTTTTCGCGCCGGCGATCCCTTGCGCCTCGCGCGCCACGCGGTCGCGCTCGAGGGCTATCCGCTGCTGCCGTACGTGGAGTACTGGCTGCTCAAGCAGCGGCTGGACGAGATGCCGTCGACCGAAGTGCGCGCTTACCTTTCGAAGTATCCGGGCAGCTACCTGGCCGACCGCTTGCGGTCGGACTGGCTCAAGGAACTCGGCAAGCGCCGCGACTGGCGGACCTTCGACCTGGAACTCGCCCCGCTCGTGGTCGACGATGCGGACATCCGCTGCTACACGCTCGCCTCACGCCTTTCGCGCAAGGACGAAAGCGTTTTCGACGAGAACAACCAGTACTGGCTCCAGCCGCGGGAGCTGCCCGAAGGCTGCCAGATCGTGGTCAACGAGGCGATCACGCGCGGCCGGGTGACGGCGAAGAATGTCTGGCAGCGCATCCGCGTGCTGCTCGAAGCCGGCCAGATGACGGCCGTGCGCCGCGCGTTCGACTACCTGCCCGCGACCGAGCGTCCGGACGAGAAGCTGCTCAACAGCGCCGCGACCGAGCCGGCCAGGCTGCTCGCGCGCCCGCCGGAGAACCTCACCGTGCGCCCGGTGCGCGAGATGGTGATGTTCGCCATCGTGAAGCTCGCGAAAACGGATCCGCGCACCGCCGCGGAGTATGTGAGCACCGGCCTCGGCCAGAAACTGCAGCCGGCCGACCGGGCGTACCTGTGGGGCCGCGTCGCGTATGAAGCGTCCAGGCGCCTGATCCCCGAAGCGACCGAGTGGTATGCGCGCGCCGGCGACGCCGATTTCTCCGACGAGCACCTCGCGTGGAAAGCCCGCGCCGCGCTGCGGGCGGGCGACTGGACGACGGTGGCCAGCGCGATCGACTCGATGTCGGTCGCCGCGCACGCCGATGCCGCATGGTCATACTGGTACGGGCGCAGCCTCGCCGCGCAAGGCAAGGCCGATGGCGCGCGCGCGTACTACCTGCGTATCTCCGGACAACCGGAGTTCTACAGCATGCTGGCCTCCGAGGAACTCGGCCAGCCGCCGCAGCTGCCCCCGGCCGCGCATGCGCTGACCGACAGCGACATCGCGCGCGTGCGGGCAAATCCAGGCATCTCGCGGGCGCTCGAGCTTTTCCGCCTCGGCTTGCGCACCGAGGGCGTGCGCGAGTGGGGCTTCACGATCCGCTCGATGGACGACGCGCAACTGCTGGCCGCGGCCGAGATCGCCCGGCGCGGCGAACTCTACGACCGCGCGATCAACACCGCCGACCGCACCACGGGCATGCACGATTTCAAGGTGCGGTTCCTTGCGCCTTACCGCGAGACGTATCGCGCCCAGTCGCAGGCCTTCAACATCGAGGAGGCGTGGCTGTACGGCGTCACTCGGCAGGAAAGCCGCTTCGTCGCCTACGCCAAGTCCTCCGCGGGCGCGCAGGGGCTCATGCAGCTGATGCCGGCGACCGCGCGCTGGGTCGCGCAGAAGATCGGCATGGCCTACAACCCCGGGCGCGTGACCGAAATCGACACCAACGTGACGCTGGGCGCGCGCTACCTGAAGCTCGTGTTCGACGACCTGGGCCACCCCGTCATGGCTTCGGCGGCCTACAACGCCGGGCCCGGGCGCGCGCGCCGCTGGCGCGACGTGCGGCCGCTAGAAGGCGCGATCTACGCCGAGAGCATCCCGTTCAGCGAGACGCGCGACTATGTCAAGAAAGTCATGGCCAACACGGTGTGGTACGCCGCGCTTCTCGAGGGGCGCACGGCCTCCCTCAAGAGCCGCCTGGGCGTCGTTTCGGCCAAGTCGGTGAGCGACAAGTTCAACGAAGAACTGCCATAATTTCGGCATGACCATCCAGAATGTGCTCGTCGTCGGCGGGTCCGGCTTCATCGGGCGGCACGTCCTCAACGTGCTCGCCTCCAAAGGCCTCCACGCCACGGTGCCGACGCGCCGCCGCGACCACGCAAAGCACCTCATTCTGCTGCCCACCGTCGACGTGGTCGAAACCGACGTGAATGCGCCGGGCGTGCTGGAGGCCCTCGTGCGCCAGCACGAAGCGGTGATCAACCTCGTGGGCATTCTCCACAGCCGCAAGGCCGCCGGCGGGGCACCTTACGGCGAGGACTTTCGCCATGCGCACGTCGAGCTGCCGCAGCACATCATCAACGCGAGCCGCGCTGCAGGCATCAAACGGGTGCTGCACATGAGCGCACTCGGCGCGTCGGTCGATGGGCCCAGCGAATACCTGCGCTCCAAAGGCACGGGCGAGCAGGCCATGCTGGCTGCGGACGATCTTGCAGTCACCGTGTTCCGGCCTTCGGTGGTGTTCGGGCCCGAAGACAAATTCCTCAACCGCTTCGCGCAACTCGCCGCGCTCAGCCCCGTGCTTCCGCTGGCCTGCGCGGATGCGCGCTTCCAGCCGGTGTATGTCGGCGACGTGGCGAATGCATTTGCGCTCGCCCTCGACGAGCGGGACGCCTGCGGGCGCAGTTACGACCTCGTTGGCCCGCGCGAGTACACGCTGCGTGAGATCGTCAAGTACGCGTGCCGCCTTGGCGGCCGCAGAAGGCTGGTGGTCGGGCTCGGCAAAGGGCTCTCCGGCCTGCAGGCCTCGGTAATGGAAAGGCTGCCCGGCAAGCTGCTCACGCGCGACAACGTGCTCTCGATGAGCGTGCCTTCGGTGTCCGGCGACCCGCTGCCGTTTGGCATCGCGCCGACTTCGATGGAAGCCGTGGCGCCGCTCTACCTCGCGCACGCTGCGCCGAGAGACCGATACGGGGTGTTGCGCCACAAAGCGAATCGGTAGCGGGGAAACCTGGCGGTTCCCCCGCACCCCTTCCCTAAGAGCTACCCGCCTCGAAGATTGAGCCAAATGAAACTGATCGTCGGCAACAAGAACTATTCCTCCTGGTCGCTGCGTCCCTGGCTCGCGATGAAAGTCGCGGGCATCGGGTTCAGCGAGGTGCGCATCCCGCTCTATGGCCCGGGCGCCAAGGAGCAGATCCTCGCGTTCTCCCCCGCGGGCAAAGTCCCGTGCCTGGTCGACGAGACCGCCAACGGCCGCCTCGCGGTCTGGGATTCGCTCGCGATCTGCGAATACCTCGCGGAGAAGACGCCGTCGCTCTGGCCAAGTGACTCCGCTGCGCGCGCCGTGGCCCGCTCCATCTCGGCCGAGATGCACTCCGGTTTCCAGAGCCTGCGCTCGCACATGAGCATGAACATTCGCAAGCACTACCCGGACAAGGGCCGCACGCCCGAGGTGCTCGCTGAAATCGCACGAATCGTGGCGATGTGGTCGGACTGCCGCGCGCGCTTCGGCAAGGAAGGCGGCCCCTTCCTGTTCGGGCGGTTCTCGATCGCCGACGCGATGTATGCGCCGGTCGTGCTGCGGTTCCGGACCTATGCAGTCGAACTGCCTGAAGTGTGCAAAGCGTATGCCGATGCAGTCGTCGCACTGCCCGCAATGCAGGAGTGGATGGAAGCCGCCAGGGCGGAAACCGAATCCCTGCCGCAGTTCGAGCCGTACGGCTGATAGCAGCGGTGATGCGGGCCTATGTCGTTGGCGGCGCGGTGCGCGACGAATTGCTCGGCTTGCCGGTGGTCGACCGCGACTGGGTCGTGGTCGGCGCCACGCCTGAGGAAATGGCCGCCGCCGGCTACAAGCCCGTGGGCCGCGATTTTCCGGTCTTCCTGCATCCTGCGACGCACGAGGAATACGCGCTGGCCCGCACCGAGCGAAAGAGCGGTCGCGGCTACAAGGGATTCACGCTCTACAGTGCGCCGGACGTGAAGCTCGAGGACGACCTCGCGCGGCGAGACCTCACGATCAACGCGATGGCGCGCGACGAAGAAGGTCGCCTCATCGATCCTTTCGGCGGCGAGGCCGACGCGCGTGCGGGCCTGCTGCGCCATGTAGGCGAGGCGTTTAGCGAAGACCCGGTGCGCATCCTGCGCGTGGCGCGGTTCGCTGCACGCTTCCGGTTCAAGGTGGCCCCGCAGACGCTGGAGCTGATGCGCGGCATGGTGTCGGGTGGCGAGGCGGATTTCCTCGTGGCCGAGCGTGTCTGGCAGGAGTTCGCGCGGGGTCTGCTCGAAGCGCATCCGCAAGAGATGTTCAGGGTGCTGGAGGCTTGCGGGGCGCTTGCGCGGCTCGCGCCGGAGTTGCAGGCGATCCTGGCCGGCGCCTCGCGCGATGTGCTGTTCGCTGCGCTCGAACGGGCTGCCGCGGAGGGCGCGCCGCTGCCGGTGCGCTTTGCAATGCTCGCCTGGTTCGCGGGCGGCGAGTGCGAGGCGGCGTTCAACGCGCTCGGGGCGCGCCTGCGAGCGCCCATGGAAGAACGCGAGCTCGCGCAGCTGGCGTGTCGCTGCCGGGCCGGGATTGTCGAGGGCGCGCATGCCGAGGCTGCCGGACTGCTCGCGGTGCTGAAGAACGCGGACGCCTTTCGACGCAAGGAGCGCTTCGAGGGATTGCTGCTTGCCGCATCCCTGTCCGCACCGGAGACGGCTGTGGGTGCGCAGAGGCTGCGCGCGGGCCTGCATGCCGCCTCCGCCATCGACGCGGGCGCGATCGCGGGCAGCGTAAGCTCGCCTGCGGAGATCCCGGGGGCCATCGACGCCGCCCGGCTGGCCGCCGTGCGCGGCGCCCTCAACCGCCAGGACTTTCGCTAGATGCGCCAAAACTTTCTCGGCGGGCTCGTGCGCAACATTTCAGCCGGCACGCGCCTGGCCTTGTGCCTGCCGGTGCGCTGGCTGCATTTTCAAGCCACGCCAGCGCAGCTTGCGCTGCTGATGGCTTTCAACCTCTCGGTCTGGATGCTTTCGCATTCGCTGCGCGCCGAAGGCGGGACGCTGAACCCGACGGCCATCGCGTTGTACCTCGCGCACATCCCGATGCTGCTGCTGGGGTGCATTGCCATCGCTTCGATTGTCGGCAACCCTTCGCTGATCGTGCTGCTTGCGGTCGCTCTGTCGGCGAGCGACCTCGCGTTCGAGCTGGTGTCCCTCGCCATCGTCGGCGCGCAAATCAGCCCCGGAACGCAGTTCATCGGCTGGATCGGCCTGATGCTCTGGGGATGGGGCGTCGCGGTGCGCGCCGTGGCGGTCTGCACCGGCGCAACCGGCCGCAAGCTGCTTTCCTCGGGCGGTGTGATCGCGGGGCTCATGGCGTTTTCGCTCTTCATCATCCCGCGCGCCGAGTTGTGGACCACGCCCGCGCAGGCCACGGCGACTTTGCCGCTCACGACCGAGGCGGTCTTCCATGCGCAGGGAGAGCTCCTCGAGCGGCAGCTCGCAGCCGTCGAAGGCGGCCGGGTCGGGACCTCCGAGCTCTACTTCGTGGGCTTTGCGCCGGACGGCAGCCAGGACGTCTTCCTGCGCGAGATGCGCTCGGTCAAGGAGATCGTCGAGCGCGACTTCAAGGCGGCGCAGCGCTCGGTTGCGCTGGTGAGCAATGCGGCCACGCTGGACCAGTATCCGATCGCCACGGCGACCAACTTGCGCCGCACGCTCGCCTGGTTCGGCACCCAGATGAACGCCGACGAGGACGTGCTGCTGCTCTACGTGACGGCGCACGGCGACCAGGGGTTCGGCCTGTCGGCGCATGCGCCGCCGCTGGAACTCGCGCCGCTGAACCCGACCGTGCTGGCGCGCGCACTGAACGACGCGGGCATCCGCTGGCGGGTGCTGGTGATCTCCGCCTGCTACTCCGGCGGCTTCATCGAGCCCCTCAAGGACGACAACACGCTGATCATCACTTCCTCGGCGGCCGACCGGCAGTCCTTCGGCTGCGAGACCGGCAACGCATGGACCTACTTCGGCGAGGCGTACTTCAGCCTGGCGCTGTCGAAGACGAAGTCGTTTACCGAGGCATTTCAGATCGCGGCGGACGCGGTCGCCAAGCGCGAGATCGCGGAAAAACTCTCGCCGCCTTCGAGCCCGCAGATGTTCGTAGGCCGCGCGATCGCCGAGAGGCTGCGGGGCCTCCAGGCGACGCCTTAGTCGCCCGGCTACTCCCTGAAGAGCGCCGCGCGCATGTCCGCGTAGCGCTGGTGCAGGTCCGCGGTGCTTTGCGCCCCCATGTTGACCACCGCGTAGCGATAACTGCCGAGCCACTTCATCTCGCGCGCGAGCGCTGCGCCGTGCTTCAGGTACAGCATGAGGCGCGCATCCGGATATCGGCTCGACACCTGCGAAAGCGTCTCGCGCGAAGGCTCCGCGGCCAGCGGCTTGCCGTCGAACTTGCGCATCGCGAAGCTGGCGGCATGGCCGTACCGCGGCGCCTCGCGCTCGAGGCGCGGCGCTTCGCCCAGCGCAAGCTCGAGGTTCATGCGGTACAGGTTGATCCCGTCGACGCACTCGTACAGGTAGGCCAGTTGCGAGGCCATGCGCGGGTTGACCTCGATCAGGTGGATGCGCCCCGTGTGCGGATCCCAGATGAACTCGGCGTTGAAGAACCCATGCCGGTAGCCGATGCCGGACACGATGCGTTCGGCGAGCTGCGCCACGCGGTCGCGCACTTCGGGCGGCACGCGCGAGGGGTATTCGAAGCTGGCGAAGGCCTGCGTGCCCGGGTACATGTTCGCGTCGATGACCCCGAGCGTTGTCACGCGCCCGTCGTACACATAGCCGTCGAGGTTGAGTTGCACGCCTTCGAGCAGCTCCTCCGCGATCATGTGATGCGTGTCCACGCGGCAGTCGGTGTACCAGGACATCAGGTCGTTGAACGGCTTGACCAGCCGCTTGATGATGAATTTCTCGAACGGCCAGAACGACAGGTGGCGCTTGAGCTCCTCGAAGCTGTCCACGCGCCGGGCGAGCACGGAGTAGGTCGCCTTGACCGGCTTGACGAAGCAGGGCAGCTCGAACGGCAAGTCGTCGCGGGACTTGAGCGTGTAGGGAAACGCTGCAAACCGCGGCGTGGCTTCCGGCGCGATGCGCGCATAGTGCGTGCGGGCGTAGAACTTGTGCTGCGCAGTAATGACCGCTCGGGGATCGTTGCCCGGCAAGCCGAGCTTTTCGGCCAGCACCGCGGCAATGACCGCGCCGAACTGCTCGTTGTTGCTGACGATGCCGTCGATGCGCTCGCGCCTGAACCGCTTCGCGAGCGAGTTGATGTAGGCGAAGACGTCGAAAGTGAGCAGGCGCGCGTTGTCCGGAAAGCGGAAAAGGTCGAAGCCTTCGTGGACGAATTCGTAGCGGCCACGGTACTCCGGCCGGCTGAATTCGAGCCGGTCCCAGTCTTTGGCGAACAGGACGAGAATCTTTTTCATGGGCCGCTTCGGATGCAGTGCGTCTCTGGTTTCGTTCCAATTATACGAACCGGTCGTGCGCATGGATGCGCAGAATTTCCGCTTCGTGCTGGAATAGTCGGTCGTCCCCGGCTGTTCCTTACGCCGGCGGAGTTGCTTGCGGCAATCTGACTTTCGTAACCCGGGCGCCTAGAACAGCCGGGAGATCACCCATGCGAGAAAGGTGAGCAGCAGGGTGCTCGCCAGGGGCAGGAAATAATCCCGGCCGCGCACGCGCAAGCGCAAGTCGCCGGGGATAGCGCCGACGCCGAAGCGGCGCGCCAGCCACGGCATCGCCGCAGTGAAAACGATGAGTGCCAGCAGCGTGGTGAGGAGCCATTTGAGCATCGGTTCAGGATAAACTGCCGCTCCCTCCCATAGCAAACCGGATGCGCGAAGAACATGATCGAACTGCACACATGGAGCACGCCGAACGGACGCAAGGTCTCGGTCATGCTCGAGGAATGCGGGCTGCCCTATTCGGTCCACAAGGTGAACATCGGCCAGAACGAGCAGTTCAAGCCCGAATTCCTTTCAATCAGCCCGAACAACCGGATCCCGGGCATCGTCGATCCCGACGGTCCGGACGGCAAGCCGCTCAAGCTCTTCGAGTCCGGCGCGATCCTCGTGTACCTGTCGGGCAAGACGGGCAAGTTCCTGCCCGCCTCGGACCGGGGGAAATACATCGCCCTGCAGTGGCTCATGTTCCAGATGGGCGGCGTCGGGCCGATGTTCGGGCAGGCGCATCATTTCCTGCGCGCCGCGCCCGAGCAGGTGCCCTACGGCATCAAGCGGTATACGGACGAGGCGCGCCGCTTATATGGAGTCCTGGACCGGCGGCTGGCCGAAGTGGCCTACCTCGCCGACGAGTATTCGATCGCCGACATCGCCACCTTCCCGTGGATAGCGCGGCACGAGTGGCACAAGGTCGACCTGGCCGAGTTCCCAAACGTGAAGCGCTGGTACGACACGATCAACCGCCGCCCGGCGGTGGTGCGCGGCATGGCGGTGCCGGCCTGAAGCCGGCTCCCGGGCGGAAGTACGCCAACGCACAGATGTGGAAAGCCGGGGGGAAGATGCTTTGGCATTCTAGCCCCGCACCGCAAGGAGACTCAAATGCAAAAGCCCAAAGGCGCCACTGCCAAACAGTCCAAAAGCTCTGCGGGAACCGCTCCCCCGACGCGCAAGTCCCTCGATCCCAGGCAATTCCCGTCACATGCGCAGGCAGAGGCGACCGAAGGGCGCGACAAGGTTCGCCAGGTGACGCACGTGCACGCGCCGCGTCAATCGCAGCGTCCTGCGGAAAGAAGGGCCAAGAGCCAGACCGGCACCTGACTCCGGCACGCGTCGCAGCTCAGTCGAGCTTCGCCCCGCTAGCCTTGACGACCTTGGCCCACTTGGCCAGGTCGGCGATTGCATAGTTATCAGCTCCAGCGCACTTCCGGAAATTGCACATGGACCTGACGCCGCCCGACTAATCCCGAGAACATGGCGTAGTTCCGCCTTTCGAAACGAATCCGCCCCGCCACGATTGCCGGACTGATTTGCAACTCTGCCGCAAGTGCATGGATCGCTTTCGTGGACGGATTCGCAAAGGCGTCGCTGCGGCGCCAAACCGAATGTGGAATGAGTACTTCCGCCGCGATCTCGCTGGCTTCGCGCTCGATTGCTCTTGTTTCGGAGGTCGTTTCGATGTTTTCATCGACGATTGCGCGGTGCTTGTTGTCGTCGAGATGCTTCCAAACGTGGACAAGCTCGTGAATGAGCGTGTACCAGAAATTGTCCAGGCGATCCTCTCGCAGAGTAAGAGCCACAACCGGTACGCCATTGCGGCTGATCGTCGCCGCTCCGTCGAGATGCGTGGACGGCAGATGCGGCTCGATCACCACCGCAATCCCACGTTGCTCCAGAAACTCCTTTGCCAGCCGCGGGCCTGTGTCCATCCAACTGAGCCTCGCAACATAGCGGAGCAGGTCCCGGCTCATTTCATCGCGATTGAATTTTCCCGCCAGATAGGAGCGGGAATCGGCCACTTCTCGTACGCGTGCAAGCCAAAGCCAGACGTGTGCGCGATTGGTCCTCGAATTTGCACCGAAGGTGAGGGTATGCCGCAGGGGCACAGGGCTTGCGGCAGGCGCTAGAAAGCGTTTCAGCAGTTCCGACGCGGAGCGCGTACCTTCGGCCCACCCGCGTTTGACAAGCAAATCCACCGGAATGTCCGATTCCTTGATCTCGTCTTCCGAACTTTGATATTTGGCTCCGGGTTCTTGAATAAGCAACTCGGGCGGAATCCGGAGATTCTCGTAGAGCGCCCGAATCATCGGCAGCGTGAGCGGCCGTTTGCGCGATAACACTTCGGAAGCCCGGTTCTTGCCCCCAAGCATCCGAGCAATGTCCTTTTGCCTTAAACCCTGCTCTTCCATGCGAAACAGGATGGCCTCGACCGGGTCCGGGCGATCGAACGCAAAGCGAACCTTTTCGTAATCCTCGACCAGTTTGGCGAACAGCTCCAGACGATCACCGTCCGGAGTACCCGGAACCGGGTCGTCGCTGGCCAGCCGCTCGACTACCGCCAAGGTGGTGCGGTATTGCTTTTCGGTTTTGATTATCTTCGGTTCCATTGCTGCATTTTCACTTGATGCGTTTCGTGTACTCGGCGTGGGTGCCAATCCATCTCACCACAACCAATCCGGCGTTATAGGCGACTTGAACCTCGAGCCGGTAATGGTTGCCCTTCACATTAAGAATCGCCACGCGGTCGGCCAGTATGCTCGCCGATGCGTGGCTGTCTTTGATGCTCTGCGGCGTAAGCCATCGCGCCGCCTCGGTGGCGGCAATCCAGTTCTCGATCCAGGAACGGGCGTCGGCATACTTGCCGGCAAACTCATCGAGCTTGTCTCGCCCAACGATCCGCATTCGTTTTTTTGCTACTCACGATGAGGGCATCTTACCACATTTGTTCCCACAATGGGAACTTATTCAGAGTTCCCAGAGACAGCGCCCGGCAGCTCAGTCGAGCTTCGCCCCGCTAGCCTTGACGACCTTGGCCCACTTGGCCAGGTCGGCATGCATGAACTGGTTGAACTCCTCCGGAGAGCTCCCGACCGGCTCCGATCCGTCCGCAACGATGCGCTCGCGGGTGTCCGGCTGATTCAGGAATCGGATGATTTCGCCGTGCAGCCGCTGGAGGATCGGCGCTGGCAGCTTCGCGGGCGCAATGACCCCGTACCAGCCGACCACCTCAAACCCGGGCAGCGCCTCGGCCACCGCGGGGGTGTCCGGCAGCGCGGCAACCCGCTTGGGGGTCGTGACCGCAAGGCCGCGCAGCTTGCCCGAGCGCACCAGGGTCTGGGCCGCCTGCAGGCCGGCGAAGTTGTAGTGGTACTGGCCGCCCACCAGGTCGGCCAGCGCCGGCCCCGAACCCTTGTACGGGACGTGCGCCGCCTTGATGCCCGCCATCTGGTTGTAGAGCTCGCCGGCGAGGTGGCCGCCGCTGCCGAAACCCGCCGAGCCGAAGTTGAGCGCGCCTTTGTGCTTCTTCGTCCAGTCGATGAACTGCGCGAGCGTCTCCACCGGCGTCGACGGATGCACCACCAGAAAGAGGCCGGCGGAAGTCAACTGAGAAATCGGCGTAAAGCTCGTCACCGGGTGGTACGGCAGCTTCGAGTTCAGCGCCGCGTTGACCGTATGCTGGTGGTAGGCGAGCAGCAGCGTGTAGCCGTCTGGCGGTGCGTTTGCGGCCATCTCGCCTGCGATCACCCCCGAGGCGCTGGCGCGGTTGTCGACGATCACCTGCTGCTTGAACACCTCGCCCAATCGCGCGCCCAACAGCCTGGCGAGGATGTCGGTCGTGCCGCCCGGGGCGGCCGGCACCAGCAGGCGAATCGGCCGGTTCGGGTAGTCCGATTGCGCCGAGGCAGCGCCCGCAAACACAGCCATGCACATCCCAACTACGGATCCAAGCAGCAATCTTTTGTGTCCAAACATTCCGTCTCTCCTTTTCGGTCCAGAAGCCCCGCTCAGCGCGTCTTAAGCGCGTGCCTGGCGAGGAATGCATTGATGTCGGCAATGCGCAATTGCGGCTCGTCCTTAGTGGGCTTCGAGCCGACGACGCGGTTCATCCACTCCATGTTCGTCTGCATGCGCGCCACCACGGCCGGCCATTCGCGCGCAGTGTGGCGCCTCGGGTCGGGCAGCACGTGGCACTGCTGGCACGCGACGCGGAATGCTTCCGCGGCGGGAGTATTCACCTCGGGAATCTTCACCGGGTCGATCGGCCGCTGCGAGTTCTTCTGCAGGTAGGAGATGAGCACCTTCGATTCCTCCGGCGAGGGCGCCGACACGCCGGCCATCATGTCGGCCATGAGCTTGCCCATGTTGCCGCGGCCCTCCATGCGCGCCACCATGCGCTCGTAGATCGAAGGCCATTTCTGCGCGTGGTGCATGGCCGGGTTCGCCAGGTTATGGCACTGCACGCAGTACTTCATTTCAAGCTGCGCGCCGCGCGATCCGGGCTGCGGCAGCATCGCCGGCGCGAATCCCGGCGGCAGGATGCGCTCGAGCATCGGGCCGTGCGGGCTGTCGGCCCAGCGGTTCCTGGCTGCGGCGGCCGGGTCCGCGGCAGGTTTTGTGACGGGATCCGCGGCGAGCACCGCGGCGGGGAGCAACCAGAGGAAAGCGAGCGCCCTGAGCATGGGTCACAGGGTATGCGAACGGTCGCCGCGCGCAAAGCCCACGAGATTATCCTTGCCAATGCCGCGTCCGACGCAGAGCACCTTGAAGAGTTCGCCCATCTCGGCCGGGGACAGCAGTTTTTGCGCCATGGCAGCCAGCGGAGCGTAGCGGCGCGCGTCCGCGGCATCGGTGCGGTCGAGCACATCGGTGATCCCGCAGTTCACGAGGAAATGCGACTGCGTGGTATAGCCCAGCACCCGCAATCCCGCCCCTTCCGCGCTCGCGGCCAGCGCGCTGAAATCGACATGCGTGGTGAGATCCTGCAGGCCGGGATGGAAGAAGGGATCGGCGTGAGCGTGATGCCGGTAGTGGGCCATGAGCGTGCCGGTATCGCGTTGCGGGTGGTAGAACTCGCGCGCGGGAAACCCGTAGTCGATCACCAGCAGCGCGCCTTGCCCGAGGCTGCAGGCGACCGTGCCCATCCACGCGCGGGCGGCCAGCGCGATCTCGCTTGCATAGGGCGGACCGATGTCCATCGCTTGCGCAGCCTCCAGCACTTCACCCGCGGCCGGGCGCTCGGCCCAGGCCAGCTGCCCGTTCCCGGCTGAGACCCCGCGCTCGAAAATGCCCTCCGCCCGCCACGCGAGCGCATGCACTGGCATTGCATCGGCGACTTCGTTTGCGATCATCACGCCGCTGAACTCCTCGGGAAGGCGGTCCAGCCATTCCACCCGGGTCGCACTCCCGGGCGCGCGCTTTGCGATGGCCGCTTGCTGGCGCGCCTTGAGTTCGGCGCCGGGTTCGAGGATCGAATAGCTCTCCACAGCGCAGCCCATCTGCGAGAGTTCCGCGAGGAGGTCGCCGGCCAGCTCGCCGCCACCGGCGCCGAACTCGAGGATGCGCGGCGCGCTACGCTCGATGACCTCCGCCACCTGCCGCGCGATCGCCTGCGCAAACAGTGGGCCGAGCGAAGGCGCGGTGACGAAATCGCCCCCCGGGCCGAACTTGGTGGCCCCTCCGGTGTAATAGCCCAGTCCCGGCGCGTACAACGCGAGCTGCATGTAGTCTGCAAAGGAGATCCAGCCGCCGCGCGCTGCGATTTCGGACTGGATTCGGGCAACGAGCTGGCTGCTCGCAGCCAGCGCATCGGCCTCGGGCGTGGGCAGCTGCTGCAGCGGGCTCGACGGAGAGTGCGACATCGGGCCGGCATCGTCCCCCATTTAGGTAAACTCCGCAATTCTTCCCGCCACCCGCCATGGGGCCCTGCGCGCAATGAATGACCTGAAGGACAAGGTGGTCCTGGTGACCGGCGCGGCGCGCAGGGTCGGCGCGGCCATCGCGCGCGGCGTGCATGCGCAGGGCGCGAAGGTGCTCCTGCACTACCGCAGCGGCGACAAGGAGGCCGCGGCGATCGAAGCCGAGCTCAACGCGACGCGCAAGGACAGCGTGCGGCGCGTGCGGGCCGACCTCCTCGCGCATAGCGCGCCGGAGTTGCTGGTGCGCACCGCGATCGAACGCTTCGGACGCCTCGACGTGCTCGTGAACAATGCATCGAGTTTTTTCCCGACCGCGATCGGCGAGATCGAGGACAAGGGCTGGGAAGAGCTGATCGGCGCGAACGTGAAGGCGCCTTTGTTGCTGTCCCAGGCAGCAGCCCCGGAACTCGCCAAGGCCAAGGGGTCGATCATCAACATCGTCGACATCCATGCCGAGCGTCCGCTCAAGGGCTACATCGTCTACACCATCGCCAAGGCGGGCCTTGCCGCAATGACGCGCTCGCTTGCAATGGAACTGGCGCCCGAGGTGCGCGTAAATGGCATCGCGCCCGGCGCGATCGCCTGGCCCGAGGATGGGCAGTTCGGCGCCGAGGAGCGCAAGCACATCATCGAGAACACGCTGCTCAAGCGGATTGGCGACCCGGACGACATCGCGCGCGCGGTGTGCTTCCTCGCGGCCGACGCGCCTTACGTCACCGGCCAGATCATCGCCGTGGATGGCGGTCGCAGCATCAACATCTGAAAGCCATGAGCAGCCAGCCGATCCGCATCTCCCCGACCCGGCCCAGCGATCCGCGCAAGTCCACGCTCGAAGCCAACAAGCTCGCCAAGCGCCTGCGGCGGCTGGTGGGCGATGCGATCGTCGATTTCAACATGATCGGCGAAGGCGACCGCGTGATGGTGTGCCTCTCGGGCGGCAAGGACAGCTACGGGATGCTGGAGGTGCTGCTCGCGTTGCGAGAGAAAGCACCGGTTGACTTCGATCTCATCGCGGTCAACCTCGACCAGAAGCAGCCGGGGTTCCCAGAGGACGTGCTGCCCCAATACCTGAAAGCGCGCGGCGTGCCTTTCCGCATCGTCGAGCAGGACACTTACTCGATCGTGAAGCGCGTGATCCCCGAGGGCAAGACGATGTGCTCGCTGTGCTCGCGCCTGCGGCGCGGCGTGCTCTACCGCGTGGCCGGCGAGCTTGGCGCGACGAAGATCGCGCTCGGGCACCATCGCGACGACATCCTCGCGACGTTCTTCCTCAATCTTTTCTACGCGGGCAAGCTGAAGGCAATGCCACCCAAGCTGGTCTCGGATGACGGCAAGCACGTCGTCATCCGGCCGCTGGCTTATGTACCGGAGACCGACCTCATCGCGTTTGCCGAGATCAAGCAGTTCCCGATCATCCCGTGCACGCTTTGCGGGTCGCAGGCCAATCTGCAACGCCAGGTCGTTGGGGGCATGCTGAGGGAGTGGCAGAAGCGTTTCCCGGGACGCATCGAATCAATCCTGCGCGCGTTGTCCGACGTGCGCTCTTCGCACCTCATGGACCGCAAGCTCTTCGATTTTGCGAGTCTAGCGCCGACCGGCCAGGCGAACGACGAAGGCGACAAGGGCTTCGACCCGGAGACATTCCGCGAGCCCGCTTTCGCCGATCCGGGGGCTGGTTTCGAATAAGCATGGCCATCGTCGTGATCGGCGGGCTGATCACCTCGACCCTGCTCACGCTGGTCGTGATGCCGTCGCTCTATCGATTGTTCGTCTCGCGCGTGGAAGGCATGAGCCGGCTGGGCGGCTGAATCCTGAACATTCCAATCGCAAGACCTAGGACTGGAGCGGCTTCCGCGCCAGTTCGTGTACCGATACCAGTACATTATCCTCAAGAACCAGCGGCTCTCGCCTTGCCGGTCGCCTCGCTGTTCACCGTGCCCGCGTCGTCCACGACCACGCCGTAGTCGTCCAGCGCGGCTTGCGCGCTCACATAACCGAGGCGCACGTCGCGCGCGACGCGCTCCGGTTCGCGCTCGCAGGGCCGTCCGAACCCGCCGCCGCCCGGCAGCGACATGCTGAGACGGTCGCCCGGCCCCAGCGTCTGTTGCGGGCCGTGCGGGATCTCGACGCCGTTCAGCTTCAGGTACTCGCCGCGGCCGTAACCGCCGCCGAGGCGGCCGAACACGGGATAGGACGAATCGGGCTTGCGCCCCGAGCCGCGGATACCCACCACCATCGGACCGTCGGGTCCGAGCTCGCCGTCGGCCACCACGAACTCGAACTCTTGCCCGAGGCCGCCGCGATTGCGACCAGGGCCGCCCGAGTCAGGCACGAGCTCTTTCTTCAGGTAGATGATCGGCAGGTCGTTCTCGGCCGTTTCGATCGGGATATTGCCGACGTTATATGGAAAACCGCGCGCGGTCGGGCCGTCGGTGCGCATGTTGGCGCCGAGGCCGCCCATGCTCGAGGTAATGCCGACGTAGGTCTTGCCGTCCTTCCTCTTGGCGCGGAAATATGTGAAAACGAGAGGGGTAGCACCGCTGCCGGCCATGATGCGGCCGGGCAACGCCTTGGCCAGCGCACCGAAGACGATCTCGGGCAGGTTGTGGCACACCATCGTGCGGCCCCAGGTCGGCGCGGGCGGCTTGCAGTTGAGGAGCGACCCTTCCGGCGCCTTCACCGTGACCGGGCGAAAGCTGCCCTCGTTGTTCGGCACCGACGGATCAAGGGCGAGCTTGATCGGGTACATGCTGTACGAGCGCGTCATGTTGAACGTGGTATTGACCGCGGCGGCGACTTCGCCGGACGAGCCGGCGTAGTCGATCACGATCGAATCGCCCTGGACGATGACCGCGACCTTGATGCGGATGCCGGACACGTTGCCGATGGTGGGCAGCGTGACGTCGTTCTCGTAGGTGCCGTCTGGCACCGCGGCGATCTTGGCGCGCAGGCTCATCTCCGAGCGCGAGCTGATCTCCTTCGAGAGCGCCAGCAGCGACTTCGCATTGAGGCCGTAGTCCTCGAGCATGCTCACGAGGCCGCGCCCGCACACGTTGTTCGCGACGATCTGCGCGCGCAGGTCGCCGAACATCTTGTCCGGCTCGCGCACGTTGGCGCGGATCACCTGGCGGATGGAAGGATCGAACTCGCCCGCGCGGTAGAGCTTGAGCATCGGCAGGCGCAGGCCTTCCTCGTACATGTCCTTGGACTCGGTGGTGGCCATGCGGCCGCCCACGTCGAGGTGATGCACGATGCAGATGGCGAAGGCCACGATCTTCTTCTTGTGGAAGATCGGCGAGGCGATGCACAGGTCGTAAGCGTGGCCGGTGCCCTGCCACGGGTCGTTGGTGATCAGTGCATCGCCATCCTTGAGCTCCTTGACCGGAAAGTGCTCGAGGAAATTGCGCATCACGTACGGCATCACGCCGATAAAGGCGGTGGTCGTCTTGGTGGAGTGCGCGAGCAGGTTACCCTCGATGTCGAACAGGCCGCACGCGAAATCGTGGAAGTCGCGAACGACCGAGGAATACGAGGTGCGGATCAGCCCCGTGGCCGCTTCGTCGGCAACGGACAGCACGCGGTTCCAGAGGATCTGGGTCAGGACCGAATCGAGCTTTTTCACTTGCGCGCCTCCTGGAGTGCCAGCGTGACGACGAGGCAGCCGAACCTGTCGACCGTCAGCCGGTCGCCCCGGTCGATCACCGTGGTGGATTCGCGCTCCTCGACGATGGCCGGGCCGTCGATGCTGCTGCCCGGGCCGATGTCCTTGCGCGCATAGACAGGCGCCTGCTCATACCCGCCTGCGCTCGGCACGTAGAGCTTGCGCATGCTTTTTGGCGCCACCGACTCGGTCGCCGCGCCGGGCCTCACCGCCGGGATCGCCGTGCTTTGCCATGCCTTGACGCGCAGCGTGACGACCTCGAGCGGCGTGTCGTCATCGACCCGGCCGTAGTGGACTTCGTACTCCTTGTCGAACGCGGCCTCGATTCGCTCGCGCGTGCCTTCGCTGGTCCACGCCCCTTCCAGTTCGATCTCGAGCGGGTAGTCCTGGCCCACGCGCCAGATATCGGCGACGCGGATGAAGTTGATCCTGCTGCCCGCCGGCAACAGTGCGGCGGTTTCCTTCTCCAGGGCCTGCGACCACTCTTCGAGCTCGGCGAAATCGACCTTGCCGAGCAGCTGGCGCACCGCTCGCGGGCGTTCGATCGCCATTGGCGCGGTCAGGAGCCCGAACGCTGACATCACCCCGGGCAGCGGCGGGATCACCACGCGCGGGCAGCCGAGCTTGCGCGCAAGGCCGATCGCATGGACCGGACCCGCGCCGCCGAAACCGACCAGGGTAAGGTTGCGCGCGGCCTGGCCCTTCTCGGCGATGTGCACGCGTGCGGCCGAGGCCATGGTTTCGTTGACCAGGTTGTGCACGCCCCACGCGGCCTGCATCACCGAGGTCTTGAGCGGATCGCCGAGCCTGGTCCTGATCGCGCTTTCGGCAGCCGCGGACGACAGCTTCATCTCGCCGCCGAGGAAGCTGTCGGCATCGAGAAATCCGAGTGCCAGGTCGCAGTCGGTCACCGTGGGGTCCTCGCCGCCGAGGCCGTAGCACGCGGGGCCCGGGCTCGAGCCCGAGCTGTCGGGGCCGACCTGCATCAGCCCGAGGCTGTTCACGCGGGCGATGCTGCCGCCGCCCGCGCCGATCTCGAGCAGGTCGTAGACCGGCACGGCGATCGGGATACCGCTGCCGGGCTTGAAGCGCTGCACACGATCCACTTCGAAGGTGCGTGTGCGCGCGGCCTTGCCGCCGAGCACCACGCATAGCTTGGCCGTCGTGCCGCCCATGTCGAAGGACAGCAACCTCGGCGCACCGATCAGCCGCCCGTAGTGCGCGGCGGCTTCGACACCCGCTGCGGGACCGGACTCCACCGCCTGGACCGGGAAGCGTTTGGTCGTCTCTGCGGTGGCCGTGCCGCCGTTGGAGAGCATCACGAACAGGTTGTTCGGGTAGCCGTCGGCCTTCAGGTCGGCCGAAAGCTTGTCCAGATACCGGGCAGCGGTGGGCTTCACATAGGCATCCACCACCGTGGTCGAGGTGCGCTCGTATTCCTTGGGCTCTGGATGCACCTCGCTCGAGATCGAGAACTCGACGCCGGGCAGTGCCTGCGCAAGGATGTCGCGCGTGCGGCGCTCATGGTCCGGGTTCCGGTAGGAGTGCAGGAAGCAGATCGCCACCGACTCCACCCTGGCTCTGCGGAACACCGAAGCCGCGGCGCGCACGTCGTCCTCGTTGAGCGGCACATGCACCTTGCCGTTGACGAGAATGCGCTCGCGCACGCCCAGGCGCAGCGGACGCTCCACCAGGGGCTCGGGAAATTCGATGAACGGGTCGTAGATGTCGTAGCGCATCTCGCGCGCGAACTCGAGCACGTCGCGGAAGCCTTCGGTCGTGACGAGGCCTGTCAGCGCACCTTTGCGCTCGAGCACGACGTTGGTGAGCAGCGTGGTGGCGTGGATGACGGCCTCCGCGTTCTGCAGCGTGTCGGCGCGAAGCACCTTGAAGCGCCTCATCCCCTCGATCACCGCGCGCTCGGGCTGGTCCGGCGTGGTGAGGCATTTCTCGACGAACACGTCGCCCGTGCGGTCGTCCACCATCGTGAAGTCGGTGAACGTGCCGCCGATGTCGACGCCTATCCGGTAGCTGCCTGGCATCGGGTCCTGGTCCTGCTCAGCGCTTGTCGAGGTTCATCTTCGGCGCCGTCTGGCGAAACCACACCTGGCGGTCGCGCCAGGT
>Ga0163150_10001952_pt1 | contig 33256 bp, 23 predicted proteins | sample OliLakLV19P2IB_FD_148628 | JGI IMG/M metagenome (GOLD analysis project Ga0163150, IMG submission 148628) | Freshwater microbial mat bacterial communities from Lake Vanda, McMurdo Dry Valleys, Antarctica - Oligotrophic Lake LV.19.P2.IB | ecosystem: Environmental > Aquatic > Freshwater > Lake >...
CCCCGGCACCCGAGGCGATTCAGCCTGCTTCATTCGCTTCGGCTACGCCTCAGCGAACGAAGCAGGCTGGCGTTGGAACAGGTCCAACACTAACTTAAGGATTGGTTCCCTACCCGGGGGCAGGTCAATTCCTATACGGTCCGTTCCTTGCTCCGCCCGCTTCAATTTCGATACCCACGGGCAAGGCACTCACTGTGGAAGGAAACTCTTCTCAATTTCAGAATAACAGAACGGTAACGATCAACGGCGGAAGTCTGACCTCCACCAATCACACCATCGGCACGCTCCTTAACGGCGGGGGTTTCCTGGTCGTTAACGGCGGCGGGACGATGACGACCAGCGCGAACGTCACGCTGGGCGACGTTTCCGGCTCTTTCGGAACCGCCACCGTAAGCGGCGCCGGTTCGAGCTGGAACATCGGCGGCAGCGCCGTCATCGGCGCCAGTGGTAACAACGGCGTGGGCACGCTGAGCATTCTGGACCAGTCGCTGGTGTACGTGGGGACGGCGCTCTCGATCAACAGTTTCAGTACCGTCACTCTGAACGGCGGCACGCTCCGCTTCAACACCGTCAGCGGCCTCAACCGGCTCACGTATACCTCCGGCACGATTCAGCTCGCCGGCGGTCGCGACGTCGGGGTCGACGCGACGATCACGACGCTCTACGGGGCCTTCCCGAACCTGCCGACTGGCAAGGGACTGACGGTGGAGGGAACCGCCACGCTCACGAAACCGCTGACGATCACCGGCGGCGCGTTCAAGACCACAAGTCTCGCCGTTGGCGCCGGCGGCTCGTTGAACTTCGACCACGGCGTTTTGGAACTCGCCGGCGGCAGCCTCACGGGGCTCGCGAACCTCGTCGTGCCCGCCAATGGCGAGTTTCGCGCGAGCGGTGCCGCGACGACGCGAATCACTGCGGCGGCCGGATCGACCATCACAGCCACCGGCGATCTGACACTCGGCAACGCCGCACTGGCCAATGGTTTTTATAGCAACGGCGACGTTGTAATGGGCGCGAATACCGTCACGCTCGCCGACGCCAACGACGCCGTGCTCGATTCGGCGGCGTTTGTTACCCTCGGCAACGGCGGCAGTCCCGGCACGCTCGCGGCCGCCAACGGCTTGACACTCAATTTTGGCGGCAACATCACGGGATTCGGCACGGTCGACACGCTCAATGACGAGGCCAAACCGTTCATCAACAATGGCAACTTGATCGGCAGTTCGCTCGCCGAGCCATTGACACTCACCGGTTACGTGAAAGGGGTGGGAACCTTCGACAATGTGGAATTCACGGGAACATTCGCGCCCGGTTTCAGCCCGGCCAAAGTGAATTTAGGGAGCGCGAGTTACAACGGCACGCTGGAAATCGAAATTGGCGGACTCACACCAGGATCAAGTGGTTACGACCAACTCAATCACATCTTGGGAAGTGCCATCGCTCAGCTAGGCGGCACGTTGGACGTTTCCTTACTAGGTGGGTTTGAGCCGGAAGCGGGCAACAGTTTCACGGTTTTGACGGCCTTGGGTGGAGTCGTGGGAACATTCGCCGACGTTGCCTTGCCAACTCTTGTGCCAGGACTGAGTTGGAACCTCCTCTATGAGCCCAACGGCGTCTTGCTGACAGTCAGCAACGCAGTGAATGGCGACTTCGACGGCGATGGCGATATCGACGGCCGCGACTTCTTGGCGTGGCAGCGGGGAGAATCGCCTAATCCGTTTAGCGCGGATGATCTCGTCGCATGGAAAACGAACTATGGCACGGGGCCGCTCGCAGCGAGTGTGGCCGTGCCGGAGCCGACGAGTTCTTTATGGCCTGTCGCGTTATTCGTGGGTATTGCACTACGACGAAAATAAGAGCCTGCTTACGCCTGGCACCAACTTACCGCACCAGGATGATGCGGCTATTGGGGGAAGCAATTCCGCCGGAGCGTTGAGGCGGCCATGAGCGCGAGGCCTACCATCGCGAGGCTTGTCGGTTCCGGGACTGCCACCGAAGCAGCAAGTGGGCCGGTGCCGTAGTTGGTTTGCCAAGTGGCGAGATCGCTACTGCTAAACGGTTCGGGCGACTGTCCGCGTTGCCAGACGAGGAAGTCGCGGCCATCGACGTCGCCATCTTCGTCAAAATCGCCGGGAGCGATTAGGGGTACGAGCATCCGGAGTACACCGTCTTGTTTGTTGAGGATGAAAACTTCGCCAGGTGTATTCACGCTGAAACGCAGGTCGGCACGTGTGGCATTGTCAAGGCCCAAGCTGGCTCGTTCGGCATTGATGAGCGAGATCAACCGCCGCTCTTGGCCCGTGCTGGTGTTGACCGGGATGAGTTCGGTGAGACCCTCGCCACCGCCGTCGAGCGGGTCAGTGTCCACATCGAGCATGTAAATCAATCCCTTGGGGAAGTCGCCCGCCAGCAGGATTCCGTCGAGTTGGGGTAGCGAAGTGCCACGATAAACTTCTCCCGTGGTGATTGCATCGCTAGTGAGTGCAAAACCCGATGGCAGCGGCGAGGGATGCGTTGCGACCGCCACGGAATGTCTGTATTCGGCGACGGGATTAAGGAAACCACCGGCCGTGCTGCCAAAACCTTCACGAACGTCCCAGCCAAAGTTACCACCATTGACGGCGAGATTCAGCTCTTCGGTTGTGTCTTGACCGATGTCGGCGATGTAAAGATTTCCATCCGTGGTGTCCCAACCAAAACGCTGAGGATTGCGCAAGCCATAGGAGTAGACTTCGCCGAGGGTAGCGGAATTTCCATCGGCGGCGAACACATTGTCGGCGACGATGCCATACTCGCCGTTAGCGCTGTTCGTGCCCAGCGGATCGATTCGCAGGAGTTTGCCAAACGCCGAGTTCTTGTCTTGGCCGGCATTAAACGGATCGCCGCCTCCGCCACCATCGCCCATGGCGATGTAGAGGTTATTGCGGTCGGCACCGCCGAGCGGACTAAACGACACATTGCCACCGTTGTGATTGCCGAAACGCTTTTCGAAACGCATGAGGTCGCGATAGGGATTGGCACTATCGGCAGGAGTAAACGTCGGAGCCGTCGGATCATTGGTCCGCCATTCGAGCAACACTTCGTGATGTGTTACCGCCGGCGAGGTAGCGTTGTGCGTGAAGTCGGGCGCGGGAGCGGTGTTGGTGCTGCTGTGGAATGTGTAGAAGCGGCCAAACCCGGGGGCCGCTGGCGTGTTGAAGTCGGGATGAAATGCGAAACCTTGCACGCCCACTTCGCCACCAGCGGTGAGACTCGTTCCAGCGTAGTCGCGGATATCAAAATATTCGACGACTGCACCGGTATTGACGTTGACCGTGTACATGGGACCGCGCTGGTCGTTCACCATCAGGCGACCAAGCGGATCTCGGGTAGCAACGCTCATGCGGGGCATGTTTCCACTGCCGGGACTCGGCAAGCGGGCGACATCGCGGATCCCAATCTCAAGCGTGCTAATCGGAATGGGCGAAGGATACAACTGAGCCCCTGCCTCGGCGGCACCGAGGGTCAGTACGAGGGCAATTACAACGGGAAGCATTTTCATGGGGTTCCTCCGAAGGCCAGCGGCGATAGCAGTCGTCGGGAATTGACAACCGGGCCACGGCGCTGGTCATTCTCCGACACGTGTGCGTTTTGAAAGTACAGCTTGGACGTGTCGGTGCCACGGCTGAGGCTTACGCGAGGAACTAATTGCCAAGTATCCACGCAAGTTGAGTTATAATTATGCAATTTGCGGTCCGAAATGGCAAATGGCGAGGGATTTCCCAGGTCTAAGCGGGGTCTGCACCAGGATGTGCGGTTAAATGCGATTAGAATTATTTTACCCTTGCCAGTAGGGAATCGCGAACGTTATCCGGGGAAATCGGTGAGAAGGCCGCTAACTCCGGCATCGGTTAAGGTTTCGACGAATTGTTCGAAACCCATGAATTCTAAGGGGTCCGATTTGGGCAAATGAGCGAATTTTGTTGCTTAGTCACGTTCGCTCTGTTAGGTTGTTGCTTGCTCATAGCCTCTTCCGTGCGCAATTTCTCTGGCTTGCGCTAGGAGCGACTTGATAGTCGCTTGCGGTGGACTGGGTGAGTTAAGGACATTTCTGCCCTGCTGACCGCGCTGCATCGGCTTGCTGCCGTTGCATGATCCCTGATGGTACTGACGGCGTCAGTCCCTGCGCAAGACGTGCGCGTTGATGAGTTGCTCTGGAATGTGTTGAAAATTTTCCACGAAGAACGAGTCCTTTCGACCAAGGAATACTGCGATGAAGGTTCTGAAAATTGCGGGTGCGTGGTTGGTATTTTTTTTCCTGGCGACCGATACGACCTGCGGGCAGACATTGTGGACCGCCGGCACGGGCGATTGGTTCGATAACAACAATTGGTCGCTCGACGTGCCCAACATTGCAAGCGGCACGTCATTCGATGCGATCATTGCCAATGGAGGTACTGCCCAGCTCCAGTTACCCGGCGGCAGCGTGCGGCGATTGCGCGTGGGACTGGTCGGCGGCACAGGGAATTTACTGATCGATGGCGGTACCCTCAACGTTACCGATGATTTTCATTTGAACGAAGGGAGTGCGGGATCCGCCTCGGTGATCGTGCAAAACGGTAGCACGGTCACGGCGCTTGACACGGTTGTCGGCTTCAATAGCAACCACCCCACTTCTTTCTTGATTGCTGGAGCGGGAACGGCGTACACCGCGACGAACGATTTCAACGTCGGACGCTTGGGCGCCGGCGCTGCATCGCTGACTGTCGACGACGGCGCGGTGCTGACCAGCGTCACCAGTTCGATCGCTCCGTTCGGCAGCGCGCCTGGTTCGAATGCGACGGTCACTGGCGCAGGATCGCGGTGGTCGACCACCGGCGGCTTTACCGTCGGCAGCGCAGTCGTCGGGACGCTGAACATCCTTGACCAAGGGACGGTACATGTGGGCACAGCCCTGTCGATTGGCGCAACGAGCAACGTCAATCTTAATGGCGGTACGCTGCGGTTCAACACGATCAGCGGCATCACCCGGGTCAATTACATTTCCGGCACGCTGCAACTCGCGGGCAATCGCGATATCATAATCGATTCGGGCCTGTTTGACTTCTACGGAGTTTCCCGCATCATCACCAGCGGCAAAGGACTGACGGTCGAAGGAACGACCACCATTCGACAAGACAAATCGTTAACGGTCAGCGGCGGAACATTCACCTCGCAAGGCCTGCTGACTCTCGGCGCACCGGGTTTCTCCAGCGGCGACCTGTTTATAAACAGCGGCGGCAGAGTTACCGCTGACGCCGACGTTAAACTCGACACTTTTGGCATCGCCACCATTAGCGACGCCGGATCGAGTTGGACGGTTGCGGGTAGTTTTCAGGTTTCGCCAACTGGGGGTCGCGGAGACCTGGTCATTTCTAATCAATCAAGCCTTTACATCGGCAATACGCTGTCGATCGGCTCGAGCGGGTTTGTTACTCTTAACGGCGGCACGATCCGCTTTAACGGCTACAGCCGAAACCCAGTCGGTGCTTTCGCTTACGCGGCGGGAACGGTCCAGCTTGGTGGGAATCGCACGCTCGGAAGCGACGCGGCGATTTTGGACCTGTTCGGTGCCTCCCCCACAATCCCCACCAGTAAGGCGCTGGTGGTGGAAGGGACTGCCATCCTAACGGCTGCCGCGCCCGTGACACTTTCAGGCGGCGATCTGGCCGCCGAAACGGTGCTCATGTCGCCTGGTAGCCAGATCACTAATACGGCTTCCGCGCAAGTCTCTGGTGCCATGCTCGCCCTGGCAGGATCAGTGATTGATGGCACTGGCGGCGACCTCACCATGGGTGACGCCGCTAAAGTCAACGGCTTCTACAGTGCTGGTACGCTTCAGGTGGGATCGTCCACAGTCACGCTTTCGGACGCCAACGACGCGGTGTTCGATTCGTCCGCGCTCGTCACAATCGGTGTTGGCGGTAACCCCGGCACGCTCGCGGCTGCCAACGGTTTGACGCTCAACTTTGGCGGCAACATCACCGGCCACGGCACAATTGACACTCTCAATGACCCTGCCAAACCGTTCATTAACAACGGCAACCTCACCGGCAGTTCGCTCGCGCAGCCACTGACACTTGCCGGTTACGTGAAGGGAGTGGGCACTTACGACAACGTCGAATTCGCCGGAACGTTCTCACCCGGTTTCAGTCCCGCCAAAGTGAATTTGGGGAGCGCGAGCTACAACGGCACGCTGGAAATCGAAATCGGCGGACTCACGCCGGGATCAAGTGGTTACGACCAACTCAATCACATCCTAGGCGCTGGCATCGCCCAACTTGGCGGCACACTCGACGTTACCTTGCTGGGTGGGTTTGAGCCGGAAGTGGGCAACACATTTATAGTTCTGACTGCGCTCGGTGGAGTCGTGGGAACATTTGCCGACGTTGCCTTGCCAACTCTTGATACAGGACTGAGTTGGAGCCTGCTTTATGAACCCAACGCCGTGCTGCTGGAAGTCATCGACATAGTTAATGGCGACTTCGACGGCGATGGCGATATCGACGGCCGCGACTTCTTGGCGTGGCAGCGCGGCGAATCGCCCGATCCGTTTAGCGCGGGTGACCTGGCGGAATGGAAGGCGAATTACGGCCCGGGTCCACTCGCAGCGAGCGTGGCCGTGCCCGAGCCGAAGTCTTCGCTCCTGCTAGCAGGGCTGTTGCTGTTGGTGCGTACGCGGGTTTTCCAGCCGGCCTGAATCGTCGGTCACCCGTGAGCTATTGCCACTCGAAACGTAGCGACCAAAATTTTCTGAAATTTTTGGCGGTACGGCGGTCGCTTTCCGACTCCTCCCGCTGGGCAGTTTATTTTCACTTGACCGACAATTTCTATCGGCCTGAGCGCGGCGTCAATCAGACGTGGACCGATAACGCAGCATGTGATCGATAACTCACTGGGGAGCTGATCATGACCACGCAGTTAAAGAAATTTTTTGTATCGTGTGCATTAGTGCTCCTCGGGGCTGCTGGGCTGATCGCCGCACCTTATGATGACGGCTACGGACGGGTCTGGCGGCAACCCGCCACAACCACGGGCTACACCTGGAACGCAGTGGCTTCACTTTGTCCTACCGATGGAATGACTGGATGCGGAGGTGCGCTGCAGGGCTGGACCTGGGCTAACCAACAGCAAACGATCGATCTACTCAATCGTTTCCTGCCTGACACCCATCAAATGACAGTCGAGAATCCGGGGTTTGAGGCTTATCTGCAAACTCCCTTTGCCTTTACGACCACCTTTGCCATGAATGGGGCACCCTATAACTGGTTCAATGCCCTACGCGGCTGGACTTCTACTCTCACCACGGAAGGGATGGGAATTCGCGGGACGTATTCCGAGGGGGGAGGGCCGGTCTCGTTTTATGCCGGCGTGGGTGTCAACGATCCCTTCAGCGTCAGTCAATTCCCCGGTTACTTGAACGAGACTGGCATTTGGCTGTGGCAAAGTACGGGCGAGATGTTCGGAGATTACGACGACAACCTGGTTGTCGATGGTCGCGACTTTATGGCCTGGCAGCGCGATCCCGGCATGGGAAGTCTCTCCGATTGGCAGGCACATTTTGGCGAGGAAATTCCCCTCAGCGCCGCGAGTGTTGCCATTCCAGAACCGGGAACATTCTGTTTAATCGCCGCCGTAGCTTTGCTATCTGCCTTCAATCGGCCGCGTCGACTTCGGAAATGCTGAACTTGTGCAGCAGGTTGTCGCTCACGCCGAAGTATTTTTCCTCGCCGTCGATTTTTCCTCCCGTAAACATCAGGCCAGCGAGATAAGTGTATAGCAGAACCACGAAACCGCAGACGCCCCAGCCCGGGATGAAGCCCATCCGCATCCGTGCGATCCATTGGGGAAACGCCGGCAGGTCGGCCTGATTGCCGGGTTGCAGTTTCACCAGCCAGCAGACCAAGAGCAGCAAAAAGAGCGGGAGATAGTTGCGCAAGAGCCGCGCCCGCAGGGCTTGTTGCCAGGTCATGTTGAACCGCGGGTGCAGCAAATCCTCGGCGACCAGACGGCCCCAACCCTGTTTCACGGCTTTCATGTCGTACTGCAGAATCGGTGTGAGAAAATTGACTTCCAAATTGCGAACTCGCGCGCACCAGACGTTGAAGATGCGATAGCGGCGAGCCTCGATTCCCATGAAGGTCAGCACCAACAGCATTCCCACAATCAGCGGGGCGTGGGAGTGATCGAGATCACCGAACGTGAAAGTCACAAGGCCCATCACCGAGAGGATCGCCCAGTTGGTGGTCGTGTCGAGCCGCACCCGCCAGATTGTCGAGCGATGGAGTTCGCCGCGATAGAAGTGCACTAGGGCCGCGATGTACTCGGAGCGGGTCAGCTCCGACACGTCGAAATGGGGCACACTCGGCGGGGAAAGTTCCAGATGTTCGACGTTCTCGGCCATCGTTAAAGTCCGTATGTGATGCGTACTGTTTTACTCCATCATACCATCAGAACGGCCAGAACCAACGGATCAACGGAATCGCCGTGACGGCGACCAAGATTTCCGTGATCAAGCCCAAACGAAAATAGTCGCTGAAACGATAACCACCCGGTCCCCAGACAAGCGTGTTTGATTGATGGCCGATGGGCGTTACCATTCCCACCGCCGCTCCCACCGCGACGGCCATCAAGAAGGGATCGGCAGAGACATCCATGGTTTGAGCCAGGCTAATGCCGACGGGACACATAATGATCGCGGCAGCGGCGTTGCTGAACAAATCCGCTAGGACGATGGAGACGACGAGGATCACGCCAAGTAGCAGCGTTGGGCTGCCGGTGCCGACAAGGCTCACCGTGGCATTGGCGAGCGATTCGGCCGCGCCGCTTGTTTCAAAGGCTGTGCCGACGGGAATCAATGCCGCGAGCAAGACGATCAACGGCCAATCAACCCCCGCATAAACTTCCTGCACGCGGATCACTTTGAACATGACCATGCCTAGCGCCGCGGTAACAAATGCCATGCTCGCAGGGAGCCAGCCGATGCTACTCGCGACAATCGCGGCGGCAAACAAGCCGACAGCGGTGAGCAATTTGCGGTAGGGCTGGATGACCCAGTCGCGAGACACGAGCGGCAGAATGCCGAGGTCACCGATCAGGTTACTCATTTCCTCGCGTGGCATCTGCAAAAGCAGTACATCGCCCGCGCGAAAACGGGCATCACGCATCCGCTGTTCCACAAGACGCCCCCGCCGCCCCAAGGCTAGCAAGTTACTATGGTAATTCTCGCGTAAATGCACTTGTCGCGAGGTGTTGCCCACGAGTACGGAATTCGACATCACAACGGCTTCGACGATTTCCAAGTCTTCGGGCTTGACTGTCTCCGCCGGTTTGGGCGAATCGTCGGGAATTGGGCGGTCTCCCTTGATCGCCAATTTATGTTCGGTGATGAAGGCTTGCAAATCTTGTGAGCCGCTCCGCATAAGAATGCGATCGCCCTCTTCCAAGGCGAGCGATTTCATTTGTCGCCCTTTGACGAAAACCTTGCCCCGTTTGAGTGAGATGACGTTCATGTCGCTTTCGGGCGTAACGATCTCGGTAATCGATTTACCAATCACCTTGGAGTCTTCCAGCACAATCAGTTCGGCAAAGTAATCGGCGATTTCGAACAAGTCGCCCTCCACGCCGCTTTGGCGTTCAGGTACGATTCGCCAACCGATGAGCGTGATGAAGGCAATGCAGACGATCGCCACGCCACCGCCAACCGGTGTGAAATCGAACATGCGAAAAGGTGTGTCGGCGTAGTCGGTGCGGAAGTCGGCGACGATCATGTTGGGGGGCGTGCCGATGAGCGTGATCATGCCTCCCAACAGCGAGGCGAAGGCCATTGGCATCAGAATAAATGACGGTGAGCGGTTCGACTTGCGAGCCAAATGAATCGCCACGGGCATCAACAGGGCCACCGCGCCGACATTATTAATGAAGGCGGAAAGCAGGGTGACGGCTCCGCAGAGGGCAATTACTTGGCGCGGTTGACTCTCGCCGACATGCGACATCCATTTGCCAACGAGGTCCACGAGTCCGGCACGTTCCAGCGAATAGCTGAGGATCAAAATAGCTCCCACGGTGATGACGGCAGGGTTGGAGAACCCCGAAAACGACTCCTTAAAGGGAACAATCCCGGTAAAAGTCAGGGCGCAGAGCGACATGATGGCAATCAGGTCATAACGAATGCGGTCCTGAACGAAGAGGACCATGGAAATGATGAGGGTCGCGTAGACGATAACCTGTTCGGACATGCGATTTTGTAGCCCTTTTCAGGAAAAAATCGGGTTTAACGAGCTTTCACGGAGGGAAGACATTTGAATATGGGCAATTGATGTGCCAGAGACTAGTCCTATAGAGGATTGCGCTACCAATGAGCCTAGGCGGACCTGGCTATCCGCTATCCGCTTTCGGCCAGAGATTCCCCACTCTTACCGACAGCCAATAGCCGATAGCCGCCTAGGTTCATTGGCAGCGCAAGGATCAATAGACGGACAGCGTGTGGCTCAACTGAGTGGTGTTGAAGAACCAAAAAAGTAGGGGTCGACGATTTCGTCGACCCCTAGAGTGCTATTGGGAGTGCTATTTGTCGACTACATAATCGACTCGAAATCGCTAATGATTAGCGCATTTCCTGGGAACAGGGCATCGCGAATCAATGAGTCCAGGTCAGCCCCTCCGTCCAGCACGATATCGATCGCCGCGGTGATGTTCCGGGCGGTCACTTTATCGGCACCACTGTCAGCAATCACGTTGACGCTGGCACCAGAGTCGACGCGCTCGACGATAACCGTATCGTTACCCGATCCCGCCACGGCGGAGATGTCGGCCGTAGCGCTCGAATCGCGGATCGTAATTCGGTCCGCGCCTTCGCCAGTGTCGACCAACATGGACTCTCGAACGGTAACACCCGTGATGGTCACGGTGTCGTTACCGACATCAGTCTGAGCTTCCAGGGTGCCATTGACCGTCGAATTGACGAAGCGAACGACGTCGTTGCCAGCACCAGTGATCGCTTTGGCAGTTTTTCCAATCAACGATCCGTTATTGACAGTCACGGTATCAGCACCCTCGCCCGTGTCGGCTACCAGATCGCCCGTGACACTGGTGTTCGAGATGGTCACGATATCGTTGCCCACGCCAGTAAGGATTTCAGCGCTCGATCCGACCACCACCCCTACGCGTAGCCCACTCGTGGTGACGCGGTCGTTGCCAGCCCCCGAGTCGATTTTCAGATCGCTGCCAATGCTCACGTTGCGGATGGAAACACTGTCGTTGCCGTCCGCCAAGCTGATCTGTGACTTGGAAACCACCGCCGCGGGAAAACTAACCGCAGCCCGACCGTTGATGGTCGTGGCGATGCCATTGGCGTCCAGGAGACCGCGCACGGTTAAGTTACCGTTCGCTGCTTGAACGACTTCGAGGGAGTTGTCAAACACATCTCCCTGGATGTTCAGCTCACCCCCACTGAAGGAAACCGCCACATCCCCCGCCATCATGGCCTTGGTTTCGAGGACTTCCATACCGAATCGCCGCCGCGCTGTGCCATTGAACTTCGCCATGATTTTTTCTCCAAAAAAGGTTGAATCCCGGCGAGAAGTGAATTCAGTCGAATTTCGACGCATGAGCTGGGGTTAAACAGAGGAGTAGATTGCTGCTTGGCCAACCGCCATGAAAACTTAAAAACAAAAAGTTGGTGTGCTCACGCTGAAAAACACGAAGTTTTGCCGCCATTTTTGAGAGGAATCAGAGTTAATAGGTCTGCGCAGACATAGAAAGCGGCTCTGCAATAGGCAATTGGTAAGCCAGAAACCACATCTAGCCGGACCGCAACGCGGTCCGGGAACGGCGTTCAACACCAGAACTTTGGCCGAATTCCGCTTCTGCTGACGAGGGGATGACTCTCGGCCTATGTCAAAATGGGCGAACTTTGCGGTAATTTGGGGTCTCCTAGCATTGTCCAGGGAAGCCCGAACCGGACTGATGTACAGTTGGGCGCGAAATTCGCTGGGGGGTCGCCTTGTCATGCTTCTGGACATAGCTATATTAGGTGATTCGCAAAAGTTTCTCGGAGCCAGGCTAGCGTAGCTCAATTGGCAGAGCAGCTGATTTGTAATCAGCAGGTTGGGGGTTCAATTCCCTTCGCTAGCTCGTCATGTCGCGGTGCGCTTGCCGGTTGCTGAGGTGAAGTGTCGGGTCAGCGCTAGAGTTGTTTGACAATGAAGGTTGTCGAACGTGGCCAAGAAAAATGTTTGCGAATGGAATTGTCGGTAAGAAGCGAACGGACGCAGTTGGCAGGCCGGGGAGTTACCGAAGCGGTCAAACGGGGCAGACTGTAAATCTGCTGGCTCTGCCTTCGCAGGTTCGAATCCTGCACTCCCCATTGGAAAAGAGGTCGAGAGTCAAGAGCGGAGAGTCAAGAGCTAGAAGTGTTTATGGCTCTCGACCCTTGACCCTCCGCTCTCGACTACTTGGCGGGTGTAGCTCAATGGTAGAGCAACAGCCTTCCAAGCTGATGACGAGGGTTCGATTCCCTTCACCCGCTTTGAAGAAAGTGGCTTTTGGCTGATGGCTATCGGCTTTCAGCCAGAAAATGACTATCCCGATTAGATTTTGTGTGAGGAGAATTTGAGCTGACAGCCGACGGCCGAAAGCTGACAGCCGTGATTTGCTGCTGTAGCTCAGTTGGTAGAGCACTTCCTTGGTAAGGAAGAGGTCATGAGTTCGAGTCTCATCAGCAGCTCTGCGAGTGATATGTTTTTTTGTAAGGGTTGGTGAGCACCCCCTTTTTGTCCTTGAAACAAACGACCTGGTATAAAGTGTAGGGAGAAAAATGGCTAAGGATACTTTTGCGCGTACCAAACCGCATGTGAACGTAGGTACGATTGGTCACATCGACCATGGGAAAACCACGACGACGGGCGCGATCCTGGCTGTGCAAGCGGCCAAGGGCCTCGCCAAGGGTAAGTCGTACGCCGATATCGCCAAGGGCGGTACCGTCCGCGACGCCACGAAGACCGTGACCATTGCCGTCTCGCACGTCGAGTACGAAACCGCCAATCGTCATTATGCCCACATCGACTGCCCGGGCCATGCTGACTTTATTAAGAATATGATCACCGGTGCCGCCCAAATGGACGGTGCAATTCTGGTCGTGTCGGCTGCCGATGGTCCGATGCCGCAAACTCGCGAGCACATTTTGTTGGCTCGTCAGGTGGGTGTGCCCCGTGTGGTGGTCTTCCTCAACAAGTGCGACCTCGTCGACGACGAAGAGTTGCTTGAGTTGGTGGAGCTCGAAGTTCGCGAATTGCTGACTCACCACGGCTTCCCCGGCGACGAAGTGCCGGTAATTCGTGGTGCCTCGAAGCCTGCCTACGATAATCCGAAAGACCCTGCCGCGTCGAAGTGCATTAGCGATCTGATGGATGCCATCGACAGCTATATCCCCGAACCAACTCGCGAAACCGACAAGCCGTTCCTGATGGCGATCGAAGACGTGTTCTCGATCGAAGGCCGTGGAACTGTGGCCACCGGTCGTATCGAGCGTGGCAAGGTAAAGGTTGGCGAGGAAGTCGAGATCATTGGCTTGACCGCTGCCCCCACCAAGACCACCTGCACGGGTGTGGAAGCCTTCAACAAGACCATGGATCAAGGCGAGGCTGGCGACAACGTCGGTTGCTTGCTCCGCGGTGTGAAGCGCGAGGATATTCAACGCGGTCAAGTGCTGGCCAAGCCAGGTAGCATCACGCCGCATGTCAAGTTCGAAGCCGAGGTGTACGTGCTGTCGAAGGAAGAAGGAGGCCGCCACACGCCGTTCTTTAGCGGTTATCGGCCTCAGTTCTACTTCCGCACGACGGACGTCACGGGTGCCGCCAACTTGATGGGCGATGCCGAGATGTGCATGCCGGGCGACAACGTCCGTTTGAGCATCGAGTTGGGCAAGCCCATTGCGATGGACGACGGCGTTCGTTTTGCCATCCGCGAAGGCGGCAAGACGGTCGGTTCCGGCGTGGTGACGAAGATTTTGGAATAATCATAAGGCGGAGGGCGGAAGGTGGAAGGCGGAATTAATTTCCCCCTTCCGCCTTCGCCCTTCCACCTTTGTTTTAGGGGTGTAGCTCAATTGGCAGAGCACCGGTCTCCAAAACCGGGGGTTGCGAGTTCGATTCCCGCCGCCCCTGCTATAAGGGGCTGTCGGCTATCGGCTGTCAGCTCTCGGCCAGACGAGGATTCGCCCCTCTGGCCGAGAGCCGATGGCCAATAGCCAATAGCCAAGTAAAGAAGTGCGAGTCGAAACCCTCGCGAGTTGGGAAAGATTAGCCGTGGCAGAATTAATTACAGGAATGTTCCATGCTTCGCGGTATAAGCGAAGCCAGGGCAAGATTGCCCGACAGGTCACCTTCGCCGCGATCGCGTTGGTGTTTGCCGTGGCGGCGTGGAATATGTTCGGCATGGCTCAGACGGACGTGAATCGCTATGTGATTCCGTCCATCGTTTTTGCGGTGGGGGCCTGGATTGCCTTTCGGATTGTGAACATCCCGAGCTTTGCCGATTTTTTGATTTCGGTCGAAGCGGAGATGAATAAAGTCTCGTGGCCCGGCCGCACCGAATTGTGGCGGGCTTCGATGGTGGTGATCGTGGTGATCTTCCTGTTGGCGGCGATCCTGTTCACTTACGACTTGGTGCTGCGTTTTATCGTGGGCAAGATTTTTGGTTTGTAGTGCTGCATTACGCTGGGACGTGAGCACGAGTTGTTTGGCATCAGAACGAAGGAAGTCTCGGTGAGCGACGAAGCCGAAAAAATCATTGACGATTCGACTGCCGAGGAGGAATCCCGCTTAGCGGGTGATACCGCTACGGCGACCGAGGACGAGTCTCAAGAAGAGCAGTCGGCCATCGATCAGGCAGAAGCCGCGCTGGCCGAGGAAGAAGTCAACGACCAGACCGACGAAGGCGCGGCGGATGAAACAGCCGCAGCGGATGAAGCCGAGGTTGTCAGGGTCAAAGAACCGGCCGTCATGAAGAAGTCGGCGGCAACGAAAAAGAAGGAAAAACTAGACGAGCTCGATCCCATCAAGCGGGCGCTGCTCCCCAAGGTGAAGGATGACGGACCGGTCGTGATGGACTGGTACATCCTCAAGGTGCAGTCGAACCGCGAACGGTCGATTGCCGATGCTTTGAAGCGCAAAATCGCCATCGAAGGGCTGGATCGCTACTTCGACGACGTGATCGTGCCGACGGAAAAGGTCACGGAGTTCAAGGCGGGCAAGAAGAAGGTCGTCGAGCGCAAGCTGTATCCGGGTTACATCGTCGTGCATATGTGCATCAACGACGACACCTGGTTTGCGGTGCGGGAAACGTCGGGCATCGGTGATTTCACCGGTTCCGCCGGCAAGCCCACGCCGATGCTGGCCCACGAAGTGGCCCGCATAATTAAGAAGGATGAGGAGGAGGTTTCCGATTCGCCGAAGTTGAACATCAACTTCAAGATTGGTGATCGGGTGAAGATCAAGGAAGGCACCTTTGAGAGTTTCGAGGGCGAGGTGCATTTGATCGACCAACAGAACGGCCGCATCTCGGTGATGATCAACATTTTCGGCCGCAGCACGCCGGTCGAATTGGAATATTGGCAAGTCGAAGTACTGTGAGGAAGTGGCCATAGGCTATCAGCTATCGGCTATCGGCCAGAGAGAAGCGATTCTTTCTGACCGACAGCCGACAGCCGAGAGCCGACAGCCCTAAAACTATGGCAAAGCAATTAGTGGGAACGGCGAAGTTTCAAATCCCTGGTGGGCAGGCCACGCCGGCTCCTCCCGTGGGCACTTCGCTCGGTAAGTATGGCGTCAACTTGGGCCAGTTCGTCCAAGCCTTTAACGACAAAACCAAGGAAGCGAACGGGATGATGATTCCCGTCGTGGTGAACGTCTACAACGATCGCTCGTTCGACTTCATCACCAAAAGCCCTCCGGCGGCGGTGTTGTTGAAGAAGATCGTCGGCTTGGCGAAGGGTTCCTCGGTGCCCAACAAGACCAAGGTGGGCAAGGTGACCCGCGCTCAAATGGAAGAGATTGCCAATCTCAAGATGAATGACCTCAATGCCCGCGATCTCGAACACGCCGTGCGGATGGTCGCCGGCACGGCCCGCAGCATGGGCCTCGAAGTTGAAGGTTAAGCCGGCGAGGTCGCCGCGGCGACCGGTGGAATAATTAAGCACAAAGCGAATCAAATCATGCCAAAAATAGCCAAACGTATGAAGAAGCTCGTCGAGAAGCGGCCCGCAACGGCGCTCCCCGTCGGCGAGGCCGTCACAGCCCTCAAGAAATTCGACGGCACGAAGTTCGTGCAGTCGGTCGAGATTTCCATGCGGTTGGGCGTTGATCCCACGCAGGCCGATCAAATCGTCCGCGGCTCGATTGTGTTGCCACACGGCATCGGCAAAGTGCAGCGCGTGATCGTGTTCGCCAAGGGCCCCGCGGCTGAGGCGGCTCGCGCCGCTGGTGCTGATGAAGTCGGCGACGACGAGATGGCCAAGAAGATTCTTGGCGGTTGGACCGATTTCGACGTCTGCATCGCGACCCCCGACATGATGAAAGTGGTCGGTCCGCTCGGTAAGGTGCTCGGCCCGCGTGGCTTGATGCCTTCACCCCGTGCCGGCACCGTGACTCCCGACGTGGCCAAGACCATCGGCGAATACAAGGCGGGCAAGGTCGAGTTCCGCAACGACAAGGGTGGCAACGTGCATGCGATTGTCGGCAAGCTCGATTTCGATCAAGAGAAGTTGGCCGAGAACATTCAAGCGTTCGTCAACATCATCATGAGCCTGAAACCTTCGGGCGTGAAGGGAACATATTTGCGGTCGGCTTACATCAGTGCGACGATGAGCCCGAGCGTGCAGTTGGCGATTTAGTATTTTCCCAAGTTTACTTAGGCGGGGTCGAAACGACCCGGCTCACTCGATAAAAGTTGAAATGCCATGAGCAAGTACGTTAAAGACCTGATTACCAACGAATTGAAGAGTCGGCTTGCAGGCGTGGCCGACGCGTTGTTGGTCGACGTGGTGGGCATGGAAGCCAATTCCAATGTCGAGCTTCGCAAGGAATTGCGCAAGAAGAATATGCATTTGTTGGTGGTCAAGAACAGCCTCGGACGGCGAGCCACCGAAGGGACGACCCTTGCTCCCGCATTTGAAGGTTCGGCTGGGACGCTGGCCATCGTGTGGGGTGGCGAAGACGTGGTGTCGCTCGCCAAGGAAATCACGCGACTCGCCGCGAATGCCAAATACAAGCCATTCGCTCCCAAGGGGGGCGTGATGGACGGCTCGAAGTTGTCGGCCGACGACGTCAAGGCCGTTAGCAAGTGGCCGAGCCGTGAAGAACAGTTGAGCATTCTTATGGGCCAGATATTGAGCCCGGGTGCGATGTTGTCAAGTCAATTGCTCGGTCCTGGCGGTAAGTTGGCGAGCCAGATCAAGCAAAAGGGCGAAGAAACTGATTCCGTAGATCAGACAACCTAAATCAGCAATCGAATCAAAAAATCACACTGGGGCATTTTGCCCGCATAGCAAGAAAGGGTTTTGAAAATGAGCGATGCAGCAGTAGCAGAATTCTCTGCCACGACCAAGGACATGGGCGACAAGATTGTCGGCCTCACCCTCAAGGAAGCCAAGGAACTGAGCGATTACCTCAAGGACGTTTACGGCATTGAGCCCGCCGCGGGCGGTGCCGTGATGGTGGCCGCTGCCGGTGACGGAGCTGGTGCCGCCGCTGCGGTTGAGCAGACCGAGTTTAACGTGATGCTCGACGCCATTGGCGGCAACAAAATCGCCGTCATCAAGGTGGTCCGCAGCGCGACGGGCTTGGGCCTCAAGGAAGCCAAAGACTTGGTTGAAGCCGCTCCGAGCAAGATCAAGGAAGGCGTTTCCAAGGAAGATGCCGAGAAGCTCAAGGCCGAATTGGCCGAAGCGGGCGCGACCGTCTCCATCAAGTAGTTGATTGGCATTGTGCGTGCTTTGCCACCGATTTTCGGAAGCGAAGCGGCCGCGCGATGGTCTTGATGGCGTAGCGGAGTTCGCGGCTGGCAGCTTAAAGTCGCAGTGCGAATTCCGATGTTCGAGAAACGCAGCGCATGTTTGTTTTGTGGCCGAGGCAAAGGGGGGATGGTGATGGCACGGAAGTCGCTCAATCGCAGCCACCCCGCGATAACTGTTTGGACCGGCATGGTTTATTTTCTTGCTGTTCAAGCTCCCGCCCTCGGTTTAGCTCGGCTTCAATTGGCCCTCCCCTCCGTTACAGAGGCTGTTGCGGGCTTGTGTCGCTATTTCCACCCTACCTCGTGATATCGGAGCAGCTTGCCCCATGGCAGTCCCGGCTGAACGACGATTACAAGTTCCCCAAGTCCGTACCTTCGGGAGCGCCCGTATTGCTTACGAAATTCCCGATCTGACCCAAATCCAAACCGAGAGCTACGCGCGGTTCCTGCAATACGACGGAACCTCGACGATCATTCGTAAAGACGATGGCTTGGAGAGTGTTCTCCGGGAAATTTTCCCGATCGAGAGCTACGACAAGACCATTCGTTTGGAATACTTGCGTTACGATCTGGGGAAGCCTCGCTACGAACCCGACGAGTGCCGGCAGTTGCGGCTGACCTATGGTCGGCCGTTCCGTATTTGGCTGCGCTTAGTGAAAGAGCAGCCAATCGAGGAAGAAGTCTATCTGGGTGATCTGCCGATCATGCTCGGTGGGGGTGAATTCATCATCAACGGTGCCGAGCGCGTCGTGGTGAGCCAGTTGCACCGTAGCCCTGGTATCGACTTCGTTTCGGAAGTCGAAGCGGGCGAGCGCCGCACGCACAGTTGCCGCGTGATTCCTGAGCGTGGAAGCTGGATCGAGCTCAACACCACCAAAAAGGACAGCATCACGGTCCGCATCGATCAGAGCGGTCGGTTCTCGGCGGTGACGTTGCTGCGGGCGATGGGCCCCGAGTTGAGCCTGGATGCCGACATCCTCAAGCAGTTCTACGAGACCAAGAAAGAAAAAATTACCGACGGTCGCAGTGCATCGAAGGTCGAAGGCAAAGTCGCGGTGGGGGATATTATCTATCCGGTGGGCAGCGACCGTGCCGGCGAAATTATCATCGAAGGTGGCCAGCGGATTACCAAGAACATCGCCGAAGTGATTTGCACCTCGGGTGTGAAGACCGTCGAGCTCATGGAACCGCCGAAGACGCCCCATCTCTTGAATGCGATGGCCGACGATAACACGTCGAGCCACGAAGAAGCCCTGCTGCGGATTTACCAGCGGTTGCGTCCGGGCAACCCGCCGCAACTGGAAAAGGCGCGTCAACTGTTCGCCGAGAAGTTCTTCGATGCGAATCGCTATCGCTTGGGTCGGGTCGGTCGATTCCGCATGAATCGCAAACTGGGGATTAATGTTCCCGAGACCGACATGGTGCTGCGTCCCGAGGACTTGATCGCTTCGATCCGTTATTTGTTGGACTTGAGCGCAGGCGATCAAGAAGTTGAGATCGACGACATCGATCACTTGGGCAATCGCCGTCTGCGGACGATCGATGAGCTCGCGTGCGACGAAATTCGCAAGGGTTTCCTCAAGCTCCGCCGCACCGTGCAAGAACGGATGAGCCTCAAGGATGCCGACGATATCACTCCGCGGAGCTTGATTAATCCCAAGAGCATCTCGGCGGCGATTGAATATTTCTTTGGCCGCGGCGAGCTTTCGCAAGTGGTTGACCAAACGAATCCGCTTTCGATGCTTACGCACGAACGGCGTCTTTCGGCTTTGGGTCCCGGCGGTTTGAATCGCAAACGAGCCGGCTTTGAAGTCCGCGACGTTCACATTTCGCATTACGGCCGCATCTGCCCGATTGAAACGCCGGAAGGCACGAACATCGGTTTGATTTCGAGCCTTGCGATGTACGCTTCGGTCGACGAATACGGTTTCTTGATTACTCCCTACCGCAAAGTGAAGGGCGGCAAGCTGACCGACGAAGTCGTGTGGCTGCGAGCCGATCAAGAATCGGAAGCCTACGTCGCCTCGGCGGACGTGCCGGTGAAAGACAATCAAATCCAAGGCGACACCGTGGTCGCTCGTTATAAGTCGGACTTCGTGCTCGTGCCGGTCGATAAGATCGAATACACCGACGTGGCACCGAGCCAGATGATCGGCGTGTCGGCCGGTTTGATTCCGTTCCTGGAGCATGACGACGCGAACCGCGCGTTGATGGGCTCCAACATGCAGCGCCAAGCGGTGCCGCTGTTGATCGCCGATCCGCCCGTGGTGGGTACCGGCTTGGAACGCGACGTGGCTCGGCACTCGGGCATGTTGGTGCGCGCAGGTCATAAGGGGACCGTGAATTACGTCGATGCCACCCGCATCGAGATTGGTCCCGAGATTCATCATCTGCGCAAGTTCGTGGGCCTTAACGAACGGACCTGCCAGAATCAAAAACCGCTGGTGCGTGTGGGCGACAAAGTGGAGAAGGGCGACGTGATCGCTGATGGTGCCGCTACCTTCAAGGGCGAATTGGCCTTGGGTCGTAACGTGCTCGTCGCGTTTATGTCTTACGAAGGTTACAACTTCGAGGACGCGATCATCATCAGCGAAGAGTTGGTCAAGAACGACGTTTATACCTCGATCCATATCGAGGAGTTCGACGTCGAAATCCGCGAAACCAAGCTCGGCCGCGAGGAATTCACGCGAGATATTCCCAACGTCAGCGAAAAGGCCCTCCGCAATCTCGATGAAAGCGGCATTGTGCAGATCGGCACGTTCGTCGAGCCAGGCGATATTTTGGTCGGCAAGGTTTCGCCGAAATCAAAGACAGAACTTACGCCGGAAGAAAAACTGCTGCATGCGATCTTCGGGCGGGCCGGTGAAGACGTGAAGAACGATTCGCTGGAAGTGCCGTCAGGTATCGAAGGCATTGTGATCGACACGCAGAAGTTTTCGCGTCGCATGAGCCTCAGCGAAGACGAGCGCAAGCTGTTCGAAAAGTCGCTTAAGACGGCCGAAAAAGAAGGCAACGAAGCGATTGCCGCCAAGTTCTCGGAGATGGTCGTCGAGATCGAAAAGATTCTCGGCAAGAAGATCACCGACGAAGACGGCAACGAGCAGGTTCACAATCAGGAACCCCAGTTCGTCGCCGACTTGGCCGTCCGATTCCGCTTGGATGCAATCGACATTCGCAGCCCGCAGAAGTTGAAGGATGTCGAGAAGACTTACAAGACCATGTGGCCCGCAGTGGAAGAAGCCATCGACACCCGCGACCGCAAGCTCAACTCGATGAAGCGTGGCGACGAGCTCCGCAGCGGCGTGTTGCAGATGGTCAAGGTCTACATCGCCACCAAGCGCGTGATTTCGGTGGGTGACAAGATGGCCGGTCGCCACGGTAACAAGGGTGTGATCTCCAAGATTCTGCCCGTCGAAGATATGCCGTTCCTGGATGATGGTACCCCGGTGCAGATCATGCTCAATCCGTTGGGCGTGCCGAGCCGTATGAACGTGGGCCAGATTTTGGAAACGCATCTCGGCTGGGCCGGCGCGAAGCTGGGCTTCCGCGCGGTGACGCCGGTGTTCGATGGTGCGACCGAAGAGCAGATTAACGACTGCTTGGAAGAAGCGGGTTTGCCGCGGCACGGCAAGACCAAGTTGTTCGATGGTCGCACGGGCGAGAAGTTCGAGCAGGAAACCACGGTCGGTTACATCTACATGCTCAAGCTCCACCACTTGGTGGACGACAAAGTCCATGCCCGCAGCACGGGGCCGTACTCGCTTATCACGCAGCAACCGCTGGGTGGCAAGGCGCGGTTCGGTGGCCAACGCTTCGGCGAAATGGAAGTGTGGGCCCTTGAAGCCTATGGAGCGGCTTACATCCTGCAAGAGTTGCTCACGGTGAAAAGCGACGACGTCGAAGGGCGTACCAAGATTTACGAGTCGATGGTTAAGGGCGAGAACACGCTGCAAGCCGGCACCCCGGCGAGCTTCGACGTGCTCACAAACGAAATCCGTGGCCTGGGACTGAACATGCAATTGGAGAAACGACAACAGTTGTAAGCCAACAAACTCGCAACGTGTTTTTTCCAAAAAACAGAGAATTCCGCGAATCAACAGTTCGCCAAAATAGATTGAGGAGCGTCGGATGAGTGTTTTAGAAGGCTCAAATTACGACCGCGTGAATGATTACGGCTCGGTGAAGATTAGTCTGGCCCGGCCACACGATATCCGCAGTTGGTCGTTCGGCGAGGTGAAGAAGCCCGAGACGATTAACTACCGCACTTATCGTCCAGAAAAGGACGGTTTGTTCTGCGAGCGGATTTTCGGACCCGAAAAGGACTGGGAATGTGCCTGCGGCAAATACCGCGGCATGAAGTACAAGGGGATGATCTGCGACCGTTGCGGCGTGAAGGTCACGCACAGTCGCGTGCGCCGCAAGCGGATGGGCCACATCGAGTTGGCCGCGCCCGTGGTGCATATCTGGTTCTTCAAGGCCATGCCGAGCCGCTTAGGCAGCCTCTTGGCGATGAAGACTTCCAGCCTGGAGAAGGTGATTTACTTCCAGGATTATGTGGTCACCAATCCCGGCGACACGCCGCTTAAGCCGCAGCAACTGTTGACCGAGGAAGAATATCGCGCTGCCCGCGAGCAGTACGGCGAGACGTTCGAGGCCGACATGGGTGCCGAGGCGGTGCGCAAGTTGCTGATGGCATTGGACCTCGTGAAGCTTTCGGAGCAACTACGCGTCGATCTCAAGGAAACCGGCTCGAAGCAAAAGGCCAAGGATCTGATCAATCGGCTCAAGACCGTTGAAGCGATTCGCGATTCCGACAACAAGCCCGAGTGGATGGTGCTGGACGTGATCCCCGTGATCCCGCCGGACCTGCGTCCCTTGGTGCTCTTGGATAGCGGCAACTTTGCCACAAGCGATCTCAACGATCTCTATCGCCGCATCATCAACCGCAACAACCGGCTCAAGAAGTTGGTCGACCTCAACGCTCCGGAAGTCATCATTCGCAACGAAAAGCGGATGCTGCAACAATCGGTCGATGCGTTGTTCGACAACAACCGCTGCAAGCGACCCGTGTTGGGATCGAGCAATCGTCCGCTCAAGTCGCTCACCGACATGATCAAGGGAAAGCAGGGCCGCTTCCGCGAGAACCTGCTCGGCAAGCGGGTCGATTACTCGGCGCGGAGCGTGATCGTGGTCGGTCCGCGGCTCAAGCTGCATCAATGCGGTCTTCCCAAGAAGATCGCGCTCGAGCTGTATCAGCCGTTCATCATTCGCCGTCTCAAGGAGCTCGGGCACGCCGACACGATCAAGTCGGCCAAGAAAATGCTTGAGCGCAAGGATGACGAAGTATGGGATATCCTCGAAGAGGTGATCACCAATCATCCGGTGCTCCTCAATCGTGCTCCGACGCTCCACCGCATGGGTATTCAGGCCTTCGAGCCGACCTTGGTGGAAGGGAACGCGATTAACCTCCATCCGCTCGTATGCAAAGGCTTCAATGCTGACTTCGACGGCGACCAAATGGCCGTCCATTTGCCGCTGTCGATTGAAGCACAAGTCGAAGCACATACGTTGATGATGAGCACGCACAACATTTTCAGTCCGTCGAACGGTGCCCCGATTATTAGCCCGTCGCAGGACGTGGTGATGGGAAGCTACTATCTGACGATGAACGTCCCCGATTGCATGGGCGACGGCATGATTTTTAGCTCCATGGAAGAAGTCGAAACCGCCTACGGAGCTCGCAAGGTTGGCACGCATGCCCGCATCAAAGTGCGGCTGCCGAAGGATCGCTGCCTGCGTGAAGACCGCGGCAATCCTCAGAAGCTCGGTGCCAGGGTAGAAACTACAGTGGGCCGCGTGATTTTCAATATGATCCTGCCGCAAGGAATGCCGTTTTACGATGTCGCGCTCAAGTCCAGCGAATTGGCGAAGGTGATTTCCGACTGCTACGAATTTGTGGGACGCCGGGCCACCATCGAGCTCCTCGACGACATGAACCAACTTGGTTTCCGTCAAGCGACTTTGAGCGGCCTGTCGTTCGGTACCGACGATCTGATCACCCCTGATACAAAGGGCAAGATCATCGCCGAAGCCGAAAAGACTGTGATGAAGTTCAACAAGCTGTTCCAGCGCGGCGTGATCACCGAAGTCGAACGCTACAACCAGGTGCTCGACGCTTGGACCCACGCTCGTGAACAGATTACGGCCGAAATGATGGCCGGGCTGCAAGCCGACTTCCGTACGGGCGGCTATGTGAACCCGATCTTCTTGATGGCCAACTCGGGTGCCCGCGGCGGTGTCGAGCAGATGCGTCAGCTTGGCGGTATGCGTGGTTTGATGGCCAAGCCCTCCGGCAAGATTATCGAAACGCCGATCAAAGCGAACTTCCGCGAAGGCCTGACCGTGCTCGAATATTTCAGTTCTACGCACGGTGCCCGCAAGGGTCTGGCCGACACGGCCCTCAAGACGGCGGACTCGGGTTATCTGACTCGTAAGCTGGCCGACGTGGCGCAGAACGTGGTGGTCACCACTCACGACTGCAAAACGACCCAAGGCATTACGAAGGGGATCATTTATCGCGGTGAGAAAGTGGAAGTGAGCCTCGCCGACTCGATCAAGGGTCGGGTGAGCCGCGCCAACATCGTCAATCCGATCACCGACGAAGTGATTATTGCCGAAAACGCGATGATCACCTCCGACATTGCCCGCAAGATCGAGCAGCTCGGCCTGGAGAAGATTCAGGTTCGCAGCCCGATGACCTGCGACGCCGATTTGGGCGTCTGCCGGTTGTGCTACGGCATGGACCTGTCGACCGGTGCAATGGTCGAAGAGGGTATGGCCGTGGGTATCATCGCCGCCCAAAGCATCGGCGAGCCGGGTACCCAGCTCACCATGCGTACGTTCCACATCGGTGGCGTGGGTCAGCGCGACGTGGAAGATAGCGACATCAAGGCCAAGAAGGGTGGTATCGCCAAGTTCGCCCGCCTCAAGGCGGTAACGAACGACGCCGGTCAATTGGTCGTTCTGACGCGCAATGGTGAAATCGCCCTGGTCGACGAACGTGGCCGAGAAGTCGAGAAATACGAAGTTCCCGCCGGTGCGGTCATCAAGGTCAAGGAAAACGGAACCGTCGCTCCCGGGGACACGCTTTGCGAATGGGATCCGCATAGTATCCCCATTCTCTCGGAAACGGGTGGCAAGATTCGCTTCGAGGATTTGGTCGAAGGCGAAACGATCCGTGGTGAGATGGACCCCAGCGGCAAGAAGCGCTTTGTGATCATGGAACACAAGGGCGATTTGCATCCGCAGATCGTGGTCGAGAATATTGCCGACGGCAAGATTCTCGACTTCTACTACATGCCCGAGCGTGCCCACTTGGAAGTCGACGAAGGCCAGATCATTTCTCCGGGTACATTGGTGGCCAAGACGCCGCGTGAAGCGTCGGGAACCCAGGACATCACCGGTGGTCTCCCTCGCGTGACCGAAATTTTCGAGGCCCGCAAGCCGCGCGACCCGGCGGTGATCGCCGAAATCGACGGAACGGTGGAAATCTTGGGCGAGAAGAAGCGCGGCAAGCGCTCCATCGTCGTCCGTAGCGAAACCGGGATCGAGCGCGAGCACTTGGTCACGCACAGTAAGCATTTGCGCGTGCATGCCGGCGACAAGGTGCGGGCTGGCGAGGCACTTGTGGATGGACCGCTTGTGCCGCATGACATCCTGCGGATTTCCGGCGAGGAAGCGGTGCATCAGTACCTGACTCGTGAAATCCAGAACGTGTACCGCAGCCAACGCGTGGAAATCAACGATAAGCACATCGAGATCATCGTGTCTCAAATGCTCCGCAAGGTGCGCATCGAATCGCCCGGTGATACGGATTTGCTCCCTGGCAGCGTGATCGACAAGTACGATTTCCGTCAGGCGAATGATGCGATTTCGAAGTGTCTGAGAATTACGCACAAGGGGGACAGCGAGTTTGCCGAGGGGGCGATTGTTCCCAAGGACGTACTCGAACAAGCGAACGCACAGATAGAAGCGTTGGGTGGCGATTTAGCCAAGGGCGCTCGTCCCAAAATGGCCACCGCCAGCACACAGCTTTTGGGGATCACCAAGGCGTCGGTGCAAAGTTCGAGCTTTATCTCGGCGGCGAGTTTCCAAGAAACGACCAAGGTGTTGACCGAAGCGGCGCTCGCCGGCAAGACCGACTACCTGGTGGGTCTCAAGGAGAACGTGATCCTCGGTCACTTGATCCCGGCGGGCACCGGTTTCCGGACGATTCAGGAAGCGGAAGTCCGGATTCATCCTCACGCCCTCGAAGCCCTCGCGGCCGAGAAGGAACGGGTACTCGAGCGGTCGTTCCCGCTGTTGGATTCCGCACTGCAGGCTCGTGGCGGTGGAGCCCCCAAGAATGGCGAAGGGGCCGATTCGTTCCCAGCCCAACCGGCCTACCAGAGCGAGATCCCCACAGGTCTCGACGCCCTGCTGGGTCTCGGTTCAGTCATGCCCGCAGACCTGCCCATGGACGAGGATTTTGATTCCCCCATCGCGGAGGAATTCAGCGAACCGGCCGACGATCCCCTGGATTTCGCCGGTGAGCCCGATATCGAAGAACTGGCGGACGAAGACGACTTTTAAGCGAGCGGGGGACGTAAGTCCCCTGCAATGCCAGTATCATAGGCGCGAGGCTTATGCCTCTCGTTCGCCCCGACCCGTATAATAGGTGCGTTCCAAAGATTCGAGCGACCCTGGCTCGAACTTTTGGGGGTGGGTTGTGTCGTCGCTTAACGTCATCCAGGAGTAAACCATGCCAGCGGTTATGAATCAGGCCTCCACAACCGTACTGGGTGTGAAGATCACCAGGGACGACGTTCTTCATGCGATGGAGCGGTTCGACGCTAATTTGCGAGCGACCTATCCGTCTGGCAAGTGGAAGAAGTACGCTGTCCAGCACGATGAGAAGAAGTACCCTCCGAAAGACTTGTTGCGGATGGCAACAGACTTAGACAAGGTGCCTGGCGGTGGATCTCCCATCAACAAGCATTTTGAGGCTCTCGGTTTTACGGTCGACTTTATTGACGGGAATCGGCCTATTGCGCCAGTTGATGCGGGAAGCAACGATGAAGACGAGACTTTAATTTCTCTGGAAGTTGATATCGAAAATGCTTTGGTTTCAAATCTCAACCAATTAGAACCCGGTTTGGGCCTCTATCGGGAAGATGATAAAACTGGTCAACAGTATCAGATAAGCTTTGATGGTAAGAAAAAGGGCCGCATTGATATCTTGGCAGTTAGTGAAGTTGGGGACTTCGTTGTCATCGAGATCAAAGCAGGTGAAGCAGATCGAGATGCCTGTGGACAGATCCAAGGTTACATGGGGTGGGTCAAACAGCACATGGCTAAGAATCAAACGGTTCGTGGAATAGTGGTTGCGAATAACTTCACGATTCGAGCCATTTACGCAGCGAAAGTAGTTCCCAATCTCTGTCTCAAGAAATGTCAAATCAACTTCACATTTTCCGACGACAACAGCAACTGAATTGAGTGCTTCCTATGTCCCAAGAGCTAATTGTGTCTGATGCTGCCGTAATGATGGGTAAGCCAGTTATTGCAGGGACGCGCATTACGGTGGAACTGGTGTTGGAAAAGCTGGCGAGCGGCGAGTCCATAGAGCAGTTGTTGGAGGCGCATCCCAGGCTGAGCAAAGAAAGCATTCTTGCCGCAATGGATTTTGCGGCGAAAGCACTGCGTGCTGACGTGGTTTATCCTGTCGCGAGCCATTCCCCATGAACTTGCTCGCCGATGAAAATGTCGATCAGCCAATCGTGAATTGCCTGCGACAAGATGGCCACAATGTGCTTTATATCGCTGAAATGTCGCCGAGCATCCCGGACGACGACATCCTTCAACAGGCTAACAGTTCAGTCTGCCTTGCTTTTGACCGGCGACAAGGATTTTGGCGAGTTGGTTTTCAGGCAGAAGCGAGTCCACGGTGGCGTGGTGCTCATCCGGCTTCAAGGCATCTCGGCCAGCCTCAAAGCTGATATTGTCGCCAACGCCTTTCAAAGCCGAGGCCATGAAATGCTCGGCGGTTTCACGGTAATTTCCCCAGGCATGGTGCGAGTTCGACAGGGCCCTTGACTAGAGGAACTAAGCGTGTATACTTTCCGGTTTCCACATATTTCGACGATTGTCCTTGGAAACGTAGTCGCATGCCAACAGTAAATCAGCTCGTTCGCAAGAACCGCAAGCCGAAGCGCAGGTTCAGCAAGTCGCCCGTGTTGCAGCAATGCCCGCAAAAGCGCGGCGTTTGCTTGCAAGTCCGCACCATGACCCCGAAGAAGCCGAACTCCGCGCTGCGTAAAATTACCCGCGTGCGATTGTCCAACGGCAAGGAAGTCACCGTGTACATTCCGGGCGAAGGCCACAGCTTGCAAGAACACAGCATCGTGCTGGTTCGTGGCGGTCGTGTGCGTGACCTGCCGGGCGTGCGTTACCACGTCGTTCGCGGAGCGCTCGATACCTTGGGCGTCGTCGGCCGCAAGCAATCCCGCAGCCTCTATGGTGCGAAGAAGAGTTAATTAAGCTATTAGCTGTCAGCTATTAGCTGTCGGCCAGAAAAGAATAATCCATCACCTCGCTGAGAGCTGACAGCTAATAGCTGACAGCCACATAACATGCCTCGCATTACCGCAAGTCGTAAACAGTTGAAGCCCGATCCGTTGTTCGGTTCGCTCTTGGCCGGCAAGTTCATTAACTGTCTGATGCACGACGGCAAAAAAGCCGTCGCTCAGAGCGTGCTCTACGATGCGCTCGAGATCGTCCGCGAGCGGGTTCCCAACGAAGAACCGATTGCCGTGTTCACGCAGGCCATCGAGAACGTGAAGCCGTCGATTGAAGTTCGCTCGAAGCGCGTCGGTGGTGCCGCCTATCAAGTGCCGATGCAAGTGGGTCGTACGCGTCAGCAATCCTTGTCCTTTCGCTGGATTTTGTCGGCGGTGCGTGACAAGAAGGGCCGTCCCACCGCACAGAAGTTAGCCGACGAGTTGGTCGCCGCCTACAACCGCGAAGGTGCCGCCATGACCAAACGCGAAAACGTGCATCGCATGGCCGATGCGAATAAGGCATTTGCCCACTTTGGGTGGTAGTTGAGGGGATAGTAGCTAGGGGTTGGGGGTTAGGGTGCCACGGCATCCTACCCCGCGGTTCCTGGCTTTTTTTATGCGCGGAGAAGGCTTTTGGCTGTCGGCTCTCGGCTATCAGCAAGAGAGGATATCATGCAAGACTTTCGGAATCTCGAAGTTTGGCAGGTAGCACATCAACTCGCGCTCGAAGTTTATAGAATCACAAAAGAGTTTCCGTCCGACGAACGCTTTGGACTAACATCTCAGTTGCGGCGTGCTGCCTCATCGATAGGGGCAAATCTTGCCGAAGGCTGTGGTCGAGGAAGCGACGCGGATTTCGCGCGATTCGTTCAGATATCGATGGGGTCTGCGAGTGAACTGGAATATCACCTCATCTTGTCACGAGATTTAGCTTACCTTGACAAGAACTTGCATCAACAATTGGAAGTCGAAACGCAACGCGTAAAGAAAATGTTGTCGTCACTATTGCGTAAGCTGAAAGCAAACTAATAATTCCCCGACAGCCGACAGCCGACAGCCGACAGCCGACAGCCGACAGCCGACAGCCCTATGCCCACCTCCCTCTCCAAAATTCGCAACATCGGGATCATCGCCCATATCGATGCCGGCAAAACCACCGTCACCGAGCGGATGTTGTTTGCCAGTGGCGCGAAGCATCGCGCGGGGGAAGTCGATCGCGGCACCACCACCACCGACGACGACGCCGAGGAAGCCGAGCGCGGCATCACGATTTATTCCGCGTGCGTGGCGTTTCCCTGGAACGACGTGCAAATCAACCTCATCGACACCCCCGGCCACGTTGATTTCACCGCCGAGGTGGAGCGTAGCCTGCGCGTGCTCGACGGCGCGGTCATCGTATTCAGCGCTCGCGAAGGTGTGGAAGCCCAGAGCGAAACCGTCTGGCGACAGGCCGACAAGTACAAAGTCGCGCGGATCGCGTTCATCAACAAGCTCGACCGCGAAGGGGCCGACTTCGAAGCGGTATTCGGCGAAATTCGTCAACGGCTCCATGCCCGACCCGTCGCAATCCAAATCCCCGTTGGTTTGGGCCCAGCGCATGTGGCCGATTCCTTCCGCGGGATCATCGACCTCGTGACCATGAAAATCCTCACGTTCCCCGAGGGGAAAGAAGGTCGCAAGATTGTCTCAGCCGAGATTCCCGAGGATCTCACCGATCTCGCCGCGATGTGGCGCGATGACCTGCTCAGCGAACTCTCGAATTTCAGCGATGAGTTGATGGAACTTGCGCTCGCCGAGCAGCCCGTGCCCGCCGCGCTGATTCACAAGGTGCTACGCGACGCGACGATCCATTTGCAAATTCAACCCGTGCTTTGTGGCTCAGCGCTGCATGGGGTCGGCGTGCAACCGCTGTTGGACGGCGTGGCTGCCTACTTGCCGAATCCCACCGAAGTGCCGCCGGTCGAGGGGTTCGACCCTTCCGGCAAGACCGAGCATCATCGCAAGTCGCATGCGAAACACGACGACGAGCCGCCGGTGAAAGTCATGCGCAGGCCCGACCCCGATGAGCCGTTTTGCGGCTTGGTGTTCAAGGTGTTGCCCTACAAGACGGGCGATTTGGCGTGGGTGCGAATTTATTCGGGTACACTCAAAGGAAATAGCCGCGTGCTGAACGCCACGCGCGATAAAAAGGAAAACGTCGCGCAGCTCTGGCGGATCCACGCGAGCAAAAAAGAAGAACAACTCGAATCGGCCCAGGCCGGCGACATCGTCGGTGTTATCGGCCTCAGGGATTCGATCACCGGCGACACACTCTGCGACACTCGCGCTCCGATTGTGCTCGAATCCATCGAGTTCCCCGAGACGGTGATCTCGATGGCCATCGAACCCGAGAGCACGGCCGACAAGAAAAAACTCTCCGACGCGCTCGCCATGCTCCGCAAGCAAGACCCCACCTTCGCGGCGAGTGAAAACGAAGAGACCGGCCAGACCCTCATCAGCGGCATGGGCGAGTTGCATCTTGAAGTGATTCAACACCGCCTCGAACGAGATTTTGGTCTTAACGTGAAGGTCCACAATCCCCGCGTAAGTTACCGCGAGTCGGTGGCGAGTTCAGCCGAGGGGGTCGGCGACTGCAATCGGCTCATCAACGGCATGCAGCATGTCGCCGAGGTGCGCGTGCGGGTTGAGCCGTTCGAGACGAACGTCGGCGGAAACATTGCCACCAACGCGCTCGATCATGGTTTGCCCAACGACATGCTCACGGTGGTGCTCGAAGAACTCGAAAACGCGGCGCAAGGTGGCGGGCTGCTGGGCTTCCCCCTCATGCGTCTCAAAGTCACTCTCTTTGGCGGTAAGTTCGACGAAACAGGCGGCACCGAAATCGCCTTCCGCACCGCCGCGAATCTGGCTTTCGACGCCGCTCTTCGCGCGGCGGGGATCGTGCTCTTGGAGCCCATCATGCGGCTAGAGGTTTCCACCCCTGATGCGCATGTGGGCGATCTCATCGGCGATCTGCAACAACGCCGCGCGATCATCAACGACCAAGAAGCCCGCAGCGGCCGCACGGTCATCCACGCCGAAGCCCCGCTGGCCGCCCTCTTCGGCTACTCGAGCGCGATGCGCAGTTTAAGCCAAGGCCGCGCGAGTTGCTCGATGCAGCCGAGCACGTACCACGCTGCGCCGGAAGAAGTGCTCAAGAAGTTTCTGTAGGGAAACGAGGATTTGAGGCGATTCTGGCTGTAGTTCTTGTGCATTAATTTGCTGCTTTTTCTTGACTCAGCATGAATTTCGTTGCAATTGCGCTGGGGGGGGGGGTATCATATTTGAGGATTGCGCTTACTGTCCATGCCCACCTTTCTTGAGATATATCATGGCACGACTATCTTTCATTTGCCTATTCACGATCGCTTTCCTGCACTGCGCGTGCAATGACGCTGTGGCTCAGTTCACGACGATACTTAACATTCCACCCGATCCGAACGTCGGAGACGGCGTTGTTATTGGATCGAATACCCAGCTCAATTTGAGTGGTGGTGGATCGATAGGTATCAATAGTGTATTCGATGCTGGGAGTCAGGCTAACATTTATGGAGGCACAATTGGGAGAAGGTTTAGTAGCTCGGCATTAAGCGACATAAACTTCTATGGCAGCCAATTCCGCCTCGACGGAGCTTTGATTCCGAGTCTAGAAAATACAGGCGATACCTTGCCTCTTAATGTTCCTGTTAATTCCGTCTTTAGTGGGATTTTTGCAAATGGTACTCCCTTTATTTTTCACAAAGAGGTGTTTGGCGACGGTTCGTTAACGCTTCATGAAGCGACATTAGCTCCCATAGGCCCTACAACGATTGACGCTTCTGTTGATCCGATCCCACAAGGCGTTCGTGAGGGCCAATCCATTACAGTTGGTCCAGGTTCTAGGATTCTCCAAGATTTTAGACTTGGTAGAGGAAGTAGTCTAAACGTCACGGGAGGTTCTGTGGGCAGTGTCAATCATGTTATTGGCAGTCGGCTTCGAGCAGTTGGGGCGGAGATAAATCTGCTCTCTGGCGAGATTGGCACAGATTTTTCGGTTCATGATGGAAGTGTAGTAAATATCGAAGGTGGTTTTATTGACACCTTCTTTTTGGCTAACAATCATTCGGTCGTGAATATGTCTGGCGGTTCGGTTGCGGGAGGACGAGCCGCTGGCCAGAGTATTATCAACCTAAGTGGAGGCACCCTGGGGGCGTTTTCCAATAGTTTTATCGTCGAAGAAGGTAGCATCTTGAATATTTCAGGTGGAACCAACGGAGTCGATGGCGATGCGAATGCCGGCAGTACGGTCAATGTTACGGGTGGCGTACTCGGTTTCCGTTTTGATGCTAATGAGGGAAGCACCGTAAATATTTCTGGGGGAGAAGTTGGTAGTCAGTTCACCGCACGTCCAGGAAGTTTGGTTAATGTTACGGGTGGGGTATTAGGCGCTAACTTTCTGAATCTTGCGACTGTAAACATTAGTCCGACATTCCCCATATGGACTGAGCCTGGAACCGATCCAGGCACCGAATGCTCCCCATTTTATTGGTCGTCCCCACCGCGCGTCTAGCGCGTGGTGAAAATTTCGACAGATCTTCTTGGCCCGCGCC
>Ga0163150_10001953_pt1 | contig 33228 bp, 25 predicted proteins | sample OliLakLV19P2IB_FD_148628 | JGI IMG/M metagenome (GOLD analysis project Ga0163150, IMG submission 148628) | Freshwater microbial mat bacterial communities from Lake Vanda, McMurdo Dry Valleys, Antarctica - Oligotrophic Lake LV.19.P2.IB | ecosystem: Environmental > Aquatic > Freshwater > Lake >...
AATCGCGTTCAATTCCAGCCTGGTCTTTCAATGGCGAAGTTCATGGCGCTATACGGAACAGAGGAACAGTGCCGAGAGGCACTGTTGACCAGACGTTCGTCTGTTGAAAAGCCCTTCGATCGCGCTGGCCGGATGGATTTCGCTGCCCCCGCTGCCAAGGCGCGGAGCATTCCCAGTTTTGGCGTGGCGGGCGGGAGTACTTTCAGTGCACGGGTTGCAGGCAGCAAACGACGCTGGTGAGCGGCACGTTGTTCGAGGCGACCAAGCTGCCCTTGGACAAGTGGTTTCTGGGTTTGTATCTGCTGACAACGACCAAGACGAACATGGCGGCGCTGGAGTTGATGCGGCATCTTGGGGTGTGTTATCGAACGGCGTGGCGCCTCAAGCACAAGGTGATGGCCGCAGGCGATCCCTTCGCCTGTCAGCACTTCCCACATCCATGTGGGTCGCACGCAATGACCAGTCGCGAGGAAACGCGTCAACTGAGCGGTTTCGTGCAGATTGACGATGCCTATCTGGGTGGCGAACGCAATGGCGGAAAACCCGGTCGCGGGTCGGAAAACAAGCAGGCGTTCGTGATTGCGGTGGAGACCGATGAGCAGCTCCAACGACCGAAGTTTGCAGTGATTGAGCCGGTGCGGAGTTTCACCGATACGGCGATCACCGATTGGTGTAAGCGTCGCTTGATGCCGCAAGCCGAGGTCTTCAGCGACGGTCTCGGCGCATTCCGTCGCTGCGCCGACCAGGGCCACGCGCACACTGTGGTGGTGACCAAAGGTGGCCGCGCATCCACCCAAGTAAACGGCGCGCGTTGGGTGAATGTGGTGCTCTCCAATGTCAAGCGCAGCATCGACGGTGCCTATCACTCGATTCGCCAGGCGAAGTATGCGCGCCGCTACCTGGGCGAGGCTGCTTACCGCTTCAACCGTCGCTTTAAACTTCCGGAGCTACTGCCGCGTTTGCTGCGCGCCATGGTCCTGTGCGGCGCCTGCGCCGAGCCGCTTCTGCGTCGGGCGAGCAACTATCTCAGCTGAGGTTCGGCGCTAATCAGGTGCCTGCTTGGTTGCTCGAACCCTTCTGTCGTTCGAGTAAAAATATCAGAGATCGGAAACTTGGCCGTTACCAAGATATACGTGCCTCGGTTTGAGGGGCGTCCCGACTTTGTGGAAGAGAGCACCGACCTATTTATTGCTGAGCTCGAGTCTCAGCTGTCGGTTTCCGTGATCCAAGGTTCGGCATTGCGCAGCGAGTCACCCGATGTGTTGGCCGGCGGCAACCTTGCACCGACAGAAGTGGCGCTATAAAAAGCAAAAGCAGTTGGTGCGCAAATAGTGATAGTGGGCAAAGTCACGAGCCATGCCACTGGGCAGACGCTCAATGGATTTTCTACCGTGCGCGTGATCGACGTTGAGACAGGAAAAGTTTTGGCTTCGTTTCATAGACCGAGCGGACTGTTGATAGGCAACAGTGAACATCCTGCAGTGATGGCGGCAGTCTCCCGCACCGCGAAGGATGCCGCGAAGGCTCTTAGATAGTCAGCGTGGAGGCATTTTTGGGGGCATAAATCCAATCGCCCGTGTTGGCTATGCCTACACCACAAGGGTTTTGGCCTGTTGATTCTGGGGCTGGTAGCCCACCAAACTCGCGCGCGTTGCTTGCCTCGGCGTTTCAAGTCGACAGACAGCGTCGCACCGTTAACCGGGCGCTCGCCTGCGATCATTGATCGCGATATTGTTTTCTGACCCCGGTTTTCATTGTGTGATAGCGGCGCGAGTGCTGACTTTCGATACCGGCAGTGCAGGGGATGGGCCCTGGCGCAGCTGGCGTTCGGGATGGTGGGCCAGGGCCCTCCCCATAACGTGCCATGGCCGCCGACCTTGCGATAGTATCGAGCGCTGCACAAGGTGAACTGGGATGAATACGGTGCAGCCAGGCGATACCATCAATGCGCAATTGCGCAGCGCGCGCAGCGGCGATGCGTCCGCACTCGACCGCATGCTGCCGCTGATCTATGACGAGCTCAAGCGCATTGCGCGCGGATTGATGCAGCGCGAGCGCGGCAATCACACTTTGCAGACCACGGCGTTGGTGCACGAAGCTTACCTGCGCATGGTCGCTCAGCACTCAGCGGACTTGGGTGATCGGCTGTATTTCTTCAGCCTGGCTGCCACCATGATGCGCCGCATTCTGATCAATCACGCGCGCGATCGTGCGGCACAAAAGCGCGGCGACGGCGTCGAGCTGATCAGTCTTTCCGCCGTCGAGGGCGTGGTTGCCGTCGACTTCGATCTGATCCGCATGCATGATGCGTTGGATGCACTCGCCTTGCTCGACGAACGCCAAGCACGCGTGATCGAGCTGAAATTCTTCGCGGGACTGGAATTGGCAGAGATCGCCGAACTGCTCGACGTCTCGCTGGCCACGATCAAGCGTGACTGGACGATGGCGCGCCTGTGGCTGTCACGCGAGCTGGCACAATGAACTCGCGCAGCGATCCGGCGACATGGCGCGCGCTGCAAGCCGAGCTAGACGTGTTGCTGCCGCTGTCCGCGGCGGACCGCGCCGCGCGACTGGCGGCCATCGGCGCCGACGATGTCGCGCAGGGTGCGGAGCTCGCGTCCTTGCTCGCCCAACTCGATGCCGAGCGGATTCCCGAAGCGCTGCCGCTGACATTTTTGACTGCGCTAGACACCGCCGAGGACGACAGCGGTGGGCAACGCTTCGGCCACTTCGTAGTGCAAGCCTGCATCGGCCGCGGTGGTTCTGGTGTGGTCTATCGCGCGTATCGAGACGGTGACTATGCGCAGACTGTGGCAATAAAATTGCTGAACGGGGCACGCATCGACGCTGCTGGGGTACGTCGACTGCAGCACGAGCGCGACATGTTGGCGCGCATGGATCATCCCGGCATTGTGCGCCTGGTTGACTCCGGCATCACCGACGATGGTCGGCATTTCCTAGTACTGGAGCACGTCGACGGCCTGACCTGGGATCGTTATCTGATCGAACGTGCTCCTCCGGCGCCGCAGCGACTGGCGATGTTTGCTGCGGTCTGCGACGCCGTTGCCTATGCGCACCAGCGCCTGCTGGTGCATCGCGATATCAAGCCCGGCAATCTCATGGTCAGCACCGACGGCACCCCCAAGCTGCTTGACTACGGAATTTCCAAACTGCTCGAGGAACAGGACGACAGCACACTGACGCGCGATTTTGGCTCGTCGCTGACGCCGGCCTATGCTGCACCGGAGCAGTTGCGCGGTGAGCCGGTGACCACCGCGACGGATGTACACGCGCTCGGCATCCTGCTCTACGAAACGCTCTGCGGTGCGCATCCCTATCGCACTGACGAGCGCCGCGGCGAGGCGCTGCGTCAGGCGATCATGAACGAATCGGCGACCGCGCTGATTGCTTTGCCCAATCTGGTCGCCATGCCGGCGGCCTGGCGCAGCGATCTGGATCGCATTGTCGCGATGGCGCTCGACAAAGACCCGCAGCAACGCTACGCATCGGCGCGCGAGCTCGGCGACGACGTACGCGCGGTTCTGGCCGGAAAACCGATACGCGCGCGCCGCGCGACCGCGGGCTATCTGCTGCGACGTTTCGCTGGGCGCCATCGAGTGGCGATGGGCATCGTCGCCACCAGTCTGGTTTTGCTGATCGTGACCACCATCGCTGCGGTGTGGCAGTCGCGGGTTGCAGCCAGCGAACGCGCGCTTGCCGAACGTCGCTTCGAAGACGTGCATCGCTTCGCCAATGTGATGTTGTTCGACTATCAGGAAGGCATCCGCAAACTGGCCGGCTCGCTGCCAATGCAGCAGCGCTTGGTCGCCGATGCGTTGCGTTATCTTGAATCGCTGCGACGCGATGCCAGCGGCAACCAGGGCCTACTCGCCGATCTGGTCATCGCCTACATCAAGGTTGGCGATCTGCAAGGCAATCCCTATGGCCCCAACATCGGCGACCTGGAAGGCGCCGCGCGTAGCTATGGCGAAGCACAGTCGCTGATCGACACGCTGCGAATTACTGCTTTTGATTCAAATGCCATCGGCGCGATGCAGGCGCGGCTATGGTCGCGTCTTGCCGAGCTGCGCCATCAGGCCGGCGAACTGGACGCAGCACGCGACATATTCGAGCGCTCGCTGAGCGCGTTCGCGGCATTGCCGATCGAGATGCAGAAGCAAACCGACGCGATCATCGATCGCGGCCATGTGCTGGACCACTACGGCGATCTGTTGGGCCGTGAGAGCGGTGCCTCGCTCAATCACATCGATGCTGCGCGCAAGGCGCATGCCGAAGCCAGATCACTGCGCGAGGTGGCGCTGAAGTCGCATCCGGAGCACGCCGGTCTGCGCTACGGCCGATATCAGAGCGAGCTGCGTGACGGTGAGTACTGGATCGGACAGAACGACATGAAACGCGCTCAAACCGCACTGCTGCAAGCATTCGCAACCATAACCTCGTTGGTCGCCACAGATACCGAAGATGTCTTCTATCGCTACGAACAGGCGCTCGTGCATTCTCGCCTGGTGCCCGTTCAAGAAGCGATGGGACACCTTGATACGTCGGTAAGCTCGGCGCTGCAGGCACTGGCAACCACCGAGACCATGCTCGCGCGCGATCCGGGCAATGACATGCTGCGACAGGCCGTGTCGGCCAGTTGCGGCTGGGCTGCGAAACAACTGATCAAGGCCGGGCGAACCGATGAGGCGATTCCCGTAGTCGCTCGCCAGATCGAGGTGAACCAACTGTGGCTCGCGACCGCGCCCGACAATCCCGAAGCGAGCTTCGCACTATCACTCGCCTACCGCCGCCGCGGTGAGCTGCTGGAAGCGCGGCGCGAATACACCGGCGCTGTCGCCAGTCATCGCCAGGCGCTTAATTTGCAAGCACCGATGGTCGTGCAATCGCCGGACTTCGCGCTCGGCCATGCGCTGACCCAGATGCATATCGGCCGCAACTTGGCGGCGGCGGGTGCGATCGAGGACGCGCGCGTTTCGTTGCAGGCCGCAACCAGCGCCATGACCCAGCTGGTTGCCGCGAATCCCGGTGCCGCACGCTATCGCGAGTACCTCGCCGAAGCCTGGGCGCAATTGGCGGAAGCTTTTTGGCGGTCACCGATCGCGACAGACCAAGCAGCGCGCGCGGCACAGTCCGCCATCGCGATATGGGACCACTTCGAACGCGACGGCGTGCTAGCCCTGCCATCCGCCGCTCGCCGCGAAACACTGAAAGCCCAACTCGCCCTGCGCTGATCACCGACATCATCGGCCGACCTACATGGATGTAGGAATTGCCGACAGGCTTCCCCGGCTCCTACTTTCACAGCGCAGCTTCGAAAATCCCAATGAGCCTTTTGGCGCAACTTCCGTGCGTGTAAAGGAAACGGCGCAATTCGCGTCGACAAACGTGGGGAATCTGTCATGCGCGCAATCATCGTTGCCATCCTATCGCTGGGATTGATTGCGATCTCGCCGAATGCTTCGGCACAGCAACTGACGGGAGGCGCCGGGCACACGTGCGCCATCGTTCCCGGCGGCACATTGATGTGTTGGGGATGGGATGAGCAAGGCCAGCTCGGTGACACCGCGCAGAACTACAGCAACGCCAGCCCAGTGCTCGCCGAAGGCATCACCGGCACCACATCGATCGACGCCGGCGGCCAACATGGCTGTGCCGTGGTCGCCGGAGGCGCGGTCAAATGCTGGGGCTACAACTTGAACGGTCAGCTCGGCAACGACACCACGTCGAGCAGCGACATCGGCGTCAATGCCCTTGGCATCAGCGGCGCCACCGCCATCGGCACCGGTGGCAGCCATTCCTGTGCACTCCTCGGTGATGGCAGCGTCTGGTGCTGGGGCCACGGCTATCACGGCCAACTCGGCACCGGCGTCTTTATCGAAAGCGATGTACCGCTGCAAGTAAGCGGTGTCAGCGGCGCCACCGCCATCGCCGCCGGCGACAACCATTCCTGCGCCATCGTAGGCACCGGCACGATCAAATGCTGGGGCCGCAACGACTGGGGGCAATTGGGCAACGGCGGCAACAATCCCGACCCCGGTGTCGCCAACGCCGTGGATGTATTCGGTATCAGCAATGCCATCGCCATCAGCGCCGGCACCCGTCACACCTGCGCACTGCGAGCCAACAACGCCGTCGCTTGCTGGGGCCATGGCGGTTACGGCACGCTCGGAGATGGCCAAAGCCAGCCCAGTCCCTCGCCGGTAACGGTGCCTGGCATCAATAATGCCGTCGCCCTCGTCGCTGGCGACTATCACAACTGCGTACTGCACACGGGTGGCAGTATGAGTTGCTGGGGCTACAACTATTTCGGAACCATCGGCGACGGCAGCAATCGCAACAACTACGCCTCGCCGCAATCCGTCGTCGCACTCAGTGGCATCACCGCCATCGGCGCCGGCAGCGAACACACCTGCGCACGCGTCTCGCAAAACCCCATCAACGTCAAATGCTGGGGCCATGGCAACTTCGGCCAACTCGGCGACGGCCAGATCGGCGGCGCCCACGAAAATCCGAACCCAGCCTTTGTATTGGGCGGGCCGTTCGACGTCATCTTTGGCGGTGGGCCAGGCAACTTCGAATAGGCAAGTCGAACGGGGTCGTCGAATAGGGTCAGGTCTTGTGTCGACGCATCGCCACCGCTAGACTTGCTCCATGGCCCGCCCCCTCCGCATCGAATACGCTGGCGCACTGCATTATCTGATGGCGCGGGGGAGTGCGCGTGCGGAGGTGTTTGCGGACGATGACGATCGTGAGGCATTTCTGTCGGAGCTGGCGCGGGTGTGTGAGCGCTTTGACTGGGTAGTGTGGGCGTATTGCCTGATGGGCAATCACTACCATCTGCTGGTGGAGACGCGCCGGCCGACGCTGTCGCGCGGGATGCGTGAGTTGAACGGCATCTACACGCAACGTTTCAATCGCCGTCATCGCCGCGTGGGGCCTGTGTTCCAGGGTCGCTACAAATCGGTGTTGGTGGACAAAGACAGCTATCTACTGGAGCTGTCGCGCTACATTGTGCTCAATCCCGTGCGCGCCGATCTGTGCGAGCGAGCGGATGCTTGGCGATGGAGCAGTTATCGCGCAGTGATGGGCAAGGCGCCAGCACCGGATCGCCTGGCGGTAGATGCAACGTTGAACCTGTTCGGCACCGATCGAGGTGTGGCACGTCGCGCCTATGCTCGCTTCGTCGCTGCGGGCGTCGAAGCTTCCGACCCGACGGCGGATATCAGCGGGCAAATATTCTTGGGCGACGATGACTTCGTTGCCCGCGTCACCCGCAAAACCCAATCTGCGTCACGCCAGATTCCCCGAACGCAGCGTACCTGGAAGTCTCTCAAGGCCATTAAACGAGAATCCGAAGACCGCAATGCCGCTATCCGAGCGGCGTACGCGTTGGGCGTCTACTCCCTGAGCGAAATCGGCGCGCACTTTGGGCTGCACTACGCGAGCATCAGCAGGATTGGACGAGGTGGCTGAAGCGTGTAACAGTGACCTGGCCCTTGCAGTGCCATAGACAGTCACTCGCCTCCCGACGGACTTAAAAACAGGAGCTTCTTTCGTCGATGAGTTCCACGCAAAAAACAAGCTTGGCCTCGCTGGTGAGTGTCGCTGCAGGGCTTTTGGTGGTCGCATCAGTAAACCTCCATTGGCCCGCGCTCGTGACGATGCTTCTGTCGACGTTGGCCGTCTTCAGCGGCCACTTCGCTCGCGCGGCGATCCGCAGCGACCCAGGCCAGCTCGACGGCAACGCGATGGCCATCACCGGCCTCGCAATCGGCTATATCGGTCTGGTCGCCGGGACCGTGGCTTTCCTGCTGATACACATGGCGCTCATGAGTTTTGGCGGCAAGTAGTTTTCGGCGGCGAACGTTTTTCCTGCGAACTTCGGGATGAAACGGTGACAGATAAACTTGTCGGATTGACCGCGAGGAAACGGTGGCATCGTTCCCCCGTACAATATCGCCATGAATCCCGTCTTGCTGCTCGTTCTCGCCCTGATCCCGATGCTGGGCGGCTGCGGCCGCGAACCGCAGAAAGTTCCGGCCCGTAATGGCTGGGACGTCGCCGACTACCCGCCAGCCGGCTCGCTTCGAGTAGGCCTGTTCGCCATCGAGCGTGCATCGCTCGTGCCGTTGCGTGGTAGCTGGAAGGACTTCCACCCGAAGCTGATCATCGAGCCGCGTGACGCCGTGGTACCGGGCGCCGTGCGTATCAAGTCCGTGGCGTTCTACGTGAATGGTTCAGTCGGCCCATCGATTACGCTCGAGGTGTCGTTCGACGATGGGCCACCCGAGCCAACTACGTTTGTACGAGGCAACGTGGACCTGGAGACCACACGTGCATTCGCCGATCGCTTGCAGCGCCACCGCACGATCTCGATCGCGCTGCCAGGCGGAGACGAATTCCACCCGCCGGGGGTCGTGGCTTATCGGCTCGACGGACTGGGCCCGCAACTCGCCGCCCTGGACGCCGAGTTCCGTGCGCGGCGCGAGGGAGTTGGATTCGTTAGCCGGATATTTCGCGCGTCGCCATAAAGACGTTAAGCCTCAATTGACGATGGCCCAGAGGCCTCTTGCTTTGGCTGGACTTTGGGCTTGCGCGGCCACAAGACGAACGCAAAACGAAGCCCGTGAGGAGCCCGGTGAGCAGGAAAGCGGGCGCCCAGTATATTGCTGTCAAGAAATAGAAGGCGTCAGTAGCGTCAGTTAATTCATCCATGTAGGCCCATGGATAGTAGGTGATGGATCCTGCGATGAGCAGCGCTCCGAGCAGCAGTAGAAATTTCGCGAAGCCGCTCGACATGGAAAGAAGTTTAAGGGAAACCGGGGTCAGTGTACCAATACGACTGGCAAGCTCGTCACGCCGCATCAAGCTCAAGGGTCAAGTCTTTCCTTTTGCCGAAACCACACGCGCCGCGATCAATCGACCAACCCGAGAGATCGACAACCCGTTGGCTGCGGCGATGTGGGCCTGCGGGTGGCCGCCTTCAAGATTGGCTTTCGCAAAAGGCCAGACTTGACCCCTTCCCCTCTGGTTAACAAGTCCCCTACTCAAAGCCATTGGCAAACAGCTCGTTCGGGGGCAACACGCCCTCCAATTCCAGCGCACCGATATCGCAATTGGCGGGTGGCCGCTGATATCCGCGTTGATCACGCGCGATGCCGGGGCAATTGGCGGCGGGGATCACGTTCACCAACGGGCTAGTTGCGCTCGGGGCGATGCTTAAGCTGGGGCCACCGTTAAAGCGTAAGTTGCCGAGCTGAGAAGGCGTGCCGTTGGCCAAATCGCTGCCGATATAGCCGCTGCTGGTGCCGCGCGTGCCGACTAGGTTAAAGCCAAGTGAGGTGAAGTCGCCTTGCAGGTCTGGATCGCTGGCCGAAGCGTTGCGAACGATGACGCTGCTCTTTATGGTAAGCGTATCGTTGGCCGCCCCAATCGCGACCGAAACGCCACCGCCGTTTACAGCGGCGCGGTTGTAGGCGATTGTGTTGTTGGTTAGCCTAACCGTTGGGAAAAAGAGGCCTGACCAATCAATAGCAATGGCGCCGCCGTCGGCCACCGCCGCGACATTATTGCTGAGCGTGTTGTTGGTGCTGTTGAGCGTTGCGCCGAAAATAAACAGGCCGCCGCCATCAGATAATGCGGTGTTGTTGATGATCGCGCTCTCGCTTAAATCCAATCGTGCGACGAGCAGGGCGCGAATTTGCACGTGGATGCCGCCGCCGTAGAACGCTTTGTTGCCTGAAATGGTGCTGCCGCTGATATTCAACAAGCCGTCTTCGCTGGAAATGCCACCGCCTTGTGCAACGGTTGGAAGGGAGGGGCCGGGCAAGGCGGTCACTGCGTTGCCAGATATCACGCTATTGCTGATAGTCAGCAATTGCCTGGAGACGTGTCGGATCGCGCCGCCGGCCGCGCCGGATACATTGTTCAGCATCCGTGAGTTTGCAATGCTGGAGGCGCCGGTGCCGACATCCATCAGCGCGCCGCCGTCTGCCACGGCGCTATTGTCGCTCAACTCGACGCGCTGCAATGCAAAGCGGCCGGCGCTCACAAACAGCGCGCCGCCGCGATTGCTGGCGTGGTTATTGCGCAGCACCACGTCGGTGAGTACTAGGGTGCCCGCGCTGAAGATGCCCGCGCCGTCGGCTGCTGCTCCGCGCTGAATGGTCAGCTCGCTAAGGCTGACCTGCACCGCAGCCACGGTGACCGGGCGCACCAAGTTATTGCCATCCAAGATGACGCCTGGGTTGCCGAGAATCGTCAGCCCCTTGTCGAGGCTCAAGCTGCTGGCTAGCAGAATCGTCCCGCGTAATCCGCTGGTGAAGTCGATGGTGTCCCCGGCAGCGGCCAGGGTGATGGCATCGCGCAGCGAGCCGGGGCCGCTGTCCACAAGCGTGCTGACGGTGAGCGTTGCGGCGTGCGCGGCAAAGCTGCTCAAGCTGAGCAGCAACGTGCCCGCTGCCGCTAATTTCATGCGGGCGTTGGTACCCATTCCCATAGCGGCGGTTCCTCTACATGGCGATGCGCCAGAGCATAAACGAAATTGGATGAGCCGCTGGCGTGTTGCCCTAACGTTCGGTACTTGCGAAATGTCAGGTGTAGTGTAGAGCTGGCGTATGCATACCGAAATGACCTGGAGCCCGTTATGCGCTACTTACTGTTGTCACTTTCATTGACGTTTGCGATGAGCGCGGAGGCGCTGACGTTTACCGTTAATACCGCCAGCGATCTGGATACCGACAACTGCGTCGACGTCGGGCCCTGCTCGTTGCGCGGCGCGCTAACGGCGGCCAACCTGACTCCAGCCGAAGATCTGATCGAATTCAATATCGCTGTAACTGACCCGGGCTTCCAACCCGCGACCCAGCATTGGTTGATCCTGGTGGGCAACAACGCCTTACCGGTGATCGAAGCACCTGTCGTCATCAACGGCTATAGTCAGCCCGGCGCCAGCGTCAACAGCAACACGCCCACCGATGGCGGTTTGAATAGCATTTTGAAGATTGAGATTCTTGCCGGCAGCGCGTTTGGCAGTCAGCAAAACGGACTCCAAGTCGTTGGCAACAATTTCTCGCAGCCTGCCAGCACGCTGCGCGGGCTGGCCATCAGCCGCTTTCAGTCGCAAATCATGCTCGGCGGCAGTTCGGCGCATCGGGTAGAGGGCTGCTATCTCGGTACCAACATCACCGGCAGCGCCGCCGCGCTGACCTCGAACGGCGGCCGCGGCGTGCGGGTTCAGGGGCCAGGCCCTTATCAGATTGGTGGGCTGCTACCGGCAGAGCGCAACTTGATGAGCGGCATGTTAACCGCTGTGGCTTTCTTCAGTGCCTCCGATGGGCTGCGCATCCAGGGAAATCTGATCGGGACCAATGCCGCCGGTACACAGGGCATCGCCAACACCAATGAAGCGATCAGTTCGGCGTCGCCGCTGACCAACGCCATGATCGGCGGCAGCACTGCCGACGCCCGCAACATCATCTCGGCATCGCACTTCAGCGCGATCAGTTTGTTTAGTGCATCTCCAAGCGACTTCAATGGCACATTGATCGAAGGTAATTATTTTGGCACCGATATCACCGGTACCAAGCCCCTAGGCAACGGCTTAAACTTACTCAGCCCCAGCCAATCGCAGCCGACTATCCAAGTGCTTGGCACCGTCTGCGCTCTGGCAATCGGTGGCACCGCGCCTGGGCAAGCTAACCTCATTGCCTACAGCGGCGGCGTCGGCATTCTGATTGATCGCTGCCAGGGCTTGGCCACGCCGTTGAATCGTTACTACGGCAATCGCGGCATCCCCTTCGATAACGTCAACGGCGGCGGCTTTGTCGGCAGCACACCCAATGACGCCAATGATGTCGATGATCAAGGCGGCAATCGCATGCAGAATTTCCCAGTGATTTCCATGCCCGTTGGCTTTCTCAACGGAGGTGGCAGCAGCGTCGCCTTGCAGTATCAAGTCGACACCGCGATCACCAGCGCTACTTACCCGATCACCGTGAATTTTTATCGCGGCGCCTGCGGTGGCGGTAGCGATAGCTTGTTGGCCACCGACACGATTACTTCAGGTCAGGCGCAGCAACTGCTGGCGTTCACGTTGAGCTCCGTCGACGGTAACAATGCGCTGCCGATCGTCGCCACTGCGGTAGACGCCGCCGGCAACACCAGTGAATTTTCGCCGATGCTGGGTGATGAAATTTTCAGCGGTGACTTCGAAGACATACAGGGACCACCGGCGCCGGGCGTGTGCCCTTAACAGACATGTGCACTGCGGCACAGGCCAAGGGTCAAGTCTTTCCTTTTGTCGAAACCACACTCGCCGCGATCAATCGATTAAGACGAGAAATCGACACCCCGGTGGCTGCGGCGATGCAGGCCTGCGTGTGGCCGCCTGCAAGATTGGCTTTCGCAAAAGGCAAGACTTAACTCCTCTCTATGGATAACACCCACAGGAAAGAAAACGCCCACCAAACCCACATGTTGCGACAGGCCTATTCAACGAAGTTAGCGTACTGCTCAAGCGGCAACCGGCGGATTGTGGGAACCCGACAACCTGCCGCGGGATGCCCCACCACCAGCAGCAGGTAAGGCATTTCGTTTTTGGGCCGGCCCAGCATCTGGTTGAGGAAGCCCATCGGGCTTGGCGTATGCGTCAGGCTGGCCAGTCCGCAGCGATGCAAGGCCGCAATCAGCAAGCCAGTGGCTATGCCCGCGGATTCATGCGGGTAATAGCGCTTGGATTTATTGCCGTCGGCATCCAGGCCGAAACGCTCGTAAAATACGGCAATCAGCCACGGCGCAATTTCAAGGAAAGGCTTGTTGGCATCGGTGCCCAGGGGCGCGAGCGCATCGAGCCACTCATCCGGCGCACGATGCGCGTAGAACTCGCGCTCCTCGGCTTCCGCCGCAATGCGGATCTGGCGCTTGGTCCCGGGATCGGCAACCGCAACAAACCGCCACGGTTGTTGGTTCGCCCCACTGGGGGCCGTACCCGCAGCGCGCAGGCACTGTTCGATCACTGCGCGCGACACCGGCTGGTCGGAAAAATCACGGATCGTGCGCCGCTTCGCCAATTCGTCGGCAAAGGCACGGGCAAGGACGAGCCGCTCGTCTTCGCTGTAAGCGGGCGGCTCAGGCAAGGCTTGGGTGGCAGGTCCAGACATTACTTTGCTCGCAAGAGGAATTAGCGCGTAGCCCGGATGAAGCACAGCGCGCTCTCAACGGCGGAGCCGGTCATCCGGGGCTGTTCAACGGTACCGCATTACCTCCCCGGATTTCACTGCGTTTCATCCGGGCTTCGATTTCTTTGATCCTGAACAGCGCGCTGGTGGGGTGCGATGCTTCCAACACTTCGCACCTTCAAGCGCGCGTGGGCTGCAACTGCGATGGCCAGTGCCACCAGTATCAGGGTCGCCGCGACGAAAAACGTGGTCCGCATTCCGGTGGCTACTGCCGCTGCACTCGCCGCTGTGATGTCGATTGTCCTTGTTGCGTGCGCGAACACTGCGCCCATGACGGATGCGCCGGTGATGAGCCCGAGATTGCGCGATAGATTGAGCAAGCCGGCAATAACGCCGCGTTGATCGGGATGGATGTCGGTCATGACGGCGGTGTTGTTGGCAGCCTGAAACAGCGCATAGTGGGCGGTGAGCACGATCAGGGGCGCGATGTAACCGAGGAAGCCAAGCGTTGCCGGCATCATCGGGAGCAGGCAGGCACCCAGCGCCATTCCGATGAGCGCAATGATTGTGATGCGATATGTGCCACAACGATCCACCATGCGGCCGGCCGGCACGCCAGTCACTGCAGCAACGAGCGGGCCCACCGACATAGCCATTCCGACAAAAGCCGCGTTGAGCCCGAGCGCACGAGATAGATAGAACGGCGCGACCACCAGCGTCGCCATCAACACCGTTGAGACCAGCATGTTCGTGGCCAGGCTCGAACTCAGCGCCAGACTTCGGAACATCTTCAACCGAACCAAGGGAAACTCAGCTCTGGTCTCGGCGAGCACGAAACATCCAGCGCCCGCGACAGCAACCAGCAGCAGTACCAAATTGAGCGGTCCGAAACTGCCGCGCCCTATCGTCATCGCGAGCGCGTAGGCGGCCAGTGTCAACGCGAGCAGCAGCTTGCCCAGATAATCAAAACCGGTTCGATCCGTCTTCGGTCGCTGGCGATCAACAGGCAGGAAGCGACGCGCCAGAACAAACGCGAATATGCCCAGCGGTACTTTGACCAAGAAGATTGCCGGCCAACCGAATCCGGAAATCAGAACACCGCCGAGCGACGGGCCGAGTGCGGTGCCAATCGCCGACATCGAACCCAGCAACCCCATCGCAGTGCCGGTCTTTTCTTTCGGAACCATCTCACCCACGAACGCCAGAGTGAGGGCCATCATGATGGCCGCTCCAAGGCCCTGCGCTGACCGGGCTGCTATCAGCAGCGACAGCGTGGGCGCAACTGCGCAAAACAACGAAGCCAACGTGAATAGGAAGATCCCGGCAAGAAGTAGGCGTCGACGGCCGGTGATGTCGCCCAGGCGTCCGACGCTGACGATCAGCGTGGTGGTAGCGAGGAGATAGGCCAGAACAATCCACTGAACTTGCTGGAACGACGCGGAAAACGCCTTTGCCAAAGTCGGTAGACCTACATTGGCGATGCTGGTGCCGAGTGAGGACAGCAACATGGACAGCGCAAGGCAGGCGAGTGCCCACCGTGACGACGCGGCGGGCTGCATGCGTGTTGCGACTTCTTGATAGCGATTCGTATTCATTGGATTCAACACAGACTGCGTTTTCAGAAGACTCCGGACATGGAGTAGCGACAAGCGTACTGCCGTGCATTGCATGGCGGAAGACGCACTCTTTGCACTTTATAAGTGCGTTAAACGCCATATCCCAATTGAGCAGTGCTATGTTCCGCATATGTCAAAACCCGACCTGAACCTGCTGTTCGCGCTCGATGTACTGCTGGCAGAAGGCAGTGTCGCGGGCGCGGCGCGCAAGCTGCGGCTTAGCCCGTCGGCAATGAGCCGGACGCTGTTGCGATTGCGCGAGACGACGTGCGATCCGCTGTTGGTCAGGGCGGGTCGAGGCCTCGTTGCCACGCCCCGAGCACTGCAACTGCGCATGCGCGTCAGGCAGATTGTGCAGGACGCAGAGGCGATGCTGCGCCCGGCCGAGCAGCTCAATCTCAAACAGTTGATTCGAACCTTCTCGCTGCGCACCAGCGATGGTTTTGTAGAGAACTTCGGACCAGACCTCATTGCTCGAGTCGGCCAGGAAGCGCCCGGTGTACGGCTGCGCTTTGTGCATAAGTCAGACAAGGACAGCGCGCCGCTTCGCGACGGCTCCATCGATCTGGATACCGGCGTTGTGGGTGCAACGACGGGTCCGGAGGTGCGGACACAGGCACTGTTCCAGGATCGCTTCGTGGGAGTCGTGCGAATCGGGCATTCGCTGAGCAAGGGAAAGATAACCCCCGCCCGTTATGCGGCTGGCAGGCACGTCTTCGTTTCGCGACGGGGCCTCGACAAGGGACCCATTGATGTCGCCTTGAAGCGGCTCGGGCTGGAGCGGGAGATCGTCACAATTGTCGATGGCTTTTCGACCGCGTTGGCACTGGCCCGCTCATCTGACCTGATCGCCAGTGTGCCCGAGCGACACACGGGAAACCTGCGCAACGGAATGCACAGTTTTCGGCTTCCCGTTTCTACCCCAGAGTTCAAGGTTTCATTGCTATGGCATGCGCGCCTGGACGCCGATTCTGCGCATAGCTGGCTGCGCAAGCTCGTTCGGGAAATTTGCGCGGGGTGATGCTGGAGCGTGACACTTCTACCCCAATCGATTGCCTTCTGGCGCGCAGGCGATGAGAGCGCTGGCCCTTGAGCTGCGTCTAGAGCCGATGATCGCGCTGCATTGGGCTGCGCGATAGATGGGGGAGTGCCATGTTCAAAACCAGATCTTGCATCCTGTGGATCGTTACCGGGCTCGCCGCTGCATTTGCCGCAGGCAACGCCAAGGCCGATTACTTGCCGGCGATGCCGGCGACGTTGCAACTTCGCGTCGAAAACACGACGAGCTATGCGCAGACTGGATACGTGGTGCGCTCTGGAATGCCGCTATCGCAGGCACAGGCGCGACTGACGACGACGGGTTTTGCGATCGTCGATGACGTGGGTTTGCCAGTGCCGGCGCAGTTTCGCGTGCTGGCGCGTTGGAATGCGGGGCTCAATGCCACCAGCGCTCCGATCCAATGGGTGCTGGCCAGTTTTCCGGCCACTGTGGCCGCCAACAGCACGCGCAACTATCGTCTGATCATTGATGGCAGCGTTGCCAATCCAGCGCCAGCATTAACACTCAACATTCAATCGGATGCCGGCAGTTTCACCGTCGATACCGGTGTCGGCACGTTTGATGTGCCGCGCAATGGAACCCGACTGTTCAACCTCGCGCGCTCGGGCGAGGGCGACACCACCGTGGTCGGTGGCAGTTTCGAAGTGGTGGTGGGTGGCGTCAGCCGCACCGCGATCTTCGATGTGCGTAGTGCCGAAATCGACCAACAGGATGCGCTATCAGCAGTGATCGTGGTCGCCGCCGAAATTGACATGCCGGAAGTTGGCGGCGGTCGTCTCGGCTTGACCAGGCGTTACACGTTTCGCGCAGGATCAACCGTGGTGCATGTGCGCTCGTGGCTGGATTGGGAGGGCGATCTTTGCGGCGACGGTCAAATAGTCTGCGCCGGTCAACCCAATGGTCTGCGCATCGATCGCTGGCGCGAACGGCTCACGACTTTTCTCGGTACTGGCACCAGCGTCAGCCTGCTCGGCGATGCCGAATCAGCGATCACCTCGGGTCCGCTCACGCTCGGACAGACTGCGCATCTGCGTCAATTGCGCCGCAATGATCGCACTGCGCCGGCACAGTTCGAACAACGCCTGCCGAGCGGAGCGTTGCAGACCGGCGGCTTCGCTGACGGCGGTGTCCTCGTCGCCAATGGCAGCGAGGGCCTGCTCGCGGTCGCGCTCAAGGAAATGGACCACTTCGAACCGCAGGCGCTGCGCGTTCTCAGCGACAACTCGGTGGTAATCGACTTGATCGATAACGGCGTGTGGCTTGGTCTGCGCCAGGGCGTCTATGTCGAGTATGCCATCGCGCCGAATCCGCCTGCGACCACGGTGCAGAATGGCATCGCCGATATCTGGCCCGACCTCAACGCACCTTTGCTGGCCCTGCCTTCTGCAGCGTGGGTCGCTGCCACGCGCGCCATTGACGAGATTCCTGTCGGCGTGTTGGCAGCGCCGTGGGATCGCTATGACGGCATCGTCAACGCTGCGCTCGATCGCACCATTGAGCTACGTCTGGATCGTGGCCTCTATGGCCTGATGACCTATGGCCTGTTCCCGCGACTTTGGGGTGATCCGGTGAACAGCGAAGAGATCGACTGCGGGGTGGGCAACGACCCGACTCCCGCTGATGACTGGGACGACACGTATTGGTGTACGACCTGGACCGATTATCACAATGCATCGTCCAACGCCGTCTACGCGGCCTTGCGTCATAGTGATGCGCTCCGCTTGCATGAGCTTTCGTTCCCTGCCGCACTGCGCATGTTGCACACGCAGATTTATCAATGCGGCCCCAACGACAACACGTTTCGCTGTGGCATGGCGCCCGCCGGATATAACGGTTACAGAAGCGACAACAATAGTTCGCACCAGTATTTCGACAACCTGTTTTTGTACTACTGGCTGACCGGTGATGACACGGTATGGCGTACTGTGCAACGCGGCACCAGCGGCTTTCGCGCGTACTTGTGCCCGAGCCGCGGTAATGTTCCGCTCGGCCCGGTCTGTGCGCCCAACGCACCGATCACCGATGCCGATGCCCGGCTCAACGGGCGCGTCACCGGACAGTTTTACGAAGCATTCCGTTTCGTTGGCCTCGCCTCGGGCGACGCCAGCTACCTGGACGATTGGACTTCGAACACCGCGCGCATGCTGACGCAGAATTTTGCCGAGGTGACGCGCAACAGCGTCGCCATCGGTTTGATCGAGCCCTCAGGCGGCGCGGATCTGTCGATCATCACTGGTCCTGGCACGTATTACTCCGACCAGCTGTGGATGAACGCGCTTTACGATCTGACCTCGCTGCAGCGCATGCAGGTGCAGACGCAGGATCAGGCAATCGCTGCCGTGCCACCACTGACACCGAGCCGGGTGCAAACCGGTTTTGCGCAGACCGCGAGGGCGGCGACGCAGATTTCGTCGGGCAATGGCAGCGTCAATGGCATCATTCCCGAGTGGCTTCGATTCACCTTCACCGGCGCACGAATTGGCGGCACCGCCACTGCGCTCGAGCCTGGCTGGACACCGAACCCGGCGCCTGCCCCAGGGCAATGTTTAGACCTGTGTCTCTACGATGAGGGCAAGGCAGCCATGTCCGCGGTGGTGATGCGCGGCGCCGACTCCAGCAATGACCCCGCGCTGCGCAGCTTCGGCATCGCGCTCACCAACCTCGGTCTGGATGCACGCGTGGCCAGCCCACAACCTTTGAACAAAACCACCGGCATTGGACTGACCAAACTACATGCTGCCGTCGCCCGGATCACCGCACCGGTGCAAGTAGTCGTTTTGTTTGGAAGTGGCTTCGAGTAACCGTGCCTGGATCGCAATGTCGCGCGACGGTGGTCGAACCCTATATTTTTCGCGCCGGGGTCCGCTCCCACTGTAGGAGCGGACCCGGCCGCGACCGGCGTCTCACTCGAATCCATTGGCGAACACCGCATCGCCGGCCGGTGTTTCGTAGGCGCCCAGATCCCAGGGACCAAAGATATCGGGCAGCGCAAGATCTACCAGACGCGCATTGCCGGAGATGTCGACACTGGGTTCGGCATTTGGATTCGCCGTACAGAAGTCGACGGCCTCACCGGTAGCGATCAGGCGATAGTCACTGTTGGCTTGATCGACGAAACCTGGTGCGCCGACTGTGGCATTGCCACCATTGGCGATCAGGCTGGCGTTTTCATGCGCGATCAGGCATCGCGTGCTCAGCGGATTGCTCGGTGGTGCCGATAGCACCTCAGTACCCGCCGCAGCGGAGAAAATACTGGTGGCAAGATCGAGCGTATTGCTGCCGAAACCTTCCAGCAGCGACGGGCCACTGGGGTTGTCGGCAATCGTCGTCCAGTCAAAACTCAGCGTGGTGCCGGTGTAGGCGATCATGAAGGCGACCGTCGCGGTGTTGCGCGCGATGACCGAATTGACGATGTCGATGGTCGCATTCGGCGGCGTGTTGTCCTCCGAGTAGATCACCGAACTGAGCTGCGCGCTGTTGCCGATGATGCGCGTGCCAAACAACGAAAGCGCGGCGTCCTCGCCCATCCAAACCGCGCCGGCGTCGGCACTCAATACGGTGCCGGCGCGATTGAAGCTGATGCTGCGGCAGGCGCCATGGGTGCAGGGGCGCGGGTCATTGACGCGGAAACTGCCGCGTTGGTTCAGGCAGATGGCGCCGCCGTAGCCATGTGCAACATTGCCCTCGATGCGAAAACTCTCCAGCGTCAGCACTGATTCAAATAGCGAAATTCCGCCGCAATTGCCCTGACCGGATGGCACGCCAGCAACGCCAGCGAAGTTGGATGAAGCGTCAAGTTGCGGCAACAACACCTGGCTATTATTTTGCACGGCGATGCCGCCGCCATTGTAATCGGCGGTGTTGGCGATGATGCGTCGCGCTGCGAATCGATTGCTGCCGGTGCCGCGTGCCCTGATCGAAGCGGCACTCATGTACACGCCGCCGCCGACGGTGGCGCGATTGCCCAGAATGCCACCCGCAGTCGATGCGGTATCCGGGTCCCAAAACATCGTGCAGCGAGTCAGCGACACGCCACCGCCCGCGGTGTTGGCGCGGTTGGCGGTGATCAGCACATCGCTGCTTTCGATGTTGAGTTGTCCATCGACGCAGGCAACGCCGCCACCGAAGTTGCCGCGGTTATTGCTGATCTCGGTAATGCCGCGCAGGAACACGAAGGCGTCCAAACCGCTGTTGATTCCACCGCCGTCGGTCGACGGGGTGCCCGAGTCGGCAATGATCGAGTCTTCGACGATCAGATCGACCGAGCCCAGCGCCGCAATCGCACCGGCCGGCGCCGGGCCGCGTATTTCAAGATCGCGCAGCACAACGGTGAAGATGCCGCCTGTGCCGCCATTCACCGTCAGCAATGCCGCCGTGGCTGCCGCGTTCGGACCGATCCGCGTCGATGCACCCGCCGCGGGTGTTGCAGCGCTGCAACTGGCATAGCCGCCCTCGATGCTCACATTGCGCCGGTCGATCGTGCCTGCGCTGGCGTAGCTTTGATTGGTCGACAGCAGAATGCGGTGCGTAGTGATGCCTGCCGGCAGCTGTGCGATCGCGCCCGGTACCGAGAACGCAGTGCAGGCTGGATCGGATGGTGCGCCGACGCGCACGGTAATGGCCATCGCGCTGCTGGACATCGCGAGTAAAGCAACCAGCATCACAAAACGCGCAACACGACGCCGACACAACCAGATCAGGGACGACATGCAAAACCTCACAGTGGCCAGGAAGTCATTCAAGACGCGGCCACGCAGTGATTCCTCTCGCACGGCACGCTCCTGGTGGGTCCGCGCTGCGCGCGGACGCTCCTTGCAAATGTCGCCGCACCCACAAAAGCGTCCGACCACAGGTCGGACCCGTCCGTAGCAGCAGCCGCATTTGACCCAGCCCCTTACACCAGCGTAGTCTCACCGCATCTGTCCCGGGGGACAGGTACGCGTCGCAATTTATCGCCACGTGTAACCTGGAGGGCTGGACTCGCTTGACCAGTCTTCCAAACCATTGGATTTCTTGCCGGCTGTTTGCGGCAAAGTTTGGATCACGCCCCGGTGACTGCTTCGCGCGTACTCGATGTGCTTGAAACTTTCTGCGGCACAAGCCGTGGAAGCCGACTGCGCGCGCGCAACGCCCGGGATATTTTTCGCAACGTTGCCTGCCCTTCACCCAGGAGACCGATCGTGAAAAAGCTCATCGTGCTATTCGCTGTGTCCACCCTTGCCTTCAACGCCCAAGCACAGACGCCACCGGTCGGCTGCACCATCAATCAATACGGCCGCGTCGCCAACGGCGCCACGCTATGGGCCACCACCGACCAGGGCATTCCACCGGCGCAGTTGCCGCCGTTCGAAAGCAACTGCATGATCAATCAATTCGCCTACAACAATTTTCTGTATCTGGTCGGCGATGACGGCAGTGGCCATCCGCGCTTCATGGGCCTGGCCGCCTGGTACAACCTGTTTCCGGGCAAAGGTGTGCCGGTATGGCCGGGCATCTACACCACGCTCGATGGCGTGCAGCTCAACAAGGCGATCAATCAGGCGCAGGCCGGCGATGGCTTTGCACTACTCGATGTCGCCAGCCAGACCACCGCCTACGACATCCGAGTCAACAAACCGTTCTTCGACTACGTCAACAACAAGAAGCTCTACCTGCAGGCCAACATGAATACCGCGGCCATAGCGTTCAACGCCAACAGCTACAGCGGCGGCGTGTTCTTCCCGCCCACCGACATCAGCGACAAGAGCCTGGGCGCCACCGAAATCAAAACCTCATGGCGCAGCTTCGGCAGCATCAACAATCGCCTCTGCCCCAGCGACATCATGCACTGCGAAGTGGACGACGAAAACAATGTCTGGGGCCTCGCTGGGTTGCATCTGGTGCAGAAGACCAACACGCATGGCGAATTCGTCTGGGCCTCGTTCGAACACACCGCCAACGCGCCCGACTGCAACATCAGCGGCGGCAATCCACTCGCACGCTTGCCGGGTGACCCAACCCAACCCGGCAGCACCATCAACGTCAATAAAAACTACAAAAATGGCCTCGAACAATCCGGCTGGAACTACTTCAACTTCGTCAGCTACCGCCAAAACGGCGGCGACGGAAAATCCTGTGTCTATCCCACGCAAAAAGGCACCAACAAACCCCTGTGCCTGACCTGGCCCGGCTCCACCGCCAAATGGGTACGCACCGACGTCTGCCGCACCGATGTGCTGGCATCGCCCACCACCAGCTGCGTAGCCCTCAACACCCAACACCCCAACAGCCAGGACATCGCCTGCCTCAACAGCAGCGTAGTCGCGAACGCGCCCAGCGGCCTCGCCGCAAAGTGGAAGTACTACAAGCTCATCGGCATGGAATGGCTCATCAACGGCAACACCGAAGGCGGCGGCTTCGGCCAAGGCTGCTTCCTCTACACCGGATCGGACCCATGCCCCAACTTCAAAAAACCCGGCGGCGAATCGACTGGAGCGCCCAAGTACTCACGCGCCGGATCAACCACCATGGCCAACACCACCATGGAAACCTGGATGCAGAATGGCATGTACTTGGCGAATCCGGCCGATCCTTCCGACGTGACAAGAGCCCTGGATTGTTTTGCTTGTCATCAGCCGCAGACGGTGGCTAAGCCGGGCAAGAAACCGGCAAGTGGGTTTAATGAGGGGGATATGAGTCATTTGTTTTCTAGGATTGGGCAGTGAGGCAATGCACCGAGGGTCGCTCGAACAGCATTTCTTGAGCGTTCGCCCAAGAAATCCCACTAGCTTGCGCTTTGACGAATCGACGCATAATCCAGCTAAGCAGGTTTGAAATGACCAAGAAGCAAACGAAGGCGAAAGCCACAGATTCGTCCGCAGATCGCAGCGACCTCATTGAGGTTCGAACTGCACGGTCACTTCGGGGAATTCGCAAGCTACTGGAGAAATGGACAACAACGGTCCAGGACTTCCATACGAGCACTAAGGATTGCTGCTGGTGGTACAACGAGCGAGCTTCGCTCAGCACCTTGGCAGGTGAAGCATGGCGATTAGAAGGATGGACCGCGTTGGAGGAATTCGCCACTGAGAAGCGAGGTGTTGTTCCCGAAGACCCCGTGGAAAAATCTCGCCCAGTCCGAGGGCGCTGCGATTTGTACGTCGCCCATCCCTCGAAGGGATTTGCGATTGAAGCGAAGCAGGCTTGGCGGAACACAGGCGCACGAGCAAGGACTGATCGCACTCCAAAAACAGGGGTCAGAGTACTATTTCCCGACTAGGTTATTGTTATTAGTACTCTGACCCCTGTTTTCCAGCGCATCCCAGCGCGGTGCGCATCAGGTGCACCATCAAGACGCCGTATAGGTGTCCGAGCATCGATCCGCCGCAGCCGCAAAGCGCACGGATTGCGTTGAAAAGGCAACACGACACGCACCCGTCCACCGCGCACGCAACCTCTGAGCCCGGTGTCACGGGCAGAAATCATATACCTCAAAACAATGTATCAGGGCGCAACACGAAGCTTCAAAAGCAACAGCAGAATACGGTTGATGGGAGAAGTCCATGCATCTCCGGTCCTTTCGAACCGCATGGTTTGAATGGACGTATCAAACATGACGAATTGCGTAGATCCGTATCATGAAGTGGTCGCTGGCCTGTTTCGCGTATGATGTCCCGATCCTAGTTGAGTGTAAGATGGTTCGGATCGAGACGCGATGCGATGAGCACAGGGTGACGCAAGGGATCTGATAACCGCGACGCGCGTGCGAGGTTCCAATTCTGCGGTTCACGTTCATTCGGAGTCATCGATGCCTAGCCACGCTATGCATTTTTTTGGACTGGGTCTGGCCTTGTTCGCGGCAGTGCCGTTGAGCAGCCATGCGGCAACGACCGTGTTCGTCAATCGTTGCGTGGGAAACTGCCAGTTCTCCGCCGGCGCCGACAACGCCGTGACAAATACCTCATCAGTACTATCCGTAGCCGTCAGCCTCACTGCATTTCAGCATGGCGATGCCGCGTTCGCCCAGGTGACTGCATGCGTGACAGAGCTGCTCGCGCCGTTCGACATTGTAGTGACGACGATCGATCCTTCGCCAGCGTCGCACTTCGAGCTCGTGGTCGCTGGCACAGCAGCTCAGGCGGGGCAGCAAGGCGGCGTAACCGGCCTTGCGCCGCAAGCCTGCGGCGTGGTGCCAAACGCGCCGGTGTTCGCATTTGCAAACAGTATTGGCAATGATCCCACCATCATCTGCGAGACCGCCGTGTCGCAGCTCGGTGCAGTCGCAGGCCTTGAAGTGCTGTTCAATTGCCCAGATGTGATGAGTTTCCTTAACGGCTGCGGGCCGAAGAGTTTCCGCAACGAGAACTCCAATTGCGGCGGCTTTCAGGCCGCAAGTTGCGTGTGCGGCGGTTCGACGCGCAATTCCTACCTGGTGATGCGGGCGGCATTCGGGGCGGCCGATCGGCTGTTCAACAACGGGTTCGAAAACTAGCCGGCATAGGGAAAAGTAGAAACAGGGGTCAGAGTACTATTTCCCGACTAGGCTGTTGTTATTAGTACTCTGACCCCTGTTTTCCTGGCCCGAGCACCAGCCCCTAGGCGCGGCCTCAACCGGGCGCGCACCGCAATCTATGCGGCGCTGTGCAGGTTTCGGCACGAACGCGATGCGCGTGCCGATCTTGCCTATGGTGTGGATGGTGCGCATCTGCAGTTGTTTGGTTTGCTTGCGCACAGACGATCATGCAGGCGACAGGCATCCTCGGGTTCCCTTAACCGGATTCAATCGCCATCATGAAAATTTTCAACGTTGTTACCTGTTTGTCAGCATTGAGCTTGGTACTGCTAAGCGCATGCGCTTCTTATCCCTCAGAGCGATTTGAAGATCGTGGCTATTCCGACGGCGATACGCACCGCGAGACTTATGATTCGCGCCACGAGTCCACGCCTTATGGCGTAGTAAGTGGTATCGATGTGATTGAGCTGCGCTCGCGTCCCTCGGGTGGCGGCGCTGTACTTGGCGCTGTGCTTGGCGCAGTGATCGGCAATCAAGTGGGCAGCGGTAGAGGCCGTGCGGCGGCCACAGGCGCTGGAGCAGTCGGCGGTGCCGTGATCGGGTACAACATGGAAAAAAATAATCGCCGTGACGATGAATTCTATCGGGTCAGCGTACGTTTTGAAGATAGGCGTACGCGTGAATTCGACTACGAGCGCATCGACGATCTGCGTGTTGGCGATCGTGTGTTGGTTGAGCGCGGCGAGCTTCGGCGCACCTACGACTGATGGTCATGCTCAGATATCTGACAGCGTAACTGGCTGTCGTGACCGCGATGATCGTGCTCCACATGCTGTGGCTTGGCGTGATTGCCAAGCCGCTTTCGCAGCAAGGTGTTGGGTATCTGATGACGGAAAACCCCGGGCCTTTGGCGGCATTTATGTTTTAAGCGATCTTGCCACTCGGTGTGATGATGTTTGCGGTGGCGCGGCGCGCACAAGAAGTGGCTTGGGCCAAAACGCTGCTTGGGGGGCGCTGTTTTTGCAAAGCCGCGCTCGATGGCTTCGGCCCGGCATGAGCCGATCCGGCAACGCTGATTGTCAGTCAATTCAAAGCAGGAGCTTGTGATGTCCAAATACCAAATCGCGATGATCGTTGGTAGTCTGCGCAGCGATTCATTCAATCTCAAACTGGCCAGTTCTGTGGCCAGACTGGCGCCGGATGATTTCTCGTTCAAGCAGATCGAGATTGGTGATCTGCCGCTCTACAACCAAGATCACGACACGCGCCCGGCGCCATCGGTCGAGAGACTGAAGTCCGAGATTCTGGCAGCGCAGGGCTTGATGTTCGTGACCCCCGAATACAATCGCTCGATACCCGGTGTACTCAAGAACGCCATCGATCATGCCTCCCGACCGTACGGAAAAAGCGTTTGGGCGGGCAAACCAGCCGGGATACTGGGCGTTTCCGTCGGTGCGATCGGCACCGCGGTAGCACAGCAGCATTTACGCACCATTTTGGCTTACCTTGATGTGCCCACCATGGGGCAACCTGAGGCGTTTATACATGCCAAGGATGGATTGTTCGATGAGGCGGGCAGTATCGGCGAAGGCAGCCGGAAATTTTTTCAGGCCTGGATGGATCGCTATGTCGCCTGGGTAAAGCGCGAGTTGTAGGGCGGTCCTTGCGCCCAAAAACCCTGCGCTGATGTCATCTGTCGGCGGGCAGCGGCGCGTTGCGCCCGCGAACTGGACATCCATTTTCGTACGCGAGCACACATCGCGGCCTTCGCGCGCTGCAAGGGTGTTGGTACAGAAATTTGCGGCGAGCGTTGATTCCGCGAAGGCCGTCTAACTCTGCGACTTTGGTGCTCGCTCTTGTGCAAAACAGGAAAACAGGGGGGAACCTCAGGGTCAGAGTACTATTTCCCGACTAGGTTATTGTTATTAGTACCCTGACCCCTGTTTTCCTGTTTTCGCATCGCACGAATGGCGGATTGCCTTTGTAACGCCTCGATTCTATAGTCTTGCAACGATGGGGGCTCCACAAGGAATGCAGATGCACTCAGGCCTTGACCTGCAAGTGAATTTGCGGCGCGCCGTGTTCGCGCTGCATTGGATGTGTGCTGGCACGATGGCGCTGCTGCCCGCGGCCACTTTCGCCTATCCGCTGACGCGGATCTCTCACGTTGAGTCTCCGCTCATCCTCGGCGCTCAGGGCAATGGCAGCGCTTCTGACTGTGCATCGCCGACGATGGCGGGCTGATCGCGTTCACCAGCACCTCAACTCAGCTTGTCGACAACGATCAGAACGGGGTCTCCGACATCTTTGTCGATACTGGAGCGGCCGTCATTCGAGGCAGTCTGTCGATCACTGGCGGCGAATCGCGCTGGTCAGCCCTCGAGGCCAATCTGAGCCAGACCGGCCGCTATGTGGTCTACCGGCGCGCGTTGGATCTCAGCTCGTTCTTCTACGATCCCGCAGGCTTCGCTGCCTATCGCTACGATCGCCAGACACAGACCAGCCTGCTGGTGTCACCCGACGTGATGGCTGGTGGCAACGCCAGCGGCGTTGCGCTGACACCAAGGATCAGCGACAACGGGCGCTATACCGTATTCGTTTCGCCTTACCAGCTCACCGCCGACGACAACAACGCCGAAGACGACATCTATCGATACGATGTGCAGACCAACACACTGCTTCTGGTCAGCGTCGACAGCGGTGGCAATCCCAGCAACGGCGACAGTGGCAATCCGTGGATGGATGGCAGCGGCGACCTGATCGCCTTCGACAGTGTCGCCACCGACCTGGTGGCAGGTGACAGCAACGCGCGACGCGATGTCTTCCTGCGCACGCTGTCGGCCAGCACCACGGTGCGCGTCAGCCTGCGCAGCAATGGCAATCAGTCCAATGGCGACAGTTTCGCCCTCGATCTTTCCGATGACGGCAATATGGTGCTGTTCAGTTCGCTCGCCACCAATCTCGATTCCAGTGTTGCTGACAGCAATGGCGTCAGCGATGTGTTTCGGCACAACCTCAGCAACGGCGCCACACGCCGGGCCACCCTGGACGCCACAAACCTGGAATTCAGCGAGGCCACTAGCGACGGCGCGATTTCAGCGGATGGCCAATTCGTCGTGTTCACCAATCGCGGCGGCATCTCGTCCGTCCAGCAGGTCTGGCGCAAAAACCTTACCAACGACAATCTGGTGCAGGTAACTAACAGCGCGGGCGGTGCGTCGAATCCCGACCTGTCTGAAGACGGCAGCCAGGTGTGTTTCAGCGCCGGTCCGCGTGCGTTTCTCGACCTGGATACCAGCGACAGCAATGGCCGCTCCGATATTTATCGCGCATCGATTTCGACCGCGCCGGTGGTGGTGACAGTCACCAGGGAGGGACTGCCCGCAACTGCGATCGCCAGCGCGGTCACTTCTGAAGTACCGCAACTGCTGGATATCGACGATGCTGGGACCAAGCTGTTGATTTCGACGCCTGCCTCGCAGATCGATCAGGAGAGCTTCGCAAGTTATCCCACCGCACGGTCGCGACTGTATCTGCAAGGTCGATTCAGCGGTGCCTATACCGATCTCTGCGGCATTGCACCCGGCACCGGCGGCGACGCGGGTTGCAGCTTAGGCGCCTTGTCTGGCAATGGCCAGTACGCATTCTTCGTCAGCTCGGCACAGAATCTGCACCCGGACACCGCCGGCGTGCTGACCGCGCAGATCTATCGCAAACACCTTGGCAGCGGCGCACTCGATGTGGTGACGCGCAACACCTCTGGATTTCCCGCAATCAATGGCGGGGTTGGCGGCTTCGATCTCGATGCCAATTTCGACGGCAGCCGGCTCACCTTTTTTTCGGTGGCGACCGACCTGGTCGCAGGCGACAGTAACGGCCGTACCGACGCCTTCGTCTGGGATACGCAGACCGGCATCCGCCGAGTCAGCATTGCCAATGGCGGTGCCCAGGCCAATGCCGATCCTTTCCAAAGCAGCATCCGCATTTCCAACGACGGTGACCGCGTGTTTTTTGCGCACGAGGCCAGCAATCTGGTCGGCGGCGACAGCAACGGCGTCGCCGACATCTTCATGTACACCCTGTCGACGTCGAGCATTGTTCGCGTGGCGCAACCACCGACGCAGGCAACCAGCCTCTCGACCCTGCAGGATGTCACCCCCGATGGGCGCTATGTGGCCCTGTTTTCCGAAGCCACGCAGTTCCCTTTCAGTGCCTCCGCGAACTACTTCGTCTGGGATCGCATCGACAACTCCATCAATCCGGTAGGTGCCGATGTCCTCGCTGCCGGCGCCCTGAGCATGGGGGCACCAGTCTTTGATCGCGCGAGCGGTTCGGTCTTTTTCAGTGTCGGCGACGATGCCAATTACCCGAACGCCAGCACGGTGCTCTACCGCCAGTTCATCGAGCAAGGTACTTCCTTCGAACAGGGACGCGCCGCCACCGACCCACTTCTGAGCGTGCCACCGCTGCGCTTCGCCACAATGCAGGTCGCTTCCGATCGCGCTGCCTTCGTCCTCTACAATCAGTCGCTCGACGTCGATGACCACAATGGCATCGACGATCTGTTCGAGGTCGCCTCGGGCAAAGGCTACGCGGCGTTCGGCGCTGCCACGCTGGAGGTCCCTGAAGGTGCAGGCACGATCCAGATCGGCGTGACGCGCAGTCACGGCGTCGGCAGCTTCGCCGATATTTCCGGCGACATCGCCAGCGGCAGCGCGGTCGCCGGCAGCGATTTCATTGCCGCGCCCAACCTCTTCTTCGCCTGGAGCGACGGGCAGGGTGGCACCCAGAACGCGAGTATCCAGATTGTCGACGACACCCTCGCCGAGTCCAGCGAAACCTTCACCATCACCCTCAGCGAACCGGCAGAAATCCTGATCGGTTCACCGGCGGTACTCACCATCACCATCCTCGACAACGACGGCGCATTGTTTGCCAATGGGTTCGAGTAGGCGAGCCGGGAACCCATAGGAACCCAGATGTGCTGTTGGTCGCGGGGGTCACCATGCCACTGCGACTCGATGAAACAGGTGAAACATGAAACAGGGGCCCCCATTTAGCCGCCTCTGTCAAGCGAAGTGATTGAGCCATTGGTTTTGCTTGGCGCTCTGGTTGATGTCCTCGGCCTTTTCGCCACCGCTCAATCCGTCAAGGGCGGCCGTAGGCCGGCGCAGCGAACCCTTGATGGCGAGCATTTCATCCACCATGGGAATGGTTGAAGCCGACGTGAGGAGGCTTTGACGATTCGGGCGTTTTTTGCCGATGTGGCTCAAGGGTCATGTCTTGTCTTTCGCCGAAGCCTCACTCGCCGCGATCAATCGACTCACCCGAGAAATCGACCGAAAGACCTGGACGCCCGAGATTCAGAATTTTCCCAGCTGTTTTCCCGTGTTTTCCGACTGACTTCTGCTGGGCGGTGAGGCACCGTGAGCTTCGTGACGTATCCACGTTCCTCACTGGTTCCACCCGGATCGCCCGGCAGGTATGAAAGCACCGAAGGAACTGGACACTCACCCTTTGGCAATCCAACTAAATGCACGGCGACAGAGAGTTCAGACCACGCCCCTAATCGGGACGCCCACTATTGCGAGATTTCCTAGCGCACACCGCGCCCAAATCTGAGTTGCAGCGCTCTTGGAAGAGTGGGTGTCCCGGTTCTCTGCGATTCTCTGTGAGTCCTCGTCTGATCGCCGTGAACCGGGTTCCGAGATAGTCGCTAGCCGCCGTGAGCGCGCCGCGTACTGATCAAGCCAACGCCGAGCATTGCCAGTCCGAGCAGCAATGAGGCGAGGCTAGACAATGTGGGGATCGCGTTTGCTGCCCCAACTGATACCCTAAACCGCTGGTTGACCCGGAAATAGCCCCTAGGACCGGGTGACGTTCTGCAGGCCGCGTCGTTTGGTGCCAGCCCGCTTACCCTGACAAAGGCGACGACATCGTAGGCCCCGGAAAGCGTGCCGCCGGTGAAGGGACCAGAGCGGGCAATGCCTTGTTGATCGGTGAACGCCCTAAACTCGCCTGAGGTGATCCGCCCATAGGTTTCCGCCGGCGGCAGCGGCGGCGTACCTGGCGGAACCAGACCTTGCAAGGGCTGATCAACATAGAACCACACTTCCAGCCCACTCAGTGGATTGCCCTGCAGATCCTTCATCTGCACGGCAAATCCGGGCTCGTGGAACTGCGCGGGCATCGACAAGTGGATGCTGTCCGTTCCGGAGATGGACATCAGGCATTCTGCGGTGCCCTGAACCACGCGCGCCTGCACTGGCATGGAAGAAAGTCCGACGAGTGCGGCCGCGAAAACAAAACGAGACCATTTCATGGTTTCAACTTTTCCCAGATCGATAATGCGCCTGCGCGCATATGCTCCGCGCCCGGCCAGTGGACAGGCACGAAAAAATCAAATCAAGCATGATGCAATTATGTGCAGTGCGCAGGGCGACGTCTGAAGGGAAGCTGTAGCAAGAACAGGGGTCAGAGTACTAATAACAGCTGAGGGAACCTCTGAACAAGTCCGGAGCCGCGATAGCCCCCTGAATCAGGGGGCGAAAAACCGCAGGTTTTGACCAGCTCCGCTGTTGAGAGCGGGGGTTTGGAAAGCAATAAGCAGTGCGGCGAAGACGAAGTGCAGACTTATTCAGACCTTCCTTAGCGGAGAAATGGTACTCTGACCCGAATGGCACAGCTGAGGTTCGGCGCTAATCAGGCTTACTTAAGGCCCCGCCCTTTCTTCGATCAGCACTGGTGTGTGAACGGATTCACAGCTAAACCATTCGGACAGGTAGCGCCCGGCGCTACGACCTCGGTGGGGCCTGTATATGGCCTTGGGTTTCTGGCACGCGCTTGGACACGGTTCGTGTGTCGCGTCGATGGTTTGAACGGTTCGTGGTAATGGATCGTCTGTAAGACAGGCTGAATTATTTCTAAGCCCGTTTCGTAGAGGCTTACAGTCCATGTACCAGCAAAAGCATTAGGTACACAAAACCCCATTAATATCAAAACCATAACGATTCCTTTCTTCATTTCATTGATTGCCTTCATCTTTGTGCTCCCTTTCTTGGTTGGCGATGTGATCCATGCGGCACGCCGGAACACCGCGTTGCAGCGGCCACGTCGACTAGTACGGAGTTGGGCGACCGAAACGACAACGGAGGAAAACGGGGCCGCGCCCCCGCTTCGTGGCGAGCGGTATGCGTCCCGAGTTAAAGAACCGGACACCCACGATTGAGAAACTCCCCAGCAGTTTTCGCGCGTTTTGCTCCGACTGACTTTAGCTGTGCGGTGAGGCATCGTGGGCGCCATGACTTATCCACGTTCCTCTCTGGTTCCACCGGATCGCCCGGCATGTATCACTGCGTTTCGCGCTGAGTGCGGCGCGCCTTCCTATGTGGTGAGGATCGAATCAGCGGTCAGTCTTACGAGCATCGTCGGCGATGGGTGGGGGATCGGATGCTTGAGTTGGCTGGGGTGTTCGCGGTGTCGATCTGGGGGGCGCTCCCGGCATCCTGCCTCTCGCATCACTTGCACATCCATGTGCATCGTATGCGGTGATGAGCAATCATCTGCATGTCGTCGTGCAGATATTGCCGGAGGCATTGGCGGCGTGGTCGGAGCACGAAGTTTCGACGCGCTGGGTGCGGCTGTTTCCTCGCAGCGATATGAACCCGGAATTGCGTGCCGATGTCCTGGCTGGAACCCGGGGTCAGTGTCTGAGGTTTCCCCACAAATTTACCTTGTGAGCAAGGCATTTGCGACGTTCCTTCAGTGCAGCGACAGATCCGAGCAATGCATCGCGCCGAAGCGCATGCATCGGGTCCAGCGCGGAGCGCAAACACTTCTGCAACAATTTGACTGCGTGCATGGCAGGACCTCCCTCTGTGTTTGGCGACAAAGAGCAGACCACCTCACCATGCACGCTTGGTTTTTCCCAGAGGCTACGATTTAAGCCATTGTCTTACAACGGGGAAATGTGGGGAAATCTCAGGCTCTGACGCTTGTTTCCTCGTGCCGCGCAACGATTTTCATTGCGCGTGTCGCAATCCCAGACGCCTTCGCGCCTGAAGCTATGCCCCGTTGCTGAATGTGCGGGGCAATGGCTCATCGCCATCGATAATCCCCCCCTGTCAGGAGCAATCTTATGCGTCTTCGTTCAATCATTCACTCGTTTCTGCTGATCGCCTTGTCGCTGGCTGGCGTTGCTCATGCGGCCTCGCCGTCGATCGGCAATCCCGCGCCGGCCGCACCCTCCTTGCTGTCATGGCTGGTGCTACAACCGCCACCGCCACCGCCGCAAAGCTGTCCAACTATATGCCGGATGCGCCTCCAATCGTGTCTCAATGCCGGTGGCAATCCGAGCGTCTGCGCGGGCAAATACAACTTCTGCCTGATCAACTGCTCGAACCCGCCGATATTTACACTGTAACGCTCGGCGATGACCGGGCCTTGAGCCCGGTCATCACCTGCGTCCTCGCCGAGCGGTGAGCAGAATGATCGCATCGCAGGAGCAGCATGAGCCGCGAAACTCTTACTTTCGATCCGACCGTATACCGTGGAGGACACGGAACCGGACACTCAAGATTCAGAAATTTCCTAGCTGTTTTCGCATGTTTTCCGACTGACTTATGCTGCGCGGTGGGGCGCCGTGAGCTGCAAGACTTATCCTCGTTCCCCACCGGTTCCGCCCGGATCGCGCGGCATGTTTCACCGAGTATCGCGCTGCGTGCGGCGGGCGTTTTCCCCCTACGTCAGACTAGTTGTCGCCTGAACTTCTATTGACCCGGCTCAGACAACCGAGCCGCGTCGCTCACCAGGCGAACCAAAATGCTCCGCTATTCTGCTGACTTTAAAGATCAAGCCTTGCGC
>Ga0163150_10001955_pt1 | contig 33210 bp, 26 predicted proteins | sample OliLakLV19P2IB_FD_148628 | JGI IMG/M metagenome (GOLD analysis project Ga0163150, IMG submission 148628) | Freshwater microbial mat bacterial communities from Lake Vanda, McMurdo Dry Valleys, Antarctica - Oligotrophic Lake LV.19.P2.IB | ecosystem: Environmental > Aquatic > Freshwater > Lake >...
TGTTCGACTACATCGAGCGGTTCTACAACCCGCGACGACGCCACTCAACGCTTGGCTATTTCAGCCCGGTTGCGTTCGAAGAACAGGCGGCGTTAGCTTAGGTGCGTGTCCACGAGACCGGCAGCAGCCCATAATGCCGTCGCGTGCACTGTGTAAGGAGCGGGATTGCAGTGGCTAAATCAAGGTCGCATCTCCAGAACCGGGCCCTGATCACAGGCGGTTCGGGCTTTCTGGGTTCGCACCTGTGTGACCGCCTGCTGAGCCGCGGACAGGAAGTGTTGTGCGTGGATAACCTGTTCACCGGCCAGAAGCGCAATGTTACTCACCTGCATGGCAATCCGAAGTTCGAGTTCCTGCGCCATGACGTGACTTTCCCGCTTTATGCCGAAGTCGACCAGATTTGGAATCTCGCCTGCCCGGCCAGCCCGATCCATTACCAGCACGATCCCGTGCAGACGACCAAGACTAGCGTCCACGGGGCCATCAATATGCTCGGCCTCGCCAAGCGCCTTGGCGCGAAAATCCTCCAGGCCTCGACCTCGGAAGTCTATGGCGACCCAAGTGTGCACCCACAGACCGAAGACTACTGGGGCAACGTCAATCCGATCGGCCCGCGCTCCTGCTATGATGAGGGCAAGCGGTGCGCGGAGACACTGTTCTTCGACTATTACCGGCAGCACCAGCTGCGCATCAAAGTCATGCGGATCTTCAACACCTATGGCCCGCGCATGCACCCCGATGATGGCCGCGTGGTGTCAAACTTCATTGTGCAGGCGTTGAAGGGCGAGAACATTACCATCTATGGCGATGGCCAGCAGACGCGCGCGTTCTGCTACGTCGATGATCTGATCGAGGGCATGGTCCGCCTAATGGATTCGGGCGATGATGTCACTGGCCCGATCAATATCGGAAATCCCGGTGAGTTTACCATGCTACAACTTGCCGACGCGGTGCTGAAGCTGACGAGCTCGAAGTCGAAGCTGGTGAAGATGCCGCTGCCTGCCGACGATCCGAAGCAACGCAGACCTGACATCACGCGTGCCAAAGCCGCGCTAGGCTGGGAGCCGAAGGTGCAGTTAGAGGATGGCCTCAAGGAGACTATCGCGTACTTTCGTGCGCGGCTTGCCTAGATTCGATTTGCACCCGTCACTGAATGCGACATCGCCGCAGCCGGTATAGACGTCGGCCGGCGTGAGGCTGCTCAGGCTCTCATGGTAGCTTTGATGGTTGTAGTGACCGACGAACGCCGCGATGTGCGCTTCGAGATTGCCGGGCAGGAAATATTTCTCAAGCAGAATGCGGTTCTTCAGCGTCTGATGCCAGCGTTCAATCTTGCCCTGGGTCTGAGGATGATAGGGCGCGCCATGGCTGCGCCACGACCAATCACGCCGTCCGAGCAACGATACAGCGATTTGAAAGCTACGATCGCGGACCTCGCTGAGAGCCGCGGCGTCAACCCGAAGACCGTGATGAAGCGGCGTGACCGCGACACAGTCGAAGACCGGCCGATGGGATCGAAGGCGCCTAAGTCGACTGTCCTTACCGCCGAGGAGGAGGCCGCCTGCGTAGCTTTCCGCAGGCATATTCTCCTGCCGCTCGACGACTGTCTCTACGCCCTGCAAGCCAGCATCCCGCATCTCACGCGGTCCAGTCTTAGCCGCCTCTTCCAGCGCCACAACATATCCAGGTTGCCGGATGTCGATGGGACCGCGACGCCAAGGAAGAAGTTCAAATCCTATCCAATGGGATACTTCCACATCGACATCGCCGAAGTGCGGACCGAGGAAGGTCTGCTCTACATGTTCGTAGCCATCGACCGCACATCCAAGCTCGCTGTTGTCGAACTGCGCGAGAAATCCAAGCGCGCTGTAGCCGCCGACTTCCTAAAGCGCCTGGTCGAGGCCGTTCCCTATGCCATCCATACCGTACTCACCGACAACGGCACGCACTTCACCACGCCGGAGATACGGCCTCAACCGCAAGCCTGATCAAAGAAGCCATCGCACGCTACGAACTCTTCTGTGGGCATGCCTTCGAAATCGCCCGCGCCAGGCTCGACATCGATCATCCCCTGACCAAGCTCTATCACCCGTAAACCAACGGACAGGTCGAACGCATGAACCGAACACTCAAGGAGGCGACAGTCCGGCGCTACCATTGCGAGACCCACGCCAACCTGCGCGAGCACCTCGCCGAGTTCCTCGACGCCTACAACTTCGCCAAGCGGCTCAAGACGCTCAAAGACATGACACCCTTCGAGCATGCACCAAAATACTGGACCGAACAGCCAAACCGCTTCAGATTTTCTCCAGCCCATCACTTCCCAGGACCAAGCACCTAGTTGAGCGAAACCGAACGCTCAACGATCCAGAAAACGGCCATGGCCCCGGCCACGATCGAGACGCCCAGCGGCATCAGGCGCAGATGCAAGGCCGGCGCCCTCACAAGGAAGAGCAGCGGGGCTGCCGCGAGGGCGAGGACCGCCTGACCCGCCTCGATGCCCAGATTGAACCCAAGCAACGCCATCGCCATTTGCAAACTGTCAAGATCAAGCGCCCCCAGAGCGCCTGCGAAACCGAAGCCATGGATCAAGCCGAACAGGAAGGCGACGACGCTGCGAGGGCCAGGAATGAACCGGCGCACATTGTCGACCGCCGTCAGCAGGATCGTGACCGCAATCAGCGTTTCGACGATCTGCGCCGGCGGCCTGACCAGGCCCGACGCCGCCGCCGTGAGGGTCAGGGCATGGCCCAGGGTGAAGCCGGTTATGGGCAGAAGCACGGCGACCGCGACGTGCCTCAAGGTCGCGCCGGCGTATATGGCCGGAATGATCAGAACGAGCAGGAACAGCATGTGGTCCGGCCCGCCGAACAGGTGGGAGACCCCTTCCCGGAAGTAGGAAATCAGCGCGTTTTCGGGACGTGCGCCGGGGGCGGCTGAGACGCCTGAACTGGCGCGCGGATCGCCTGTTCTCAGCACGAAGGACCGGCGCTCTCCTCCCGTCACCGAACTCACCAGCACGCGGCTGGTGGGATCAATCTCGGAGAACATCGAGGTGGAGACAGCGACCGGAGCCTCTGGGTCCGGACAGGTCAAGGCGAAGCCGAGGGACAGATAAGCCTCGCCATTGTCGATCAAGGGCTCGGCAGAGCGCAGCGCGAGCGAGCAAACGCCGCCCGCCGTGAAGACCGTGCGTGAGAGCGCATAGCTCGATACCGCATCGAGGCTTTCGCGCGTCTCGCCCCAGGTGACCTTGCCGTCAAGGTCCTGGTCGATGCCGATCGCGACTTCAAGGTCAAGGAACGACACCTTGAAATTCGCCGCGAGCGCGCCGCCCTCATCCGCAACCGAAATGTAGGACAGGCTGGTCTGATGGGCCTGAGCCGGCGCCGCCGTGAACAGGATCGCGATAACTGCCAGCAGAAAGCCGAGCTGGTTCACCGGGCGGCGCCTTCGAGGCGGGCGATCGCGGACAGATAGAGCGGCGCGACGACGCCCTCGGCCTTTGCCCACGCGACAACTGGATCGGCGGCGGCGGGATTTCCGGCTGCCGACGCGGAAGCGATAAGCAGCAGCGCATCTTCAAGCTCCCGCTGGCTGCGCCAGTTCGACCGGCTGGCGGCCAGCGCCTTTTGCGGGTCGCCCGCGACGTCGAGCCAGTATCGCGCCGCCTCGCGGTCGTGCGCCGATTCTCCGGCCGCCGCCTGCTGCTCGATCCGGCCCAGCAGGATGGAACTCAGCTTTTCGGTCTCGCTGCTATTTCCCAGCGACCTGTTTGCAATGGCCCGCCGCACGATGATGCTGTCCGTCGCCGGGGTGCTCGCTAGCAGGGCCAAGGCCTCTCTCGGCCGCCCTTGAGCCAGCTCGAAATCGACGAAAATCATCCGCGTCCGCAGATCGTCCGGATCCCCGCCTAGCGCCGCCTCGAAATGCGGGCGCGCCTTGTCGGGCCAGTTCTGGAAACGGGCCAGCTCCGCGAGCAGCGAGTGGGCGTAGCCGCGCAGGGCGGGATCAATGGCCCTTGAGGCCGCCAGCCGGTCAAGCCGCTCATAGGCCAGCGGCGCCTCGGCTGTGAGCGCGTTGGCGGTCGTGTCGCAGAGAACCGCCAAATCCATCCTGCGGACCTCGGCGAGCAACGTGCAATCGGCGGCGGCCGCGCGGGTCCGACCCTGGACGATGTGGATATTCGCGCGCGACAACAGGGCCTGGGCGTTGGCGGGATCCAGTCCGAGAGCGCGGTCGAGCAGTGCGATTGCTCCGGTAAAATCATGGCGATACTGGCGCGCGCTGGCCGCAACGTTGAGCGCCTGAGGCGTCGCCTCGGTCTCAAGCCATGGCGCCAGGGCGCCCAGCGCCGCGCCGGCGAAGCGGGCGTCGCCGATCCTGCGGCCATAGTCGAGATAGGCGCGCGCCGCATCAAGCGCAGCTTGCGGGTTTTGGGGTTCTACGCGAGCCAGAGCGCCCGCCACCCGCAACTCCGGCGGATAGGGTGTGGCGGCGGATCCCAGCGTCGCGACGACGGTGTCGTCCGAAAGCCGATCCAGGCGGGGCGCCGGCTCCCGCCCCAGGATCAGCACGGCCATAACCACGGCCAAGCCGCCTGCGAGGATCATCCGCTGGGACGTTCTGCTGAAAGCCAGGGACATCGCGGAACTCTGCTGGAAACGCGTACGAAAGCTTAATCGAATCTGCAAGGAATCGACGGAATGGACGTGAATGTCTTCCAGATTCGCCGGCTCTCCGCCAAGCCGCGATTCATAGTAGTATGCGATGTCGCAATCGTCACTGTCGAACAGATTGAGGACATTTACCCTTCCTGATCCGCGAGCGTCGCCCATGACCAACGCCCCTCGTTACAACGAAGTTCGCCGGTGGATGTTCGACATCGCCCTCCCCTTCTGGGCCCGGCATGGCGTCGACCGGATGCATGGAGGCTTCGTGGAAGCCCTGACCCTCGACGGGAAAGACGCCGGCGCAGGCTTCAAGCGCACACGCGTCACGTGCCGCCAGATCCATGTTTTCTCGCATGCCGCGATGCTCGGCTGGTCGGACGGCGAGGCGATCGCAAGGGACGGTTTCGGGTTTCTCACACAACGGACATGGCTTGGGCGCGAGACGGGTTTCGCCCGCACGCTGACTGTCACGGGCGAGGCGCTGGATGTGACACCCGACCTCTATGATTATGCCTTCGTGCTGTTCGCGTGCGCGTGGCGTCACCGGGCGAGCCAGGACCCGCAGGCACTGGAATGGGCGCACCGGACGCTCGACGTGATCGAGTCGAAACTGCGCCATCCGGGCGGGGAGGGATACTGGCATCGGCTTCCAGCGACGGGATGGCGCGAACAGAACCCTCACATGCACCTGCTCGAGGCGGCGATCGTGCTCTACGAGACCAGCGGCGAGGCGCGCTTCGGCGCGCTCGCCACATCCATCGCGAAGCTTTTCCAGACCCGGTTCTTCGATCTGCGAACCGGCACGCTCGCCGAGTTTTTTGACGATGACTGGAACCGCGCGCCGGGCGGGGACGGCCGCATCGTCGAACCCGGCCACCAGTTCGAATGGGCCTGGATCCTCGAAAACTGCCGCCGGCTCGGCCTTGCAGAGGCGTCCGAAGCGGTTCGCCGTCTCGTTGAGTTTGGCGAGCGGCACGGCGTCGATCCGGCCACGGGCGTCACGTTCAACAGCGTGAACGAGGATGGCGTCTCAATCGACAGGGGTTCGCGAACCTGGCCCAACACCGAAAGGCTGAAAGCCGCCGTCGCGCTCTACGAGCTTGACGGAACCGATCCCGAGCCGGTCTTCGCGTCGAGTTCAGGCGTGCTGCTGGACCGCTATCTTTCGCACCTGCCGGCCGGCGCCTGGATGGACGCGTTTGACGCCGGGGGACGACCCGTCGCCGCCAATGTTCCGGCGTCCACTTTCTATCATGTCTTCCTTGCTTTCGCGGAAATGCTGCGCGTCGCCGACCGCCTGAAATAGATCAGCCCGTGTTCAAGTGCATTCAATTGGACCCGCCTTCGCCCGCGAGAATTCGTTCTACGCTGGCGCTGACGCCGGCCTTCCACGATGGAAGCGCGACGCCATGCACCGCCTCGATGCGCGAGCAGTCCAGGCGGGAGTTCGCGGGGCGGCGTGCGATCTGGGGATAGTCGCGCGATCCGATCGGCTTGACGCTGGCCGATGGACCTCCCAGCGACGCGCTGATGTCGATGATGTGGGCGGCGTATTCGGCCCAGCTCGCGGCGTCGGGCGCGGCCATGTGAAAGAGGCCGCAGGCATCGTCGGTGACTGGGCCGGCCGCAAAGCGGCGGGCGAGGGTGAGCAGCGCGGCGGCGATGTCGACCGCGGCCGTTGGATTTCCGAACTGGTCGTCGACGATACGGATCTCGTCACGCTCACGCGCCAGGCGAAGCACGGTGCGGACGAAGTTCCGGCCATGGGGTCCGTGGATCCAGGCCGTGCGCAGAATGACATGGCGGGGATTGGCCGTGGACACCGCCGCCTCGCCCGCGAGTTTTGACCGGCCATAGGCATTGATCGGTCGGGCCGCATCGGTCTCGATGTAGGGCCGGGCCGCCTCGCCGTCGAATACATAGTCCGTCGAAAGATGCAGCACGGGAGCGCCAATTTTCGCGGCCTCCGCCGCCAGCAGGCCTGCACCCGCCGCGTTGACGCTCATGGCCTCGGCGAGCGCGCTCTCGGCCCCTTCGACATCCGTATAAGCGGCGGCGTTGATGATGATGCTGGGCGCCGTCTCCTCAAGGACCCCAGCGATGGTGCGCGGTTCCTGAAGGTTGAGATGCGGACGGCCGGCGCAGGTCAGCGTCTCGCCCGGACGCAACTGCGTCGATTCCAGCGCGCGCGCCACCTGACCTGTCGATCCGACGACGAGCACGCGCATCTGGTTCACGGTTTCACCCCCTTGCTGTCGCGGTGGCCATCCTGACGGCGAGCATCACCGGCACGATGAAAGTGCCTGTTCGACAACGGCGTCGAGCGGTCCGCCCGAGTAGAGAAACCCTCGGACCCCGGCGCGCCGTCCCGCCTCGATGTCGCGATCCTTGTCGCCGACAATGGCGCACAGGGCCGGATCGAGTCCGTGTTCACGGATCGCCCGCAAGACCATCCCTGGATTGGGCTTGCGGTCGGGATGATCGCGGTGGGCGAAAGCGGGAATTGCTGCATCCGGCAGGAAAGGACACGAATACCATGCGTCGATGCGGGCGCCCGACAGCCCAAGCTCGGCGCTCATCCTGGCGTGGAAGACATCGACATCCGCTTCGGAGTAGTATCCCCGGCCGACGCCGGACTGGTTGGTCACGACGATCGCAAGCAGGCCCGAGGCGTTGACGAGCTGGACGGCGCGGATCGCCCCCTCGATCCATTCGAGGTCGTCGGGACGGAACACATAGTCGAAATCGACATTCAGCGTGCCGTCTCGGTCAAACAGGATCGCGCCTTGCGCACGGGGAATCGGCATTGGCCGGCCTTCCAAGATCGAACGACTCCAAGGGGAACGGCCCGTGTCAGTCGAGAAAAGCCGACCCGGATCCTAGAGCGCGAACACGATCCTTCGGCCGCCGCGTATGGCGACAACCATCGCGGCGATCCACAGGCCCGCGATCCAGGCATAGATCGTGAGAACATCCTGCCTTTCCCAGAGTTTTCCATAAACGACTGGATCCCGGAACATGTCGAGCATGGGCACCATGGGGTTAACAAATTTGAGGGCCGCTAGATGAGGCGAATCCATGAATTCGCGCTTCATCATCACGGGTGAAAGGAAGAACAGCGCCTGGATCGAAAGGTTCATGATGTGCTTGAGGTCGTGCATCTGAGTGCCGAGCACGGAGAACATGATCGCTAGCGGCGTCATGAAGGCGATGAGTACCAGAATGAAGGCTGGCAGAAGCAGGAGATGGCCGCCTGGCGGCGGAAGGAAGCCGAGCACCGCCATCAGTAGAAAAAGCCCGACGCAACCGGCGAGAAAGGTCACGAGGCCCGTGAGCGGCACGCGCACCTGAAAGATGAAGAACGGCACCCGTGACTGGCGCAGATAGCCGACGGCGTTGTTCAGACCTTCAAGCGCGCCCACGATGCTGTTGCTGAAATACTCCCACACCAGCATCCCGCTGAACACATAGACGGCGAACTCCCAGTAGGAGTCCGCCTTGAAGATGGCGCCCCAGGCCCAGGCGATGATCAATGAATAAGCCAGGGGCTGAATGACGGCCCAAAGGATGCCGAGCCGGCTGCGCCGGAAACGCGAGCGCAGGTCGGAGGCGACAAGATTGAAGCAGAGGTGCCTGTAGCGAACAAGGTCGTTCAGATAGGTGAGAAATCCGGGAATCTTGTGGCTCTGATAGTTTGTATAGCTCATGTCGCGATCCCTCGAACCCGGAGAATATCAAGTCAACCGTCGATCATGTATTGCTGGAACTGGGGAAGCACCACGGAGGGCGGCCCGTCGCGGACAATGGAGCCGCTGTTTATCCAGATCACGCGCGTGCAGATCCGCTCGATGAGGCCAAGGTCATGACTTGCCAGCATGACGATGCCGGCGGACTGCACGACATGCATCATGCGCTGCACCGCCCGGTCTGCGAAACGCGCGTCGCCGGCCCCGAAAACCTCGTCGATGAGCAGGATATCGGGGAGGAACTGCGTGGACACCGCGAAGCCCAGCCGCACATACATGCCCGAGGAATACGTCCGCATGGGCAAATCGATGAAATCGCCGAGCCCGGCGAACTCGATGATCTCCGCTTCCGCTGCAGCTATGTCCTTGCGTCCATAGCCCATCGCCATGCCGCGATAATAGATATTCTCGCGGCCCGTGGCGTCGATCTCAAAGCCAAGACCGATGTCGAGCAGCGTTCCGATCTGGCCGACGACGCTGATGGATCCCACCTTGAGCGGATAAATGCCGGCCATGGCCCGCAACAGCGTCGATTTGCCCGAGCCGTTCGAGCCGATAATGCCCACGCGCTCGCCTTCGGAGACCGAAAGATTGACCTCCCGGAACGCATCGACGAACTCGGCCTGCCGGATAGTGGAGCGGTGCCCGAACATACCCAGGAGACTGCTCTTGAGACTGCCGCGAACAAAAGGACCGATCGGGTACTGAAGCGTGGCATCGGTGATCTCAATGCCCACCTTGGCGGGCAGAACGGCAGTAAATCGCTGATCTTGCCGATCTGCGGAACCGTCTCTTTTACCAGACGAGATCACCCGTAAACCTTCGGGCCACTGTCCGCTCATCCATCACCACGCTCGTCTATGTCGGAGGCGGCGCCCCTTACTCGACAATGTCCGGATCCGTTCGTCAGACGAACCATCTTTGCACAGCGCCGAAAAAGCGCACAGCGCGCCAGCCTTGTCCAGACCCATCTGCCGCCATGCAGGTCTCGCGGCGGCCGCCCATCCATACCGGCCGTCGCTCCGCGCCCGCCGAAAACCGCAGCGCCGGCGCCAGGGCGCCCCGGGCTTGCCGGACAATGGGCCGCCATTGCCGCCCTGGCCGTTCTGCGGGTAGAGCACGATCGGTTCTGGCGAAGTCACGCAAAACGTGGATCGTTCTCTAATGTCCGAATGAGAGACGGGTTCAGGTATCGGGTGGAAGCTTCGCGCCTCCAGCTGAATCGGCCCGGCTCTGACACCGCAAATCGTGCGCGCAAGCTGGAGACTGACAGGTGGAAAACAACCTGGCGAGTGGGGGGCGGCAGATCGTCGAGGGGCTTCTGCCCCTCTACCGCGACACGAACTTCGCCTATGGCGTAGCGGTTTCGATGTTTCTTCTGGCGGCCCTGCTGGGCGTTATCGCCGTGGTGCGACATGTCCTGATCGCCGCCGCCATACGCAACCGGCAACGCCAGCTGACCGGTTTCATCGCCTTTGAGACTGGCGGCGAGGATCTTGGTACGAGCGACCCCCAGGAAATCCAGTTCGCACGGCGGTTTCGCGAGATCGACAGCGCGATGCAGCAGCCGGGGCTCACAGCTTCGGCTTTGCGCGACGCGTGGCGACGTTACCGAAAGACGTTTTCGTTTGTTTCCGTGCCCCCGATACGGTCAACGCAAAGGCCCAATGGCTTTTTTTACGGCGCCGTGCCTCCACCAACCTGGCTAGGTTTCGCCGCCAACATGTTCATCGGATTTGGATTGCTCGCGACGTTCCTGGGGCTCGTAGCGGCCCTCACTTTCGCGGCGGAAGGCATGCGCGGCTCCGATTCCGGCGCCATGCAGGACGCGCTGCGCGACCTTTTGGCCGCCGCGTCCTCCAAGTTCGTCACCTCCATCGCGGGCGTCGGCCTGTCGATCCTCCTGAACATCCTGGAGCGGTTTCTGGTTGTCGATCTGCGCCGCAATCTCGACGCGCTCTGCGGAGCGATCGAGCTCGGCGTCCGGGTGGACAGCGACGCGCATTCCGCAGCCGTCGCCGAACGCCTGGGCAGACTCGCCGCTATGCTCGAAGGCGCCGCCCCGACGGCCGCCATCGCGACGCGGGCGTCACCATGACGTCCGAAACGGAGGTCGACGCCTGGGCTCCGGAACGGCGCGAAAGCTATTATGCGTCGATCACCGACATGCTGATCGGCTTGCTGTTCCTCTTCATCATCATGCTGATGTATTTCGCGCTGCAGCTTCGCACGACCACGGAAGATCTCGTCACGGCCGAGGAGACGCGCAACGAACTGCTCGAAAAGGTCGCGGGCTATCTGCGCTCACGCGACGTACGGGCGGAGATCGACCTCAGTGCCGGCGTCCTGCGCCTGCCTGACGAGATCCTGTTCGAGAAGGGCCGCGACGAACCGAAGGCCGAGGGCGAGGCGGCGCTGCGCATCCTCGCCGAGGCGATGACCGTCAACCTTCCCTGCTATGCCTACCAGCTTTCGTCACCGCGCCCCGCAGAATGCTCCAGCTATCCGCACCATGTCGAGGCGATCTTCATCGAGGGCCACACGGATTCCGATCCCATCGAAGGCAACGCCCGCATCCGCGACAATTGGGATCTTTCCGCCGCCAGAGCGTCGAACACGTTTCGGCTGATCAGCCGATACCAGCCCGGTCTGCTGGCGTTTCTGACCGAGCCTGCGGGCTCCGAGGAGGCTCGCCCGCTCCTTTCAGTGGCGGGATATGGCGACCAGAGGCCGGTCGATCGAGGGAGCGGCGAGGACGCGAAATCAAGAAATCGCCGGATCGACATCAGGTTTGTCATGGCGGCTCCGAAAGCTTCGGCGACAGCGGCCGACCCGCCAACGCAGTGACGCGACCCGATGCGCCGGCCAGGCTCAGGGGTTGCCCTGACTGGCGATCGCCGCGATACCGCAGAACATCAGCCCCGGAGCCCGGCCTTTGCGTCGACGCATTCTCATTGACGCCAACGCGCGCGACATCTTGCAGGGAACGGGCATCAGCACCTATTCGCGAACCCTGGCTGCGGGGCTGGAGGCGCTCGGGCACGAGGTCAGCTGGCTGTCCGGCAAGCGCGCGCCCAGGAAGGCCGACGCCCTGATAGATGAGGTGAGCCTCGCCGACGAGGCGCCCGCCGGCGGTCAATTGCGCCAGAACTGGAACACCGCGCGCCTCATGTGCATTGGCCTTGCAGCCTCCAGGGCGGTGGGGCGGCGAACCGCGAACACGGGCGTCGTCGCCGACCCCGCGACGCGGCGCACGGGCGCGACGTTTCTCGCACCGGAGATCTACGAACGTGCGCATTACCGTCACATGCTGCTCGGCGCGTTCACGGAGACACACATCGATGGCGCCGTCGATGTGCTGCACCTGACCGCGCCCCTGCCCCTGAAAATGTCAGGCGTTCCGACCGTGACGACGATCCATGATCTTGCGCCGATCCGCCTGCCGCGCGCTTCACCGGACAACAAGGCGGAGTTCATCCGCCGGATGAGAACCTCGGCGCGCCTGGCCGATCTCATTCTCACCGTGTCGCAGCATTCCCGTTCCGACATTATCGAACTGCTCGACGTCGATCCGGACCGGGTCGCCGTCACATACCAGCCAACCGACCTAGCGCCCCTGACAGATCACGAAGCGGCGTCGATCCCACGCGTCCTCGCGCGGTATGGGTTGACGCCGCACGGGTACGCCCTGTTTGTCGGCGCCATTGAGCCGAAGAAGAACCTGCGCCGCCTGATCCAGGCGTTCCTCGACACCGACTCCGACATGCCCCTCGCCATCGTCGGCAAGCGGGCGTGGATGTGGCGGGACGAGATTGGCGACATCGATCAGGCGCTTAGCCCTTCGGCAAGGTCCCGGCTGCGTTTCCTCGGTTATGTCGATGCGGACGATCTGAGACGTCTCTATTCGGGCGCTCTGTTTGTCGCTTTCCCGTCTCTTTTTGAGGGGTTTGGCCTGCCAGCGCTGGAGGCGCTGACATTCGGGCGGCCTGTCATTGCGGGGCGAGGCTCGTCCCTGTCCGAGATCTGTGGTGACGCCGCCCTCTATGCAGATCCCTGGGACCGCGCGGAAATCCGCGACAAGATCGAAGCAATAATGTCTGACGCCGCCCTGCGAGCCCGGCTCGAGCAAGCAGCGCCTGCTCAGGCCGCCAAGTATTCCTTTGGCGCTTATGTCGCGGCGCTCGGTTCCGCATACGAAAGATTGCGCGAATACAAGGCGCCTTGATCGAGCCTGCGTTGATGTCGATTAAATGGAAGGCGGACAAGCTGACCGAATTCAGGTTTGCAGAACAGCTCGTCCACGTCCAACAGGACGCCCGTTGCCCTGACCAAATAGCCTCCGCCGCGTGTCGCTCAACGCCCACGGCCTTTACACAACCGCAGCTGCGAGGGTGGAATTCGCCATTGGACGCTTTCCAAGTGTCACGGAAGACCGGTAGTTGTAGGATGCGATCGAAGAAGGATCCCGGAAAATGGCCGAACTGGCGTCTGTTGTGAGCGGAAAAGTCCAGCCGGGAACTCAATTGGCTGAAACGGCCGAACAACATGTCCAGACCATCACCCGACTCGCCGAAGGGCGCCGTATCGCTTTTGTCTCGGGCAAGTTCAACATTATTCACCCGGGACATTTGCGTCTTCTGAAGTTCGCGGCAGAGAGCGCCGAATTCCTGGTCGTCGGCGTGACAGCCGACACCGAGGACGGCGTGACGATTCCGGCCGAGATGCGCCTCGACGGGATCCGCGCCATATCGCTTGTCAGCTATGCCTGCCTGATCGACGGGCCGATCGAGGAGTTCATCGCGGAGCTGCGTCCCGAAATCGTCGTGAAAGGCAAGGAGTACGAGGACCGGGAGAATTCCGAGGTTCTGGCGCTGGATCTCTACGGCGGCAGGCTGCTGTTCAGTTCGGGGGAAGTGCGTTTCTCTTCGATCCAGCTCATTCAGCGTGAGTATTACGAGACCGACTTTTCAAGCATCAAAAAGCCCCGAGATTTTCCGGCGCGGCATGGATTCAACTTCAAGGACTTGCGCAAACAGATCGACAAGTTCGCCGACCTGAAGGTCGTCGTCGTCGGGGATCTGATCGTCGATACCTACATCACCTGCGACCCGCTCGGCATGTCGCAGGAAGACCCAACCATCGTCGTCACCCCGATCGAGCAGAAGACGTTTCTGGGAGGCGCCGGCATTGTCGCAGCCCACGCTCGCGGAATGGGCGCCAGCGTGCGGTTCCTGACCGTTGTGGGAAATGACAGCCAGGCGCAGTTCGCCCGTGAGGCGCTGGACCAGTACGGCGTCGAGGCCGAATTCATTATCGATCCCTCGCGGCCGACCACCCACAAGCAACGCTACCGGGCGCTCGGCAAAACCCTGCTGCGCGTCAACGAATTGAGACAGCATGGCATAGACGCGCAGCTCGCGGCCCGCTTCAACGAGATGGCCCGGGAGATGATACGCGACGCCGACGTTCTCCTGTTCTCGGACTTCAACTATGGCTGCCTCACACAGCCCGTCGTCGACTTCCTGACGGCCAAGGCCAAGAAGCATGATGTCTGGACTGGCGCCGACAGCCAGGCGTCCTCGCAGATGTCCGACGTCTCGCGCTTCAGGGACATGAACCTGATAACGCCGACCGAGCGCGAGGCGCGGCTTGCTCTGGGCAATTTCGAGGCGGGCCTGTCGATACTGGCGGATGAACTTCAGCGAAAGGCCGGAGCAACCAACGTGATCATTACGCTGGGGTCCGAGGGATTGCTCGCCTATGGTCGCGGCAAGGACGGCTACATGGTGGATCGCCTGCCCGCGCTCAACCTGTCGCCCAAGGACGTCGCCGGCGCCGGGGATTCGCTCTACGCTGCAACCGCGCTGGCGCTGCGCAGCGGGGCCGATATCTGGAGCGCCACCTATATTGGCGCGATCGCCGCCGCCTGTCAGGTCTCGCGCGTCGGCAACATGCCGCTGAAGCGCCAGGATCTCATCAAGGAAATCCAGATGCCGGGTTCCTGAAGCGAGCCCCGCAGCCTGACAGCACCGGAACCCATGAATGCGGGCTTTGCTACTCGCCGCGGGACTTGGAACGCGCCTGCGGCCGATAACGGATTCGATTCCCAAATGCCTCGTGCCGATCAACGGCCGGCCGCTTCTCGACTACTGGTTCGACCTGTTGTTCGAGAGCGGCATCGAACGCGCACTCGTCAACACCCACTATTTTGCTGATCGCGTCGCGACGCATATCGCTTCCTCGGCATGGAAGTCACGCATCGACCAGGTGTTCGAACCTGAATTGCTGGGAACCGGCGGCACCCTTGTCGCCAACAGCGACTATTTCGGCGACGTGTCTGTCCTTCTCGCCCACGCCGACAACCTCACCGATTTCAGCGTCGGGGACATGGTCGCGGCTCATGCCCGGCGGCCGGTCGGTTGCGTCATGACAATGCTGAGCTTCCGCACCGACGATCCAAAATCCTGCGGCATACTGGAACTTGATCGCCATGGTCTGTTGAAGGCCTTTCATGAAAAGGTGGATGACCCTCCGGGCGACCTCGCGAACGGCGCCGTCTACCTCATCGAGCCGGAAATGCGTGCGTTCGCCAGCGCCCTGAACACGCCGTTCGTGGATCTGCAGACCGAGGTCATTCCCCACTTTCTCGGGCGCATCCAGGCCTATGAGCACACGGGCTATCATCGTGACATCGGCAATCCCGCTTCGCTGGCGAAGGCGGAAGCGGATGCGCGGTCAGGCGGACTGCGGCAGTCCAGCCGGTAGAGCCGGATCGGTTGAAGCGAAAGCGCACAGCGCTTCAGAATGTCGAGCATGATTCATCGAAGGAAGTTGCGCTGGATTCATTGGTGTAGATTCTTGTTTGGTCGCCTTTTCTGACGGCGAGCCGGTTCCTGGCTCGCCTGAAAACGCCCTAGCGCCGCCTATTTCTTGTGGGCGCAGAGCGCGATGATGTAATGGGCCATCTTGTGGTAGCCCGTATGCACCACCTCGTCGTTCATCGAGAACATGAACACCGAGTGGAAATACTTCTGCATCAGCGCCTTCATGTCCGGCGCCGACTTGCAATTGATATGGCCTTCCTTCGAGGCGGGCGAGGCGTACACCTGACTTTCCAGCGATGGCATGCCGATGATCAGCGCACCGTCGGGCGTGAGCGCATCGCAAAGCTTCGTGACCACGAGATCGTCCCACTCTGCGGGAAGATGCTCCATCACATCCATGGAATAAATCCCGTCATAGGGTCCCGCTGGAATCGGGTCCCTCGTGATATCGACGACATAGGCGTCATAAGGCCATTTGTCGCGCATCCGCTCCTTGGCGTCGGCGATGTACCTTGGATCGAAGTCGCTGATGGTCAGCTTCTTCACGCCCTGCTTCACGATCGGCGCATTGAAGCCGTCGCCGCAGCCGAACTCGAGCACGTTCTCGCGGCCCTCGAACATCTTGGAGACGAATTTGTAGCGCGAAAGGGAAAACATCACCCGCTTGGGGTCGTCATACCATTCCCAGTTCTTGTGGACGCCAAGCCGGGTGGGGCCGATCTTCTTCTGGATCTCGTAACCGTGCGCGTTCACCGGGTCGCGCGTCGTGTCATCCGCCATCTGGTCTCTCCGTTCGAAATTCCGACCTGTCATCGCGCCAGAAGCAAGCAGCGTTCAACCAGACGCAGACAAGTTGCTTTGCAAGCAGGGGGGTCAAGCGCCATCCCGCGTCCGCGCATTCCAGCGCACGCGGCCCGTCAGCAGCGCGACATTCGTCGCGCGGGGACGCCACGAAACTGGCCGAAGTCTGGAAAGCAACCCGCTCGCGAGACAGGCTGCGGTCCAGACCGGCGCCAGCAGCGCGTCGAACGCAAGCGAGGCGGGTCTTGAAGACCAATTCCCGTCGGCAATGCGGCCATAAGCCTTCTCTGCGGCTGCATCGAGACGGGTGTCGAAGAAGAGCAGCGCCTCGGTCTCGAGGAAATCAGCGGCCGAATGGATGCGGCTGAGGTCAAGCGCCGTGATCGGGCTGTCGTCCGCATGGGTCAACAGGAAATGCTGTTTCTGCCCCTCGACGCCGGCGAGCCGCGCCTGGTTGAGAAACGACCTCGCGGAACTCCAGTTGGTGAGATCCAGACCGATGATCAGGCTGCTCCCGGGCGCTGGATCGTGGCGGTTCCTGAACTCGTCGAGCGGCTGAAAGCTGTACAGCCGGCTTGCGCCCAGGGCCGATGGGCGAGGCTGTTCGGCGGAAGCCTCCCCGACAAGCCCCGCGAGGTTCCGCGACAGGGTGTGATAGGGTTGCCAGGGCGCCCGCCGGGCTCCACCGACCAGAAACCGCCTCGCCGCAGTCCGAAGCGCCGCTCGCGGCGCAACCCGTTCCGGCGCAGCCGGCAGTCCGCTCTTGGCGTCGATTTCCACCGGCACTGAGAGGATTCCAATCTCCTCGCGGCTGCGCAGCCAGCCAAGAAGTCCACCCTGCCAGTTGGGGTGGCGGCTCATGGGTTGTGGCGGACCAAGCTGACCAAGGATTGCGCTGATCGCGGCAGTAGAGGGTAGATGAGCCGGGAGCTGCGGCGCATCAGGGGGGGCGGCGGTAAACACCAGCGGCGTCAGAGCCTGGCGGCGGTGGAATTCGGTTGTCCACTGCTGCAACTGCCTGCCTATCTCGCCCGTGTCGGGCGGCCCGAAATCACACAGGCCAGCCTCGTAGTCGTGCGGCGCGATCTCAAGCGCCAGGAACTTGTCGCTGTGATCGACGATGTCGGCGGCGATGTCGCCGGTGATCATCGGCCCCATGCCGTAATCGCAGAAAGCGGCGGCGGGAGGGGGCGGCTCGGACGTGGTGAGGCCAAGGGCGAAAAGGCAGAAGCCGCGCGCGAGAAGGGTGTCCTGATCCTGAAGCCAGTACAGCTGGTGCGTATGCCGGGATTTGAGCCAGGCCTGGTCCATGCGGCTGGAATGGACCGTTGGGTGAAGGTGTTGAAGCGCGAGGCCGACCATCTCGCGCGGCGGAAAACCGCGAAATGCCGGTTCCTGTAGCCGGGCGCGAAGTGCGGGCCGGATACTCTCCTCATCGACCCTGAGGCTCGGTGAAAGCAACAGGCGTTTACCCGACTGGATCGCCCGCGCCGCGTAAGCCAGGGACCCATCGGCAAGGGCGAAATCGCTGTTGATGAAAAGGAAAGACCGGGGGCGTCCGGCGACGACGCCCCGCGCAATGCCGCGATGGAGTGCGAGCGTGAGGGTTACCGGAACGCAATCGGGCGCGAGCAAATCGTCAATCGTCGAGAACTCGACCTCGGATACCTTGCGAAGGGCGTTGACGCCGTCCGTTCCATCAAGCCTCGCGATGTCGGCCGCCCGCGTCATGATCCGAACGATTAGGCCCGGATCCTTACTCAAGGCCGGGGCGTTTCCCGGCGACAGCCAGGTCGGCAGAACGAGATCCAGAAACCGTTCAATGTGGCGGCTGCCCCAGACGGGCGCGATCAGCGTGACGGCGTCCGCCTGATTGGGAGACACTGTCTTTCTGGAGGCCGCGAGGGCTCGCGCGGAGGTTCGAACCTTACTCATGGCGACGCGCAGTAAACCCTTTTACATTTGCTGGCGACAGCAGGCGACCGCAGCGCCAAACAAAGTCATGTGGCGTTGCTTCTCGGCGCGCCGTTCGACGAGCGGTCGTGGGAGGCTTGCGCTGACGGCGCCCCCTTGATCTGGCGGAGGCCTGTACCAGCAGGCGCAGCCTCGCCCGCGCCTGGGGTACGGCCGCTTTCATCCAGCAGGAATGCATTCCGCTCAAGGAACCCGTCGCTTAGCCGGCTGCCGATGTATCCTGCGTTCCGCTCGACAATCTCGTGGTAACGCGCCTCCCGCCGCAGGGCTTCGTCGCTGCGCCGGACGCCGTTATCCAGCTCATTCATCATTTCCTTCACAGCCAGGAGAATATCCTCCGATGAACTGTCGATTTTCTCCCAGTCGGTCTGAAAATCGCGGGAGAACTGGCTCCAGCCCGCCTTGGACTGGTACATCTCCTGGATGGAGAGATAGCGGCCCGTCTTGCGCTCGCGCACCAGCTTGGGCACGAAAATGTCGTCCGGATACCAGTTCGGATTGGCGAGCGGGCTCCAGTTTGTCAGCAGGCAGCGTTTTCCGAACAGCGGCGGCGCCAGGCTGAAGCCTGAATTCGTGCCCAGGAAGAATTTGCATTCGGCGCACAGCAGAACGTCCAGCTCCGGGCTTCGCATCGGACTTGTGGCGTAATCTATGACGTTCTTGCGCGGCGGCAGGCGACGCATGGACGGGTCTCCGCCGCGGATCACCCAGCCGCCCTGCGAAACAATGTGCTCGATCGCACGGTCATAGGTGTCGATGACCGCGTTGCGCGTGTACTGGTGGTGCGTTTCCCAACCTGGCTTGAAGCTGGACTCCCGGACGTGCAGAAGGACAAACCAGGCGTCCCTGGGCAAGCCGACGCTCTGTTCCATGACCGTCCGGAAGCGGGCCCTTTCGTCATCCTCGATCTTGATCAGCGGCTCGCGTCCCTCAGCTTTCCAGGCGCGCTGAACGTCAGATCCGATATTGCCGAAATAGCGCATCCGCCCCTCGTTGTTCGGAAGGGCCCAGAAGAAGTTCATCAGCGAAGCCCGGCGGATATCCTTCTGGTAGGCGTTGAGACCCTGATCGTCGCTGCCAAAGATCATCCTGTCGATGGCGGGACCGCTGTCGCCTGCCGCACCCACGATTTCGAGATACTTGGAAAAATACGTCAGGAGACGCCAGCCAGCGGGCGGGTTCGTGCGGTCAAAACCGAGATAGGTCGTGTGGTCCGGAAGCCAGCCGAGCTTCATGGCCTTGATGTAGGTGTCGATGCACGTGATGTGGCCGAACGCCTGGATCCAGGTCCAGTGCATCACCCTCACCGGCATTTTATCGACGCCCCAGCGTTGGCGCTCCGCTTCCTGAAGCGTCATCAGGGTCGAGAAATGCGCTTCCGCCGCCTGATGGTCGTTCGCGAGATAGTGCGTGATTCCGATCTGCAGGCGGGTCAGAACGTCCTGCGGTTCTTTCTTTATCGCTTCCTCATAGCAGAAGACAGCGACGGCGTGCTTGGCCACCCCAAGCGCCTGGTCGGCCATCTCGATCAGATTCCGCCTGGGGATCAGTCGTACGAGTTGATCGGCGGCCAGAAGATTCTCGTGAGACCGCGAAGATTCGATCAGCGCCAACAGGAACCTGGGCCGAAGATCAGGAACGAGACAGTCCGCCGAATCAAGCTCCACGACAAGCAGTCGCAGCTGTTCGGCGTTCAGATTGAGCCTGTCGAGGGAGGTAAGCAGGTGACCGCCTAGGTGAAGTTTCGCCTCCGGATTGGCGGCCTGAGCGCGGGCGTAGGAGGCCACGGCGGCGGCGACGGCGCCCGCCTCCAGCTGCGCATGACCGCGTTTCAGATAGAAACCCATACCCGGCGAGTACGTACCTGCGTCCACCCGTGCCCCAAGCGCATCCAGGGCATCTAGCGACGCCCATGCCTTGCCTCCCTCACGAGCCATTTCGGCAAGTTCGTGCAGCAGTTCGGGGTCGCCCTGGGGCATGATCAGGATCAGGACCGACTTTGCCAGCGCGAGGTCTTCGAGATTCAGGGCGGAGCGGGCTATGCCTCGCCACAGGTCCGGAACGATGACCGATTCCCGTTGCGTAGAGATGGCCCGAACGACCGTTTCGAGTTCGGACCCGGCGATCCGCCTTGCGTCAATGGCCACGAGGAGACGCTCACCGAATTCCCATTTTGCGATCGGATCGCGATCACAGGCGAAAAGATAGGCTTCCACCGCGCCGACGGCGTCGTTGTGCTGATCAAGCAGCAAGTCGCCCAGCGCCAGGAGCGGTATCCTCTGCGTCGGCGAGGGAGAGGCCTGATAGGCCTTGATCTGGGCTCGAATTTCGTCCCGTGTGCGCGGTACCGACTTCTCCGCGCCACCCTTCATCCGCGCCGCAACACGTTTTCGGATGTCGGACGCGCGTCCAAACAGGCCCGGGCCAGTTCTGCCAGTTCGCGTCGCCGTGCTCATGTCGCCCACCCATCGTGTCTACCCGACCGTTGATTCAGGCCTGAACCAACGGCCGGAACCCCGCAACTTATGTGCAGCCGCCCTTAGTCCCCAACGCAGAAAGTATTTGGCTTCACCGCCTTAGGCAATCAAAAGGGTGAAAAGCAAGCTGTGGCGACGGCATTCGTCCAAAATGGAACAAAGGTGCGTCTTTGATCGGCAAAGCCATCGTGATTGGCGCATCGGGCTATGTCGGACAGCGACTGCTGCACCGGCTGGGCGAGCGCGGCCATGGAACCTATGCCTCGCGGCCGAAGGAGGGACTCGCGCACTTTGACGCGATGACGGAATCGGCGGCGAGCCTGATCGAGCGGGTGGGCGCGGAAGTGTCGCATGTTTTCGTGCCCTATGGCGCGATCGACCCGGAACGCTGCGCGCGCGATCCGGCCGGAACCATGGCCGTGAACATTGTGAGCGTCGTCCGTCTGCTGGAGGACGTGCTCAGCGCCGGCGCCGTGCCGGTCTTTTTTTCGACAGACTATGTTTTCGACGGTGTGCGCGGCGGCTATTCCGAGGACGATGAGGCGGTTCCGCGCACCAGCTACGGCGTGCAGAAGCGCGCGGTTGAGCTGTGGCTTGGGACGATCGCCAAGCCGTGGCTGACAGTGCGGCTGTCAAAGGTGGTCGGCCTGGAAACCGACACGCACTCGGTGATCGGCCAGTGGGTCAGCGACATAAAGGCTGGAAAGCCCCAACGCTGCGCGACCGATCAGGTGTTCTGTCCCGCCTGGGTGGATGACATCGCTCGCGCCCTGGTGGACCTGTGTGACAGGCGCGCGACAGGCGTCTGGCATGTCGCGGGGCACGAAGCCTTCAGCCGCCATGACCTGCTGGCGATGCTGATCGAGGAAATTCGCAAGGTCGAGCCTTCGATCCACGTCGATCTGACGCCCTGCAGCCTGCATGATCTGCCCTTCCTCGAAAAAAGACCGCTCAACACCTCGATGGTTGTGGATCGTCTGGGAGCCGCCCTCGATTGGCGTTTCCGGACGATGCGCGATCTCTGCCGCGAGGCGGCGCAGCGGCATTTCTCGCCCGGGCCGGCGCATGGCGAGACACGCTGACCAGTATTCAAAGCGCCCGAACCGCCTTTTTCCGCTTGCCTGCGCGTCCACACGAAGGTGGAATCAAGCGGCGGTGCGCGCCTCCGAGCCGCGATACATCAGCGTTATCTCGATGCTGACGCGCGTGGTTCTGGCCGTATTCAGCGAGCCGACGTGCAGGGTGCGATAGTTGAAAAGAACAGGCTCGCCCGGCTTGCCCAGGAATTTTCCCAGGCCGATTTCGCCCATGTCGAAATCAGGGGCAAAACCGAGTTTGCCATTCTCAATGACCACCCTGTATGGCGACGGCCGCCGGTGGGAGCCGGGCGCCAGGCGAAGCCCGTTGCGGGCCGCATCGACGCAGACGCCCATCCACATCTTGGTGCGATGCTCGCCGGCAGGCGGCGCCCAGGCATAATGCTCCCAGAACCATGCATCGGCATGGAGGGAGCCGACGTCCTCGCGCCGCTGTGGGCGCACCATGCGCATCGCCACCTGTTCGTGACCAATGCCTTCCTCGTCCGACAGATACGTCTCCGGGCCGAACGCCTCGCGCGCATAGTCGAAAAACGACATCCGCTTCATTTCCTGGACGGCTTCGTCATTCATGATGCGGCCGGCCTTCGACAGCAGCTGACGATGGTCAAGCCTGTCTGAAATTTCGTGATAATTCTCAAGGTCCACGGCGCGCACTTCTGTGGCGGCGGAAGCCGAGAAAGCCTTGGCCGTGTGGACGAGATGGGCCTGGATCAAATCCTGGATCCGGCGACGCTCGGATTCGGTAATGGCTGGTCCGGCGCGCAATCCCGCAGCGCCGCCAAAGGCCTCCTCATGACGTAGTCCGCCCTCGAACAGCTGGTCTGGCGCAAGCGCCTCGATCCCCTCCAGCGCCGGGACATCGAGCGTCACGACGTCGTCCATCGTTGGCATTCTCATGGCTCAAACCCCACCCTCAGGTGCTGCACCATTGCCTGGCCCGACCGGACTCTCCGACTGTCTGCATCGGCTTGCGGACGGAAAGCGGACTCGCCTTCGACTGAAGCTTTCGCGCGCGACATCCCGGTTCGGCCGCGCCGCGTACAACGTCACGCCTATAAGCCAAGCTTCGCGCCGTCGCAACCGCATCAAGGGGCGCCGAACCCGTTATGGAAGACCGGCATTGCCGTCTGCTAATCCGGAGAGAGCGCGCGGTCTCGATCTCCTTTCAGGCAGTAAGTGGTCCCAAGAACGAACCGCGCATCCCACTTCATTTCCAGAACCCTGGCATATTCCTGGCCCGATCGTCTGTAGATCTCGAGGGGCCCCTGCCCCGATCGCGCGCCAAGAGCATCCTCATAGATCGTCTCACCGTTGACAAAGGACTTGAGCGTCAGAACGCCTTCAATCTTTTCTGCATTGAAGGGCAGTATCCGTTTCTCGCCCGTTGAATGGCGGTCATTTGTTGCAAATACCTCGAACCATTCGCCCGGCCGCGAGCCTGCGCAAACGATCAGGATCCGGCCATTCTCCCAGCGCGCGGACACGGGATCAAGATCGAGTCCGAAACTCCACTCTCCGGATATGGCGCCGGCCTTGAACAGATAAAGATCGCAGAACTTTTCCCCGGGGTGGTGAACGAGAAAATAGACTGCGTCGAAACTCTCCGGCCTCACGAGAATGCATTTAACATAGCCCGGCAGGTTCTGGGAGATCACCCAGTTGATGTCGATCGTGGATATACTCGATCCCACAGTGACGGCATGCCTGCCATCGCCATAGTCGTGGCGTGTGAAGACAAGAGTGGAGTGGGCAAGCTCCACCACTCCGAACACGTCGTCGGCTTCGACCCGAGGACCAGGGGAAAGTTCTGCGGTCGCCCAGTCGACGCCAAACATGCGGGTCAATATGCGTTTCTTGCCGTCATAGATGTCGCGTTCAGCGCCTCGCGCATCACGCAGATGCGCCAGAACCAGCGGTCTTCGGCCGACACTCGATTTTGGCGGCTGGATGCCGCCGCCGAGAAGACGCTCCTGTCCGGAGGAAGACGCGACCGCTTCGGCTGGAACGGCGTAGAGCAATGTTTCAAAGCGGCTGTAACCGTACTGCCTCAGGTAGAAACGGTAGTCTTCGAACGTATCAAGAATGAAAGAGGGATAATCCCAGAAATGATGAGATTCGTGATAGATCGCCACGGCCAGTTTCGGCCGATGCCTGCGAATGGTCTCGACGGCGCCTTTCAGGATATTCAGCTCCCCGCCCTCGACGTCCATTTTCAGATAGTCGAGACGATCGGCGAGACCGTCATTCATCAGTGAGTCGATCGAACGGCTGTCGAACTCAATCATCTCGCCATCGTAATGCTGGCTCGCGACGCTCATGTCGGACATGATCATGTTGGCGTCCTTGACGCCAAAGGTCACCTTTCCATTGGTGTCGCCGACAATGATGCGGTGACAGGTCATCATCGACTTGAAGCGCTCGAAGAACCCAGCAAACGGATTGGAATCAAAAGCAATGTTCGGATCCATGTTATGGAGCGCCCCCGCACCCTTCAGGCGTGTCAGGAAATAGGGCACTTCCCAGCCGCGGCTTACGCCGATGTTCACGACGACGTCGCCGGGCTCGATCCTGACGATGTCCATGTATTGCTGGGGTCCGAACACGATTTTCGAAAACTTTGTAAAAACCTGCTCCACCGATCCAAAAAGAATGCGGGCATATTCGGCGCGACTTTGATCATCAGCCATTGCGGCCATGACGCGGGTGATGGCTGCGCCCTTTTCCACCTGGAGCGGCATGAAATCGCGCGTGTAGAACCGGCCAGAGGGCAGCAACCTACCTTCCGCCAACCGCGTCCCCGACCAGAATTCCAGAAATGCGGCCAGCGCGTCGACGTTGTCCGCAGTGACCCCGTTCACAAAAACGTCCGGCAGCTTCTCGCCGCAGGCCATGGCGAAGTCCCAGAAGCCCGACGCGTCCTGATCGAAGTACAACAGCACGCGGGCGCGATCGCCGCGCACGCCGGCCTGGGTCAGGATCTCAACACAACGATCCCAGACGGGTCCTTCGCAGAAGACGACAGCGTCGGCGGGAATGTCGGTCACGTCCCGCACGACGCCTAGAAAGCCTGCCTCACCCCGGCAAGCCGTGATCAGGCGCTGGGCGAAGGGCTGCGCCTGTCCATCGACAAAGATAACGTAAGGCTCCGGGCCGGGGAGTTCGTTGGGATAACCGACAAAAACACAGTCGAAAAACGCCAAATCAGACAAGGTACGAATCCCCTGGGGCAACAGCTCTGTACACGTCGTCACGCAATCATCACGTTCCGCCCCACTTCCACCCGTCTAGACAACATTGCGAAAAGAACAACCGCGACTTCCACGCTTGGCCGATGCAGCAATTGACCGGAAACCGCTTTCTGCTAGGGCCTACGGCGTTCGTGCGCTGCGGCGCCTGCAATAAGTAACGTGTAGAGCAGTGAAACCCGCAATGGCTGTCGCCCCGGTCCGCCCTCGCGTCAAGATACTGACAGTGGTTTGGGGCGACGCCTTCATCGCCCGTCTCGACACATTCGGGTTTGGTTCGTTCCTGGCTCCCGGGAACCTGCCTGATCTGGCGCGCAAGCACGATGTGGAAATCGTCATCCTCACCCGCGCCGAGGACGAGGCAGTGTTCGAGGGCCTCCCCTCCATTGAAAAAGTTCGTTCGCACGCCGCCATCCGCTACGTGCCGATCGATGATCTGATCGCTCCAGGCCAGTATTCGACGACGCTCCACCTCGCCTTCACGCGGGGGCTTGCGTTGTTCGGGGACGAGATGCTGAACATGCATTTCGTGTTCTGGAACGCCGATTTCGTTTTGTCCGACGGCGCTTTCCGCCACCTCGGTGAGCTGATGGCCGAAGGCCACAAGGCGATCATCACAGGCACGCTGCGTTCGGTCGCGGAACTGAGCGAAATGGCTCTGCGGTCCCGGCGGCACCCAGTTTCGCACGCGCTCTCCGTTACGTCACGCGGGCTGCTCGACATCGCCTTTCGACACATGCACGCGCATCATGTCGCGAAAACCGCCAACCAGCCTGTGTGCTGGACCTCAATGCCGAGCCAGATGCTCTGGCGCGTCGATCATGAAACGCAGCTCGGCAGATTCTTCAAGGCCTTCATGTTCTGCCTGAAGCCGACCCGGACCATTTCCTCGATCAACGGACCCTGCGACTACGCCTTCGTGCCGGAACTCTGTCCGGGCGAGCCGCAGCACATGATCCAGGATAGCGACAAGGCGTTCATCCTGGAACTGCAGCCCCGCGACAGCGAGAACGAGTTTATCTCCCTTGCTCCGGTTGACGAGGGCGAGCGCCGCTCCTGCATGGGCGAATGGCTCACGGCCGAGCATCTCGACACGGCGCGACGGACAGTCGTCTTTCGATCCGGAGCAGGCGCGACAGACGCCGCCCTCGCGCAGGCACAGAAGGATTTCAAGAGCTATTTCGACGGGTTCATGGCGGACGTCCCACCGCCGCGTTCGCATCGCGGGCAGTATTACTGGCTGTTCGGCGTCTCCGCCTGGAACATCAACCGTGAAAACTGGCGTCCGGGGCAGCGCCTGCCGCCTGAACTCGACCTCAACTTGTCTCTTGACGATCTCAGGCATCCCACCAACGAGCGTCACCGCGCCCGCGCCGCCTCGACCGACGGTCAGGCGCTGGCGCGAGGCCGGCTTCGGACCGAATTGTTTGGCAAACCCTATGCTCCGAGCCGACTGCATCCGGATGCGCCGGCCGCGGCCATACTTGACGCAATCGCCAAGAACGTCTGGGCCGATACCGGCACTGAAGGGCGGCTGCTGACGGTTGCCGAAATCGGCGGCTGGGTCGCCCAGGCTTTCCCCCTCGATGATCCTCGCGTTCATCCCTTCGAGCTGACGCCGGCCAGCTTCTGGCCGCTGTCGGGACCGCCTCATGCACAAGCGGTTCTGATCTATATCCGGCCTCCGCAAAGCCTTGACGTTGCGGGGATTCTGCATCGCGTGTCCGGTGCGCTGGCCGATGGCGCAAGCGTGAGGATCGTCCTTCACGATGCGAGCTTCAAGGGACGGCCGGCCTGGATGGACGAGCAGCTGAAGGCATCTTTGTCCGTCCTCGGACAGATCAGCGATGCGGAGGTGACCCGTCACGAAGCCACGCTGGGAGAGCGGCGTTACGCGGCTGCATTCTTCAAGGCGCTCCCTTACCTCGCCGATCCTGGCGCGCCCCGACCCGGTCTTGGCGCTTTTCCCCGCCTCATCGGCGTCGCCGCAGCTTTCGCCACGAAGCAGGCATCATCGAGACCATCGGGGCGGAGCCTCATCACGATCCTCTCAGGCACGTTCCGCAAGCCGGCTTCCGGCTTGTCTGCGGCGCTGCATAAACTGCCGCAACCGGCCCCGCCCGCGCGCCTCGCCGGAGCCAACGCCCCGCGCGACAGGCGTTCGCGGCCGACATGAGCCGCGCCGGGAGGGCTGATCGACTAGCCGCCTATTTCGCCATCGCCGCCTCGCACCCGCACTGGTTCCGTGTTCCGGCCGAGGGTTTCAGAATCGTTCTGGATCCGGACCATATTCGAGCGATAGAGGCCGAGACCGGGAATCATTACGTCGCGCGGGGGCAACCCTCCGAATGGGCGGAGGTCGGAGTTCAATACCAGGATCCCTATCTCATTGTGCTGCGCGACGCCGTCGTCTTTCCTGACGGGTCAGAAGGCATTCACCATCGCACGATGCGCCTCGAAGGCGAACCGTCAGGCGTTGCGGTCCTGCCCCTGATGGAGGATCGGATCGTGCTGGTACGGCACTATCGCCATCCCACGCGGATCAGTTCCTGGGAAATTCCGCGCGGGGGCGTCGAGCGCGGCGCGAGCCTCGAAGAAACCGTCCGCGCTGAACTTCAGGAAGAGATCGGGGGCGTGGCCATTGGCGTCACTGAACTTGGCCTGATGTATGGCGCCAGCGGATTCATGGGCCTCGGCGTTCGCCTTTACGTCGCGCGCCTGTCGGCAGTAGGCGCCCCGGCCATTGGCGAGGGCATATCCAGGGTCGATCGCTTTTCACTTGAGGACGTTGACGGCATGGTCCTCCGTGGAGACATCACTGACAGCTTCACGCTAGGCGCTCTGCTCCACGCCCGATTGCGCCGATTGATCTGACGTGCGGATCGATTCATGGGCCCGGCTTGTCGTTCCCGACCAGAAAATCACCGACAAGGGGCACAATTTCGAAACGCCGATCCAGCTCGATCGAATCCACCATCGCGACGCCCTGCGGCGTCACCTCGATGACAAGCACATCGCCGTTGGCTTTGCGCTCGATCGCAATGCCCTGCACCCGCTCGACGCCCGCCGCAGTCCGCCGCCTTATGACGACCGGCCCCGCGACCCTGCCTTCCGGCAACGCCAGAGGCTCGCCTTCTTCCAGACGCCCGGCCGATCCAATACGCAAGGCGACGATGGTGCGTTCCGCCGTAAGCGCCTGCACGGTAAGCACGCCATCGGCGTCGAACCTGCAGTCCACCGGTGTTTCAGCAAGCTGCAGGTCGAACTCCGTAACGAATTGCGAGCCGTCGAACCGGCACAGGCGCGCGGCCCGCATCTCCGCTTCGTGTATCAGGACGCGGGGCTCGCCGTCATGAGTCCGAACCAGATGGCAGCGAGCCGCTTCCGATACACCGGTCGAGGCGCGCCAGTCGATATCCACGCCGTCGGCGCTTGCGCCCGCGATAAGCTGGACCGCAGAGTCAGCGTAGGTGTGCGTGGCGAAGACGGTGAGACCACTGTCGCGCTCGACGACTCCGACGACCGTCGATCCAGCATCGATCTCGGGCGCCGGTCTGAAGTCCGCAGTCGACCAATCCATGCCGGCAAACCTCGCTAGGATTCGCCTTGTGCCATTGTACATCACGCGCGGAGTGTCTGCCCGGTCACGAAAATAGAAAACAAAAGACGCATCTCCGATGCGCGAAGGGCGCCGGGCGCCGGCTGCAGGTCTCGCGAGCCGCTCCCCACCCGACCGGCTGGCGTCATCCTCGTCGGGAATGGCGTATAGGAGCGTTTCGAACCGGCTGTAGCCATATTGCCGGACATAATACCGATAGCCTTCGAGATGATCGAGGAGGTAGGCGGGATAGTCCCAGAAATGCTCGATCTCGTGGTAGATCGCGATCGCCAGTTTGGGGCGCTTCGCCCTGATGGTTCCGAGTGCGCCGCGCAGGATGTAGCTTTCGCCGCCCTCGACATCCATCTTGAGAAAATCGAGGGGTTTGTCCGGGTGCTTGCTCCACACCGAATCGAGTGTGAGGCAGGGATAGGCCTTGTAGTTCCGGTCTCCTCCTCCCGCCCGCGCCGACTGGTCGGACTGCACCATTTCGGAGAAGGCGATGGGCAGGCGGATCACGCCGTCATGGTCGCTGAGAATGAGACGATGATCTGTGATCTGACCGGCGAAGCGACCGATGAACCCGCTGAACGCCGTCAGCGACCAGCGGATTGACGGATCGAAATTATGGACCTCGCCTTCGCCCCGAAGACGGGCGAGAAAGTAGGGAAGCTCCCATCCTTTATCGACGCCGCAATTGGCGATCACGTCGCCAGGCCGGATTTTCGCTATCTCCATGTATTGCTGGGCGCCGAAGACACGGTCGGCGAACGCCGAAAATACCTGTTCCTGCGTCCCGAACAGAATGCGCGCATAGGTCGCACGGCTTTCCTCGTCGGCCAGCGCTGCGAGCACGCGCGCGACGCTGGCGCCGTTTGCCTCGATCTTCGGCGCATAGTCCTTGCCATGGTATTTTATGAACGGCGTGATGCGGCCGCCGGCGACGCGGGCGCCGGTCCAGTGTTCGAGGAAGGGCTCGATGAAGTGCGCATCGCACGCCCGCAGTTCGTGGGCGTGAAAGATTTCGTCAAGCCGGTCGCCGCAGGCGATGGCAAAATCCCAGAAGCCGGATGGATCGTTGGTGAAGTAGAGCACGACCTGGGGCTTGACGTCGCCGGTCCAGACCGCCGCGAAGTTGTCGCACTGGCGATCCCAGGTTGGCCCGTCGATGAAGACAAGCACGCCGGACCGGCTGGCGGCGGCGGCGTCGGAGACAAGGCCGCGAAACCCGGCCTCCCCCCGGCAGGCCGTAACCAGAGTCTCCAGAAAGGTGTGGCTCTGCTCGTCCTGAAAAACGAGGTAGGGCGCCTCGCCCGGGAGGTCGCGCGCCTGCCAGATAAAATCGCAACCGAGAAAGCTGGAATGGTTCGCCACCGTGTCCATCACCTAACCAGCACTGAAGCCGCCCGTGAAAACGAGACCCATACGCTGTCGCTTATCGCCGGGCGGCGCGGGCGTTGCAATCAGAGACGCCCCGCCGCGTTCCGTCGCGGCGTTGGACCGGAAAACGGGCGCCGACGCTTGGGCCTTGCTCTTTCGATCGCCGCAGTCGATTTAAGCTTTGGGGAATGTTGTCGATTGTCGGGCGCCGTTTGCCGAGGTGTTGTCCCGTGGCCGTTTCGTTGTTTCGACTGGAACCTGTATTCGACGAGCTTCAGCCGGGACGACGCGTGCTCGACATCGGCGCGACCGGCGTGCACATGTTCGATCCGTCCGCTACCGAACGCTTCGTCACGAAGCGCGGGGGACGCCTCGATGAGGAATGGAAAACGCTTCGCTCGGATGCGTGGAACCAACAGCAGCCGTTCGGGCGCCTGCTTGAGCAGGCCGGTTATTTGTATCAGTCCTACGATATCTTTCCCGCTTACAGGACGCGCATCGTCGATCTCAACACCGCTTCGGCCTCCGATCCGGAAAGCTTTGACCTGATCCTGAATTTCGGCACGACGGAACACATCTTCAACCAGTACAACGCCTTCAAGCTCATCCATGATTCCTGCGCGCCGGGCGGCATCATGTGGCACGACGTGCCGATGAGCGGCTATTTCGATCACGGCTATTTCAATTACCAGCCAATGTTCTTTCGCAATCTCGCGGCAGCGAATGGATACGAGATCATTCGGACAGGATTTTCCGTCCATGGGGGCCCGGCGTTCGACGCAGGAATCTTGCCCCAGTATGAGGGCGAGCGGTTCGTTCTTGACACTTCGGAGAACTGGATAACCCAGCCCGTGCCCACGGCGGGGCTCACCGCGATCCTGAGAAAGACCCGGTCGGCGCCGTTTCGCATCGCTCTTGAAACGCAGACGTCGGATGCGGAGATCAGCAGCGAGATCGCGGAACGGTATGCGAGCACGGGCTGAAGGGCGGCAGCTTGCGGCACAGCAATTACTTTCCTCCCTCAACCGTCCTTGCTGGACCCTAGTTGCAGCTCAACTGGACCGACTTGCCGCCAAGCCCAGCTTCGGCCGGTATGGCGCCCGTCTGCACTGGAGCATCCGGGCCGCACCTCCATTCCGCCGTGAAATCTTTGCCGCAACCGCCTGCCGGGTCGCCAAGGGCGTACACATCGACCACATAGGTGCACTGCTTGCGGGAATTGCAGGCGGCGCGGACAGAAACCGTCGCATTGCCCTTGGCGACCCCGCAGGTCTCACCATAGGTCGCCGACACCACCTCCACCGTGCCGGGAGGCGGCGGCGGCGGCACTGCGGCGGGCTTGGTGACAAGAATGGCGAGCGGGAAAGCGAATGCGACCAACAGCACCACTGTTCTTGTGATGATGAACAGCGCCCGGAGCGATGCGGCGTGCGGCGCTGCGGGTGGCCGGCTGGGCGCCGCGAAGGTCCTCCTCAACCAGTTGCGCGCCGGGACCTCGATCAGGTAGTAGGTCACCGTCGACACCGCGATCACCGCCGCAATGAGCACAATGGCGCGAACAGGCAGGGCCAGGGGACCTTCGGCCGGAAGGAACTTCGCCAAACCGCCTCGGGTGAAGGCGCCGATGATCATGATGTGAATGAGGTAAATCGAGTAGCTGATCTCGCCGACAAAGACCATCGGCTTCCACGCGAGCGCCGCAGCGAGCGGCCCCTTATACCGCACCACGCACCAGATCAGGACCGCGCACGGCAAGGCGTAGCCGAAGCACATATGCAGCTGGGTGAGGATCGGGAATGGCTGCGCGGGCGTCCACATCAGCCAGTGCACGACGCCAATCAGGGCGAGCGTCAGGAACGGCAGCACGGGGGCCGCGCGCTTTTCCAGAATGTTCAGCGGCTTGTTGCGGACGTCGAGATAGGCGCCGCAGATCAGCACGCCCACGATGAATTCCGTGACGCGCGAATAGGGCGCAAAATAGATCGCCCACCTGAACAGAGAATCCTGTCCTTCGGCGGCTGGCAGCCCATAATTGCGAATGCCGAAATCCTGCAGCTGCCCCGCATTGGCGAGGATCAGCATCAGAACCCTGATCACAATGATGGAAAAGACCGCCATCACTGCGAACTTCATCCACGGGCGGGGCAGCCACAGCATCGCGATGCAGAGCACCGGATAGCAGAAATAGAAGAACCATTCCGCGCTGATTGACCAGGCGACCTGCGCTACCTGGCCGAGCTGGTAGACCATGTTGTTGTCGCCGACGACGCCGAACGTCCAGGTCTGCGTCAGCGTCAGATACTGCGGAGCGGCCTGCACCAAAGCGTTGATCGCAACCACATCTCCGGAAAAGGCCCGGCCCATCATCCCGTTCAGGTAGAGGTCGGTAAGTACGAGAACGAGATAGAGGGGATAGAGCCGTGAGAACCGGGCGACGAAGAAATTCCAGTACCCGACCGGACCGCCCTTCAGGATGGCTTCGCGATAGTTGTAATGGATCACGAAGCCGCTGAGCACAAAGAACAGCGACATCCCCAGAGCAGCAATGCCGAGAAAGTAGGCGTAGACTTCGTTGCTTACATCGCCGACGCCTTGCTTGATCGCGTTGTCGAAGATGTGCGACTGGACGACAAAGATCGCTGCGAAGAACCTGACGCCCGTCAGCGATGGTATGCCGGGAAGCTTCTCAGGCTTCGACTTGCCGGACCGCATCGGTTCGCCGCCAGTCGTGTTTTCCCCAGCGTCGGCTTTTTCCGGCCGATCGGCGGAGGTCGGCATTAGAACGTCCACCCGGCGTGCCCTCCCCTAGCTCCCAGCCGCGGCCCATCGCAATGGCCCACTGGCAGGTCAGGCTACTGGCGTTCCGAAATCGAGACGCCGCCAATCGTGAGCTTTTCCGCGCCGGTCCCCGGGAAGACGTGAGAGGCGGCGCTGACCATGCCGACGACCATGGAGGCCGAGCTGCCGGCAGCGACCAAGACCGGGCCGGAAATCTTCGTCCAATCGCCGTCCGTTTCGAGCTTCGCGCCTTTCATCTGCTGCTCGGCCGTCGCCACCGGGCTGGGCATTGGCGTGGCCGCCGCAAAGTCAAAGAAACTGACCCCGTACGAGGTGAGCGCGTTGGCCGGATCGACCGCCGCAAGCTCGAGCAACGCATCAACGCCCGGCGCCGCCTTCACCCACACGGCGAAATCGTAGGATTTGGCGGTCTCGGCGGCCGGCAGAGAGAGACCGACGCGGTGCAAGCCGGCATCCGCCGTTGCGGACATGACAAAGGGGACGAAGGTTCCGGCGGCCGTCGGCGGTACACCGACGGCCTTTTCGACGGTGGCGTTCTCGACGAAGCTCCACTGCAGAGGAGCGGGGTCGGGGGAGAAGGACCTGAGCGTATC
>Ga0163150_10001956_pt1 | contig 33203 bp, 25 predicted proteins | sample OliLakLV19P2IB_FD_148628 | JGI IMG/M metagenome (GOLD analysis project Ga0163150, IMG submission 148628) | Freshwater microbial mat bacterial communities from Lake Vanda, McMurdo Dry Valleys, Antarctica - Oligotrophic Lake LV.19.P2.IB | ecosystem: Environmental > Aquatic > Freshwater > Lake >...
AGATCGATCCTGTTTCACGCCGCCGCTGTAAAAGTCGTCGAATCCAGGCGGTACTTACCTGAAACTGCTCCGCGATCTCCTGTCGCGTGAAAACGTTCTCGTCACACGCCCGTACCACACGTTGACGCAAATCCTCGGAATAAGCCTCCATCGCTCGATCCTCCTTGATCAGAACTAAAAATCAAGCTTGTAGCAAACCGCAAATAACAACGCTACAGCAACATCGAAAACGCTCTAGGAGATGTGCTTCGCTCAATTTTGCAGCGTTCCGAAATGCCGGCTAGCGAATAGAACCGCAAAACCGATAACAGGCAACACCCCGCAGCATCAACACCAGAGTCGACGGCTCGGGAACTACAAACAGATCGCCAATACGTGCCTTAACGACCAACGTCTCACCAGAGGTGTCAACAAGACGGATTTGCAGATTTCGAAGAAACTCAAAGTCATTGAGAATTGCTGTATCTGCGGGAATGCCAGCCGAAGCGAGCAAAGTGTGAAGCCCCCAGAATTCTAGCTTGAACTCGCCGGAAGCGACTTCTGGTAATCCTAGCGGATCAGTGGGGATTAACAGGCCATCCATCTCGATCTGATCTAATTGCGTGCTTGGACCGTCATTAACGATGACATTGTTGATAGCCGTCAGCATCAAGCTATCGGGCGCACCTGGCGTACTAAAGCTGACTCCACCGATCTGTAGTGACACTCCGTAGGTTTGGAAAACAACGGCATCCTGCTGTTCGAGTGGGTTATCGAGCGGTGGCAGGGAGAAGGGCTCGAATGTAATTTGTCCCGTTACCTTGCTGCCGTTCTCTACGTCCAAGTTGATAGCGACAGCAGGTGTTCGTGATATATTGAACACCTCCGCCTCGAACCTGAACGTCACAGGCGCGGCATAGGCCGGAAAATTCGCCAACACGGCCGTGCTGACGGCGCAGAGCGCGCTGAAAATTCGTGCTGCTTTAGAAATAGAGTATCTCACAGAAATTGCCTCCTCTTGTTTGTCCCACCTTCTTCATAAAAGGTGAAATCAGTGTGTCAACAAAGCTAGCTCCATTGTGCATGAAACCACTACTACACAAATCTTCATGGTGGGTGAGAACTGACAGCCAAGCGACCACCAGCATACTGGTCGGCGAACTGTCACATAAATGAGAAGGCCGATTGCGATGAATGTTGTTACGCGAAAATTGAATTTTGCTCGCGTATTCTCGAACGAAGCTCGTTAAATACCGCGTCGATAAAACACATCTGGCAAGCCAGCATATAGAACCCCACTAACCCAGCAAACCCTCAATCACTTTACCCCCACCCGCGATCTTCATCGGACGACCATTGTTCGCCGTGAAGTGCTTGTCGAGTGAAATACCCATCGCGTGGCAGACGGTCGACATCAAGTCTTCGGAACTGTAAGGCTCGGTCGTGACCTCGGTGCCGTCTTCGCTCGTGGCTCCGATGACTTTACCCCCCGCGATGCCGCCGCCACCGGCCACCACGCTCCAACTGCGGGCCCAGTGGTCGCGGCCCGCGTCGCCGTTGATCTGCGGCGTGCGGCCAAATTCGCCCATCCACAGCACAACCGTGTCGGCCAGCAAACCACTTGCCGCCAAATCCTCGACGAGCGCGCTCATCGCTTGATCCACCTCGGGCAGTTTTTGCTCAAGTCCGGCAAAACAGTTTTGGTGCAGATCCCAGCCGCCGAAGTTCACTTCCACAAACGGCACGCCCGTTTCCACCAACCGCCGCGCCATCAGGCAACTGCGGCCGAAATTGCTGTTGCCGTAGCGTTCGCGCGCTTTTTGCGGCTCGGTGTCGACGCGAAACGCCGTCATCTGTTTGCTCGTGAGGAGCGAATATGTTTTGTCGAGCACCTTGGAATGTTCCCCCGCCGCCGGTCCCCGTTCTTCCGCGATAAACCGGCCTTCGAGTGCTGCCAAGAGTTTCATGCGGTCGTCCATCCGCGCGGCGGGCACATTCATCTGGGCATCGCGCAGTTGGCCGTTGGCGTCCACTTGGAACGGCGCGTAAGCCATGCCCAAGAATCCTGGCCCTTCGCTCGGTCCGCCGATGGAAATGAACGGCGGGATTTCCAGTTCCGCGATCTTGTTGGCGAGTTCGTGCGCAATCACGGCCCCGTAGCTGGGATGCTCGACACTCGGATTCGGCACAAAGCCGGTGTGCATGTAATAGGTGCCGCGATCGTGATCCGCCTCGCGGGTGCTCATCGAGCGGACAATCGACAGGTGCTGCATTTGCTTAGCTACCTGCGGCAGCAGTTCGTTGATCTGTCCCTCGCCGGTGGTGCTGATCGGCTTGAATGTGCCCCCCGTCGCCGTGCCGGGTTTCATGTCCCAAATATCAATCGATGGCGGCGCGCCCCCCATCCACAACAAAATACACGACTTGTGATTTCGCTTGAGCGTGGCGGCATTCGCCACGAGCGACTGGCCCAGCGACAGCGCGGGAATCGCCAGCGTGGCCCCTTGCGCCAAGTGCGTAAGAAAATGCCGTCGATTCATGCCTCGTGGCGTCAGGAAAGGTGTCATTGGTTTGTCTCTGATTCGTAGTCAATCAAATGCACGTCATCGCAATGTCATTCTGAGAGGAGTTCCACGACTCGAAGAATCTAGGTTCAATTTTTCACACGTCTTCCACGCGGATCTATACTCCAAACCAGATCCTTCGGTCGGCAAGCCTCTCTCAGGATGACATTTAGTGCACCAAAATAAATTCATTGCTGTTCAGCACGGCCCACCACACATCTTCGAGCGTACCGACAACGTCATCATTCCGTGCGGCCAGCAACTCGTTGCACAAATTCGCTTCCGGCTTCGTCGGTTGCCGACCGAGCGCGGCGCGGTACAAGTAATTGATCTTCTCGCGATTTGAGAGTGATTTGTCATTCGCAATTCTCGCCAAAAAGCTGCCGCTGTTGGTGCTGCACGCGCGCCGGATCAGGTCGCCGTTCATTAGCGTGAGCACCTGCGGAATCGAACCGTTGAACGTCGTCGCCTCGGCATTGTCGTCGGTGCCGAACGACGTGTCGAACTGCCGCAGCCAACGGTCTTTCAGATCGGCACGCTCTGCTTTCGCCACGGTCGCATCGGCAGCCGTCGCCACCAGCAGCGATTCAAACAATTGCTCGGGCAACATCTGCCGCACGTAGAACCGGCTGAACTGCGGCACGACCCCCTTGGTGGGATCATCGGCCTGGTTGCCGCTCGATTCGCGGCTACTCAAACCATAAGCGTCCGACAGTACTAGCCACCGCATCAGCCGCTTGAGATCGAAGCCGCTCTTGCGAAAGGCAAGTCCCAATTCGTCGAGCAATTCAGGATGTGATGCCGGATTATGCGGACCCATATCGTGGAACGGCCGCGTGAAACCATAGCCAAAAAAGTACGCCCACATGCGGTTCACAATCGCCTGATCGAATTCGCGCGCTTGCGTGACGAGTTCCACGAGTTCCCGCCGACGGTCGACGTCCTCCAAGTAACCGCTGTTACCGCGTTCGGTCTCGCCATCGGGATTTCTTTCGCTGTATAAATCCACGAGCCGCGTACCGTCGATGAACGCGGGATAGGCCACCTGCATTTGACCGTTGCGGAGCTCGTAATAAATCGGGGCCGACACCTCGCGCGCCGCGTCGCGGTCAATCAACTTGCCGTCATGATCCTCAAGATAAATCTCACGTCGATTATCGCCGTACAGTTCGCGACCCTCGCCGGCAAAATCGCGGTTCACGATACGGCCCAAGCGCTCCGGCGTGTCCATTTCGCGCTCAACGTCGACGGCCGTTTGCCGAAAAAAAGCGTTGAGCTCCCAAAACTGGTTCTGCCGACTTTCGTTGAATGGGTGGTTATGGCACTGCGTGCATTGCACCGCCGTCCCCAGAAAAATCTCCGCCGTCTTGGCCGTCGCCTGCACGCCGTCGTCAGCCAGCTTTTCAATCAAAAAATTCACCGCGCCATTGAAATCTTCTTCACCGGGGGTAGCGCTCCCCGTAGCCGTGATTAACTCCTCGGCCAACTTATCGTAATGTTTGTTGGCCAACAGCGCGTCGGACAAATAATCGCGCATGCCGTCACGGCTCGTGAGCGAACGCCGCATCTGACCGCCTGTGCGGCCAATGAGCGTGTTGCTCCACATCGCCGACCAGTGGTTCACATAGTCGGCTGCATACTCACTGCCGAGTAATCGATCCACGAGCGCTGCACGCTTCGCTTGAATCTGCTGTTTGGAACGGGCGGGCTTGGCCGTGAATGCATCAAGCTCTTTGACGCTCGGCAAGTGACCGATGAGGTCGAGATACACCCGGCGGCACCACTCGGCTTCCGGGGCGGGAGAGGCGGGGCGCAAGCCATGTTCTTCCCACGAACTGCCTAAGCGGGCGTTGATTGTGTCGATGAACTTCACGTCGCTGGATTCGACGGACGTTTGGCCCATCGCAGGGTCAGTGAACAGGATCAGCGCGACCACGAGTAGGCTGCTGAGGAGAATCGCCGGGGAGATCGAGCGACCCATGTGCTTGTCGTCCGCTGAACGGGGTAAGGATTGCTTGCGGCGTTGCTAACCGCTGTTGACTTCATGGTAACGGCTGGCCCACTTTCGCAACTCACGAAGCGCTCCCCGACGCTTATTATTTTAACCATCGCGGGGCTCGCAAGTTCCGCGCGCGTAGTGGTGGCTTCCAGCCGCCGACAATCCCATGGAATTGGCGGCTGGAAGCCACCACTACGAACCAAAAATATTTTTGAGAGTCGTTCTCTGACGAGAAAAACAGCCTAATGATTGGCGAGAAAAGTGTATCTTAATCAAACACGTGTTCGATTATGATACAGTTGAAATAAAACAGGCGAGCCAGCGAGTCGACTAGTAACTTGCTGGCCCGCCCAGTGGATTGGACCCGAAGGGATTCATTTCCAACAGCCCTGTGGGGAGGGTCAAGCCGTCGGAAGTTGTTTTCCCCTTTTCATTTAGGTCCGCAATCGTAAGCCTCTTTTCCAACCGACCCCGGCGAACAAGTCTCTTCTCTGTTCCAGCCCCGAGTGTGTTCCAAGCACGTCAGGCTGTCCGTTGTACGGCAATGGTTAAAGGTAGATGCAACGAGCGTGCCAAAGAGAGGTGGTGCGCAATTATTTGGGCATTCCCCATAGGAGGTAACGGTGTTGATCATTTGGCCGAACGACCATACTTCGGTGGTAAGGCCGTGAGACTTGGCGGGAGTTATCTTCGCCAGTGGCCTGGGAATCCGGCAGTAGTTGAATTTGCAGCAGATCACATCGGAACTGCACGAAGGTGTACCCACCGATTTAAGAAGCAAAAAGTAAGGCAGCCCATTCTCTTAAAGAAATTGCGAACTCTGTCCGTTAGAACAACTCCTTACGACAGGTTATAACTCTGCTGCGCCGCCAAAACGCGGGCCGCCCTCCAGCACGGATGCGCTGCAAAGTTCAGCGGGCAGAGTTATGAATGACAAGAGCACCTGCGGCTGAAACCGGTTCGCGCAATTGGATGAAATCATGAATGAACCAAGCTATACCCTAAAACTGGCCAGAGCACGCGAACACCTAGATAGCTTCAAGGTGAAGACCGCAGAGTGGGTCCAAACTAACCCCTACGGCGTTGTCGATGAACCGGACCCTGAAATGCCGGAGGAGCCTCTCGAAGAAGGATACCTCGCCCGCAGGTGCCGAATCACCAGAGTCAGCGAAATTCCTGCAATTCTTGATATTATCGCTGGTGACTGCGTTTTCAATTTGAGGTCCGCGCTCGATCATTTGGCCTTCGCACTCGCCATGAAAAATAACCCCAATTTGACCGACAAACAGATTCGATGGTCTCAATTCCCGGTATTCCAAAAGGCCAACCCTAATGAGTGGAACAATTGCGTCGGATGCATCGCACTCGACGCCCAAGCTGTCATCGAGTCGCTTCAGCCTTACCGTCAGGGGAGTGATTACGCTTCTCATCCCCTCTGGCAAATCCACCATCTCCATTGCAGCGACAAGCACCGTCATCTTGCGACTGTCTTGCCACTCCACCTGAAGGAAGGCAGCCAGTGTGTCACCATGAGACCGCCATCCGGTGGAAGTTGCCTCAAGGTCCTCGATGTCCCTCCTGCCTATCTTGTATAGGATGCAATTCTTGCGAGATGGGCCATCCTGCCGACGTACCCTGACAGAGATATGCGCATGAATATCGAGCTTCCCCTCGATGTAATCTTCGACAAGAGAAGTTCGGCGGCTCTTCAACCCGTCATACCAACATTGAAGGGACTTTGCGATTTCGTCGGCAATGCCGCTATACCCCAACTCGCCCAGTTTTTGTAAGCCGGAATTATTCACCGCTCACCCCCTTCCTTCGAAAGGGAGGGGGGATTTGTTCCGTAACAGTTTCCTCAGACGCCTGCACATTTATTAGCCTACCACCCAAAGTGAGGTGATACTGGTAGGAGCCGACTCGCGCTAGCGTTAGAATCCAACTTTTCGCGCACACCCCTAGTTCGACGCTAAGTACCCCATGGCCGACTCCGCCCCCTACACCAAGGTCGCCCAACTGCGCACCGTTGCTGAATTGCGCGAGCGGCTCGCCGAGTTGGGGCTCGATCTGCCCGTCGATTACACGATTCTCACCGCCGAGGCCGGTTCGCCGCTCGCCGAGCCGATTGACATCGGCGGATTTCAAGTCGGCAATCGCTGGTGCATCCATCCGATGGAAGGGTGGGACGCCAACCCCGACGGCAGCCCCAGCGAATACACGCTGCGACGTTGGCGGCGGTTTGGGCTGAGTGGGGCCAAGCTGATTTGGGGGGGCGAAGCTGCCGCCGTGCGGCCCGATGGTCGGGCGAATCCTCAGCAAACACTCGCCATCGAGAGCAATCGCGCGGGCCTCGCGGCCTTGCTCGACGAAGTGCGCGAGGGGCACCTGGAACAATGCGGCACACTCGACGGTTTGCTCGTCGGCTTGCAACTCACCCACTCGGGCCGCTTCTGCAAACCCAACGACAAGAAAACGTTCGAGCCACGAATCGCTTATCATCATCCGCTCTTGGACGAGAAGTTCGGCATCGACTTTGAGGACGAAGATCTCGTCTGGACCGACGAACAACTCGAAGAACTGATCGACCAATACGTCGCCGCCGCGCAGCTGGCGCAGGAAGTTGGCTATCAGTTTGTCGACGTGAAGGCCTGCCACGGTTATTTGCTGCACGAGTTCCTGAGTGCCCGCCGCCGGCCTGGCAAATTTGGTGGTGATCTAGCGGGCCGTAGCCGGCTCATGCTGGAAATCATCCGCCGCATCCGCACGGAGCTTCCCGGCCTGATGGTGGGCGTGCGGCTTAGCGTGTTCGACTTTGTCCCCTACAAGACAAGTCGCGAAGTTGGCCAGCCGATGGATTTCGAGGAGTTGATCCCCTACGACTGCGGCTTCGGTGTCGATGAAGAAAACCCGCTTACCTACGATTTGACCGAGCCTTTGCAGGTCATTCGCATGTTGACGCAAGCGGGAGTAGCGACGATCAATCTCAGTTGCGGCAGCCCCTACTACAACCCACACATCCAACGGCCAGCGATTTTCCCGCCGAGCGATGGCTACTTGCCCCCCGAAGACCCGCTCGTCGGGGTGTGGCGGCAAATCGACGTCGTGCGGCAATGCAAACAAGCTGCTGGCGACGTGCCGCTCGTGGGGACGGGGTATTCCTATCTGCAAGATTACTTGCCGCACGTCGCCCAAGCCGTGGTTCGCGCGGGCTGGGTCGATTTGGTGGGCCTGGGGCGTATGGTGCTCAGCTATCCCGAGCTACCGCATGATTCACTCACCACGGGCAAACTCACGCGCAAACTGGTTTGCCGCACATTCAGCGATTGCACCACCGCCCCACGCCACGGACTCATCTCTGGCTGCTATCCACTCGACGACTACTACAAGCGACTGCCGGAGCGCGAACAGTTGATTGAGATCAAGCAGGGATTGGATTCTCAATGACCCGGGGAATGCCATCCCCGGGCTTTGAGTTTTTCTCTATGCGACTCTCCTGATTGCAGCGCCAGCACCGCGCGGGCAAGCTGTAACATCTGCTTTTCCCGAGAATTCGTTGTGTTTTTGAGTGCGCTTGTATTCAAATCGAATGCGAATTTTTGCCCTACCTCGTAACGGTTGTGCCGACGAATCTCTGAGCGTAATACACGTCCAGCACTTTTCCATTCTCTCCAGTGATTGGCACGGCGCGTGCGATCTAACTGATATATCAAACCGGGCGCACCCGTCATGCGTCCGGCGCTCCAAGCAACTGATTGCCGAGCGACATGACGGGGTGAAAGTCCGCAGGAGAGAGAACAATGGTCCGCAAAGTCTTATTGAGCGTGGCAGCACTCATCACCTTGGCCATCGCCGGGGTGTCGACTGCCGAAGCAGGTCATGGATGTCACCATCACCACTATCATGGTGGACATGGCGGCTACGGTTACGGTGGCTATGGTGGGTATCCTTCCTACCGTAGCGCCCACTACTACGGTGGCCCGAGCTATTATGGCGGCCCCAGCTACTATCGTGGCAACGGCGCATCGTACTACCAGAGTCGTGGCGGATACGGCCACCCTTCCAGTGGTTTCGGCATCTCGATTGGGTTCTGAGAATCGCATTCAACAACATTGATCGCCAGACAGTACTGCGAGGCTGTCAGGAAGACGCACAATTGCAGAGGGTAAGGGATTACCAAGGAAAAAAACGGGCCGACGGCAATTGTGCCGCCGGCCCGCTGTGTTTCGTAGTGGGTATTAAATCAACCTCAGTTCCTGGCTATAATGCGCCAGTCTACTCTAATATTCTCGACCCCTGCGAGTCGTCGATGCGCGATGAACACGCCATATTGCAAGTGTGTGTGGCCATTCAATACGTTCTAAATGTCTGTATGTTGCTGGCCGTCGTCTCGACTGTGATTTACTTGGGATTGAGCCTCGTGGGTTGGCGTGGACCCCATCGCAAGCAGCGGCTAAAAAGGTTTGCGATTTCGCTACTGGCAATCCCCATGATTGTTGGAGCTCAATGGGTTCAAGTCAGAGTTGCGCTGGAAACAATAGCATATCAACGGGATCTGCAACGCATTGAGCGTCACAACGCTTCTTCCCTGGTTCAATTGGGCGACATGGCACCCGACATTGTAGTCACGGACACGACCGGCACAGAGTTTTCCCTTCACAGTAACCGCGGCAAGATTGTGCTGGTGAATTTCTTCGCCACTTGGTGTGGATCTTGCCTCAAGGAACTTCCGCATCTACAAGAAATTTGGGAGGAGCATCAAGCCAACGAGAATTTCACACTTATGGTCATCGGTGGTCGAGAAGAAACAAACGAAACAGTCACCGCATTTCGCTCCGAGCACGGATACACATTTCCGATGGCTGCTGACCCTGAAAGGGCCGTGTACTCGCTCTTTGCCAAGAACCTGATTCCTCGGACGTATCTGATTGGTCCGGATGGAAAGGTTTGCTTTGTCACAACAGGATTCTACGAGGATGAACTGGCAGACCTCAAAGCAGAGGTCGCCAAACAGCTAGGGCTTGCTCGACAGTAACACTTTGAAACTGACGGCTCTCCATCGCATCTTCAAGTTTTTTGCCTATCTGCCATCACTTCTACTTCCAATCTGAGACCAAACTGTCTCCGAAATGAGCACACACATGTAGGGCTGGCCAATTCCCACTGCTAGCACTGTCGTCATAAGTGCTTAATTTGGCAAACTTTAGCGATACATCTTGGGTTTTTGGCATGGCAAGTGCAAACTATTACTGCCGTGCGGCTAACGAACTTTAGACCCGAACCTCACTGCCGCTGGGGGCCCGATCCTCAGAAAACATGTCGAAGGAGAGAGAAAATGATTAAGAAACTTGCCATTTTGCTGGCCCTAGTTGCGGGCTTCGCCATTGCTGATACACCCGATGCGAATGCTTGGGGCTATCGGAGAATCGCACCAGTACGCAGAGTGTTAGGCCCGCCGTATCCGATTGCCCGCCGTGCCGTCGTAGGCCCGGTCTATCGTCGGTCGTTTTACCGCGCACCGGTCGTCTTCGCGCCGACTCCCGTTGTGAGTGGCGGCGTTTTCTTCGGCTTCTAAGCAAAATTACAAAACCCCTGTCCCACGGGCCTGCTAGTCTCCAGCTAGCAGGCCTTTTTGTTGCGCGGGCCTTTTCTGTGAGGACTCAGCTGCTAGCGACCATAAAATCGGAATCACCCTCAATCTCATCCGCCAGCAGACCCGATGAATGATTACGAGTCGAGATACTCTCGGCACGCACAGTCTCTGTACGCACGGATGCGCACAAGCCATGTTGGTTATCATCAGCGATCTCCATCTCACGGACGGGACGAGTGGCACGACCATCTCGCCGGGGGCGTTTCGTTTGCTCGCCGAGCGGCTTGTTGATCTGGCGCTGAGTGCCTCGTTTCGCCGCGACGGCAGTTACCAACCGATTGAGCGCGTCGATCTGCTGCTCTTGGGCGACGTGCTCGACGTGATTCGCTCGACCCAATGGCTCGGCACGAAAGCCCGACCTTGGGACGACAACAAAAATCCCGCGCTGTTCGACATGGTCGCCAAGATCACCGGCGACATCCTCCGCAACAATGAAGCGGCCTTCGCCGAGTTCCGCCAACTCAACGAACAAGGCATCGCGGTCCCCCCGGCGCTAGCCAACGGTCGGCCCGCCACGGGCGACACCAAGCCGGTGCCTGTGCGGATTCATTACATGGTCGGCAACCATGATTGGCCCTATCATTTGTCCGGCGAAAACTACAACCAACTCCGTCGCCTCATCGCCGCGCACATGGGCCTGGCGACCTATCCCGACGCGCCGTTTCCCCATGAAATTTGGGAGAGTAATGAGCTCGTGCAGGTCATGCGACGGCACAAAGTGTTCGCCCGTCATGGCGACGTTTACGATCCGTTCAACTACGAAGGGGATCGCGATTCGAGTAGCCTGGGCGACGTGATCGTGCTGGAACTCTTGAACCGCTTTGGTGTGGCCGTGGAACAACAGCTTGGCAACGACCTGCCGACCTCGGCGCTGGCCGGCCTGCGCGAGATCGACAACATCCGTCCGCTGTTGTTGGTTCCGGTGTGGATCGACGGGCTGTTGGAGCGATCATGTCCCCAACCGGCGATCCGCAAGGAAGTCAAACGCATCTGGGACACATTGGCCGACGAATTCTTGGAGCACCCCTTCGTGAGAAATCGCGACACCTGGTGCCCGGTCGACATCACCGACAGTTTGCAAAAGGCGCTCAAATTCAGCCGCCGGTTATCGGTCGGTTGGGCGAGTTGGATCGCCCAGTTGTGCGCCGAGATGCGTGGGGCGAGCACCAATTCGTACTACCATCACGCGCTCACGGAACAAGATTTTCGCAATCGCCGCGCGAAACATATCGTCTACGGCCACACCCATAATTCGGAGCTTATCCCGCTCGATGCGAGTTTTGCCGACGGCTTCGTGTTGCACCAAACCTACTTTAATGCCGGCACGTGGCGGCGAGTTTACAGCCAAACGCAATTCGCGCCGCGAGAACACGAATTCATCGCCGCCGACTCGATGAGTTATCTCGCGTTCTTCACCGACGACGAACGTAGTGGCCGACCCTATGAAACGTGGACCGGCACGCTGGGTATCCATCCGCTCGCGTCGGCCAGCTACCGACTCGATGGCCTGGCCCCAGCATTACAACCCGTTTCCTCGGAACCAATTTCAACGCCGCGCGTGCCGATTCGCCCGCCGCATTTCGCCGTGCCGCTCAGTTCGAACCCCGTGCCGATGCCCTTCGCCTCGCGGTAATGTTAGCCGCGACACGAAGAGACACGTAGTGAAGCGAGTTTTCACGGTTGGGCGATTCTTTGCTCGTGACTATACTAATGCGACGCCACGGACTGCGTAACACGACATCGTCAACCGATCAGTCCGACTCCTTCCACTTGAACCTTAGTGCCGAATCCCGCTCCATTTGTCGACCGCAGCGGTCCACCGCGCGAATCTCTCCCCTGGCTGCTGCGCGTGGTGCCGGCGCTCGATTCGCTGCGCGGTTACACGATTCACACGTTTCGCCGTGATCTGTTCGCGGGGTTGACGGTCGCCGCCGTCGCCGTTCCGCAAGCGATGGCCTACGCCACGATCTTCGGCATGCCCCCGCAATACGGCCTGTACACGGCCATTGTGATGACTGCCGTGGGAGCGCTCCTCGATTCGTCAAAACAACTTATCAACGGCCCGACCAACGCGATCTCGATTGCTATGCTCAGCGCACTGGCCGTGGTCCCCGTCGACGACCGCATCTCCGCCGCGATTCTCATGGCGGCGATGATCGGCCTCATTCAAACGGGTATCACGTTACTGCGACTCGGCGATCTGTCCCGTTACATCTCCCATGCGGTGATCGTCGGCTTCACCGCCGGGGCGTCGGTGCTGTTGGTCCTCGACCAAATGAAAAACGTGCTGGGCCTTACCGCGCGAGGCGATCACCACGACCATTTCCTGAAACGGTTTTATCTCACGATGACCGAGGGTGGCGAAGTTCACACCCTGACTTTGGCCGTTGCCGTGGGCACGATCTCAGTCGCGCTGATATTGAAGTGGTTGAATCGGCGGCTGCACTTGGGACTTCCGGAGTTGCTGTTGGCCATCGCCGCCGCGGGATATGCAACCTACCACTGGGAACTCGACCAACAGGGGGTGCAACTCATTCAAAAGGTGCCCCGTGAACTTCCCAGCTTTCAGGTACCCGACTGGGATTGGAACCGCGTACAGCAACTCTCAGGCAGTGCTTTAGCCATCGGCATGTTGGGACTCTTGGAAGCCATCGCCATGGCCAAGTCGATCGCCGCCCGCACCAAGCAGAAACTCGACATCAACCAGCAATGCTTGAGCGAGGGCCTTGCCAATCTCACCGGCAGTTTTTTCCAGTGTTTTCCTGGCTCCGGCTCACTCACGCGGTCTTACATCAATCACCAAGCGGGGGCCGCCACGCAGTGGTCCGGCGTGATCTGCGCCGCTGCCGTCGCGCTCACGATGCTCGCCCTCGCGCCGTTGGCCCAATACATCCCCCGCGCCGCGCTGGCCGGCGTGCTCCTCTTGGCCGCCACGCGGATGATCGACCTCGCGGGGATTCGCTACCACTTCCGCGCCACGAAATTCGACGCCGTGATCGTCTCTGCCACCGCCCTGTCGGCGGTGCTCGTGTCGATTGAGTTCTGCATCCTCGTGGGAACGCTGCTCTCGTTTTTGATTTACGTCCCTAAAGCCGCGAAGGTCACGATGGAAGAATTAGTGATCGATCCGAGCGGCATGATCCGCGAACGCTATCCCGACGACGCGCCCTGCGACCGCATCAAAATGGTGAACTTCGAGGGCGAACTGTTCTTCGGTAGTTCACCCGACTTTGAAGCCCATCTGGAGCAGATAGAAATCGAGTTGCCCCCCACGACCAAGGTGATCTTGCTCCGCGTCAAACACCTGCGCAATCCCGATGCGGTCTGCATGCACTTACTCGCGGAGTTCATCGAACGCATCGAAGAACGCCACATCGCCCTTTGCCTCGCCGGCGTGCGCGACGATTTCTATCAGATTCTCGATCAGGTGGGCATCGTAAAACGCTTAGGCAGCGACCGCGTCTTCCGCGAAACGGCCCAAGTCTGGTCCAGCACCAGCGCGGCGCTCGAATGGGCCCACGAACAATTGGACGGCGACTACTGCGCAACTTGCCCCCGCAAAAATGCCAACACCGAAAGCGCCTGGAACTTCGCGATCTGAGGGTGCCACTGCTGGCTTGCCCAGCAGTGTCTTCGAAGCACGGGTGGGCAAGCCACCCGTGGCACCCGAAAGCTTTTACCGTTTCGCCGGCATCCCCTCAATCGAAAGCTGCTTGTCGTATTCAATCTGCATCGTGTATTTGAGCACCTTCCGTTGCGGCCCCACCGCCTGCGCGGGAACTTCCACGTCCCACCGCAAAATGCCGTCCTTACGGTCGTTCATTTGATAAGCCTCGTCCTCGCTCACTTTTTCGTCGCTCCTCACCAGCGTGACCTTAATGTCGTTCTCGCCCACGGTGGGAAGCCGATCCAATAGCCGCACGGTGGCCGCCTTGTCGCCAAAGTTTTCCAGCTTCAACTCATAAATGAAATCAACGACGCGATTACCACCCTGAATCCGCTCTTCCTTCTTCACAAGTTGCCGTTCAGCCCGCAGCGAGGAATCGATACCCAGGCCGACGACAAAACTTTCCCCCACCGCAACGGTTGGCATTTCCCCGCGACCGACAAATTGCCCACCGAGGAATGTCGCCACCGGACCGGCGAGAAACACTTGATCGCTCGTGTTCGTGAGCCGGGCTTCTTCGTACACAAAACTCGTGAGCACGGGAGTGGCCAGGCGATAAAAATCACCCTTGAGCGGCACGGACGCAATCTGAATCAACTGCCGATCCGACCGACTCGGCAGGCTCGTGCTGTTGGCCAGTTTGTAGCTGACACTCACGCCTTCTGCGAGTTTTACCCCATTGTCTTCGCGGCGGAGCGAACTGAGCGAGTTATTGAAATCCATGAGTTGTAACTGGCAAGCGTAGTCGTTCAAGCCGGCATCAGCATTTTTCGTTTCTTCCGCGAAGTCCCAGCCTCCCACGCCGCCACCATATCCTCCCCCGCCATCCATGCCCGAGATACGCCCGTTAACGATCGATGCTCCTACCGTGGCCGGTGCATTGGCCGCTTGCTGTGCCATGACGGCTTTCCCACGCATCTTGCTCAAGTTATCGATATTCTGTTGCATCCGAAAATAATTCTCGGCCGCTACCATCGGTTCCGCAATCTGCACGGGCGCTCCCAACTTGATCGCCAACACTTCGAGCTTCGGTGCCTTGGCAATTAACGAGGGCGTGGCCGTCGAGAGGACCATCTCCACGTCGTTCCAATCCTCGCCGCTCATTTGCTGGATCGACGCATTGTATTCCACCGTGATGGCATCACGGGCCTCGGTGGCGCGTAGGTTGTACGAGGGAGTCCAACTCGCATTGCCGACCAGATAACTTAAGCGCAACTTCGCGGCCCCCGCCGCTGGGGCATTGATGAACACCACCGCCTCGCGCGCCGTGCGGGCTGAACCCGCGGCGACCGTTTCGCGCTTGCGCTTCAGAAGTTCGATTTCTTGATTGTGCGTGCGCTCTTCCTTGGCAAGTTCCAATTCGCGCTGGCCAATCTCATCGCGCTCGGCAAACATAAACTCCGTCAGCGATTTCAATGTCTCGGCGTTGAGCACTCCGCTCTTGAGTTCTTGAGTCGCAGTGCCGGCCGTGAATTCCTTGAGTTTGTCGAGATAAGACTTACGTTCGTTGAGCAGCGTCCGCTCTTCGATCACCGCCGCCAATTTGTCGGCCACGGCTTGAATCTGCTCATCGAGTTCCCGCACCTCTTGTCGTACGTCGGCCTCAATCGGCCGGGCACGATAACGCACCGAACGCACCTGCACGTCGCCACTCGGTTCCGCGAACAAACTCCCCGGCAGCACACTCTCGGGCAATCCCGTCACCACCACTTCCAACAGGCCCTCGGCACTTTCGATTTCGACGTCGCGGGTCACGAGGGCTTGGCCCTGGTAAACGGTCACCGCCGTGACGCGGCCCTCGGTGGTCACGGGCTCGGCGGCCTGCGTGGAACTGATAGCAAATAAGCAAACCGCGAAAGCGGTAACAAACGTGAAGCGAATCATGGCGGTTTCTCCAGACGAGAAAAGAAAGGGTTGTGCCCGATTCTAGCAGAATTTGCGCATCGGGACGGACTGTTCCTAGAGACTTCGACGCCGTGAGTTCTAGAAAAGTTTCCTGCCCGCACCAAAAAATACAGAAAAAGTAGCCGTGGAATCCGACCTCAAAGAGGTCAGCCACAGTAAACAATCAGTACCCCTTCGTCGTATCGACGCTCATCATGCCTTCCGCTTTTGCCAGTCGCGGCCACATAAACCCATAAGCCGCCACGACCACAAAGCACAACAGAGGCACAATGAAACCTCGGGACATATCATGGTGATCAGCGACCCAGCCCATCAGCTTGGGCAGTATGGCCCCACCCATGATGGCCATCACAATATAGGCCGAGGCCTGTTTCGCCCGCGCTCCGAGGCCAAAGATTCCCAGAGCAAAAATTGTCGGAAACATAATCGACATAAAAAAGTAGCTGAGGAACACACAGGCGACCGAAATCCAGCCGAGCTTCATGAACACGAGTCCACAGAGCACGATGTTCAAGAGTCCGTAGAGCGCCAGAACTTTATGCGCGGAGTACTTTTTCAAAATTCCCGCGCCCGTAAAGCGTCCTGCCAGAAAACAGAAAAAACCTAACGACGCGAGATTGGCGGCTCCCTGATCGCTCAAGGATCGCACACCTTCGGGGCTACTTTCAAACCAAGTGTCGGTGTGGCCCACCCATGATGCCAATCCGTCAGGAATCGGCGGTACTTGCGAGGTCATGTAATTGATAAAGAAGCTAAAAATTCCCGATTGTGCGGCAACATAGAAGAACTGCGCGATCACCGCCATCACGAAATGGGGATGCGACCAGATGGAATGCGACGCCCCAGGCGCGGAGTCGTCGAGGTGATACTCATCTTCACTCTTGATATCGGGCATATTGGCAAAATAGAAAATCACCGACAACACGAGTACCACGACCGCGACCGAGACATACGGGATATACAGAGTTTCGCTCCCCGTACTCTCACCGGCAGCATTCTTGGAATAGAAGAACATCCCACCGACAATTGGCCCAAAAATCCAACCAATGCCGTTGCACGATTGGGCGAGGTTAATCCGCGTGGCGGCATATTTCTGATCGCCCAGCACCGTCGTGTAGGGATTGGCAATCGTTTCCAAAAACGTCAGGCCGCTGGCGATCACGCACACGCCAAACAAAAACGCGGCAAACGCCACATTATTCGAGACGGTCCCCGCCTTCGCGGCTTCCGAAATCCACGTCGCGGGGACAAACCAAAATCCTCCCACGGCCACCATCAACAACCCCGCGATGATACCCCCTTTGTAACCCAACTTGATAGCGAGCCACCCCGCGGGGAGCGCCATCAAAAAGTAGCCCAAGTAATGCGCGAACTGCACCCAGGCGGACTGCGAGAGCGTGAGATTCAGTTCATCCTGAAAGTGCTTGTCCATCACGTCGATCATGCCGTTGCAGAAGCCCCACAACAGAAAGAGCGAGCTCACGAGCAGAAAGGTGAAGAGGAGGTTTTGTCCGTCAGCGGTGACGAACATGCTTTTCTTTTCGGATGCCATGATTTTTGCGAGATGAGATGGAATTGATAAGAATTTGCCAGGAGCTTGAATTTAATTGAGTCCCCAGCATGTCACAAGCCGCACGCCTATTTAGCCCTACCGCTTGCGGCGGGTAGAAAATACTTTGCAACGCAAAGCATCTCCCGTGCTACGACACTCCCCTCGAAGGCTCACGATGGCTAGAATCAAGTGTTCCCCTGCCTTTGCCCACGGCACCCGTATGTCCGCATCTCACAAAACCCGTCGTAAACCTGAACTCCTTGCCCCCGCTGGCGATCGGCTCTGCGTCACGGCGGCCGTGGAGAATGGTGCCGACGCGGTTTACTTCGGTCTTGAATGCGGTTTCAATGCCCGCGCTCGCGCCACCAACATGCACCTTGATGATCTTCCCGAAGTGATGTCGTTCCTGCACGAACGGGGTGTCCGCGGCTTTGTCACGCTTAATACGCTCATCTTCCCCAGCGAACTCGCAGCCGTTGAACGCACCGTCGTTCAATTGACGGAAGCTGGGGTTGATGCCGTGCTCGTGCAAGATTTGGGACTCGCGCGCATCATCCGCGCGATCAGCCCCGACTTGGCCATCCATGCCTCGACACAAATGACACTCAGCAGCGCGGAGTGCATTCGCGTGGCCGAGCAGTTGGGGATCGAACGAGTCGTGCTTCCCCGTGAGTTGTCGATTGACGAAATCCGCGCTATTCACCAAGAAACCAACATCGAACTCGAAACCTTCGTCCACGGTGCGCTTTGTGTTGCCTACTCAGGTCAATGCTTGACGAGCGAATCACTCGGCGGGCGCAGCGCCAATCGTGGCCAATGCGCCCAAGCCTGCCGCTTGCCGTACGATCTGATTTGCGATGGCGCGGACGTTGATCTCGACCAGCAAAAATATCTGCTCAGCCCGCAAGACCTCGCCGCCTACGCACTCGTCCCCGAGTTGATCGACGCTGGCGTGAGTTGCCTCAAGATCGAAGGCCGCCTCAAAACACCCGAATACGTTGCCAACATCACCAGCCACTACCGACGCGCCATCGACGCGGCCGTTGCCGAGCGTCCGCTGGATTTCACCCCTCAAGACGTGCGCGAAATGGAACTTTCCTTCTCGCGCGGTTTCTCGCCGGGCTGGCTCAATGGCTGCGATCATAAAATGCTCGTGCCGGCAATTAGCTCCGCGAAGCGCGGCGTGCTGTTGGGCGAAGTCCGTCAAGTCAGTGGCCAGCGCGTTGTCATCCATGCCCTTGGCGAAGTCGCCCCCGGCGATGGCATCGTCTTCGCCGGCGACCGCGAACAGGGCACTGAGCAGGGGGGCCGAGTCTATGAAGTCACCCAGCGCGGTCAACTCGTCGAACTCGCCTTCGGACGTGATTCCATCGACTTCACACAATTGCATGTCGGCCAGCAAATCTGGAAAACCGACGACCCGCAACTCACCAACCGCTTGCGTAAAACCTTCACCAGCACCAAACCACAACGCCGGGTGCCGCTCGATATTGAGGTAACAGCCAGCGTCAACAAACGCTTGCGGCTTAGCGGCCAAGCCACCAACGGCGCAAGTTTTTCCCTCGAATCCCCCGACCCCCTCGCCGCCGCCACCAAGCATCCCCTCACCCAAGAAGTCCTCGCGACCCAACTCGGTCGTCTCGGTGCGACGGTTTACGAGCTCCGCACGCTCACCGCCCACATCACCGGCGAACCGATGGTGCCGCTAAGCGTCCTCGGTAAACTTCGCCAAGAGCTCATCGTCGCACTCGAAAAATCACTCCACTCCCACTCCCCACGCCGCTTGCGGCTTAGCGACAAACCCGCCCTCAATTACTCCCCCTCCCTTGCGGGAGGGGCTAGGGGAGGGGTCTCCGAGCCGCAATTACGCGTACTCTGCCGCACACTCTCCCAAGTCGACGCCGTGATTGATGCCGGCATCGACACCGTCCTCGTTGATTTCGCCGACATCCGCGAGTATCGCGCGGCCGTGGAAATAGCCCATTCTCACGCGGCAAAAATCTATCTCGCCACGCCACGTATCCAAAAACCGGGCGAAGCCGGCCTCTTTCACGCGCTGGCCAAGCACGGGGCCGATGGCTGGCTCGTCCGCAATCTCGCTGGGATCGGCTTTTGCGCGGGCAACAACATTCCCTTCGTCGCCGACTTTTCACTCAACGCCGCCAACCAATACTCGGTCGATTACTTGCGCGGCCTGGGTGCCGAGCGCGTGACCGTCTCCTACGATCTCAATCGCGATCAATTGCTGGAGCTTGTCGACGCGGTCCCGCCCCAGTGGCTCGAAGTGGTGCTGCATCAACACATGCCCATGTTCCACATGGAGCATTGCGTCTTCTGTGCCGTCCTCTCGCCGGGGACCAACAAGCACAACTGTGGCCGCCCCTGCGACGTGCACGAAGTGAAACTCCGCGACCGCATCGGCATGGAACATGTGCTGCAAGCCGACGTCGGTTGCCGCAACACGCTCTACAACGCCGTTCCCCAATCCGCCGCCGAAGCCGTCCCGCAACTCTTGGCTCGGAACTTGCGCGATTACCGCATCGAGCTCCTCGACCAATCGGCAAGCGAAGTCGCCAAGCTGATTAAGCTTTATCAACAACTCCTCGCGGGCCAAATCACCGGCCGCGAAGTCTGGCAACAACTCCAAGCCAGTAACCGCGTCGGCGTCACCCGCGGCACCCTCGAAGAACGCCGCAATCCCCTCGCGATTTTGTAAAGCCTGCTTGGAACCACTAAGGCACGAAGGACACGAAGAAAGTAAATGTGAGGATCATCAATCTTTCCGCTGTGTGCTCTTCGTGGCTTTGTGGTTAGTGAACTCTCTACGCAAACCGCGTCAGCAGCGTCAGCGAAATCACGGCCAGCACCAACCCGGCGATCTCGTAGTAGTTCAGCGTTTCCTTGAAAACGACCACGCCAATCACCGTCAGAAAGAGCACCATGCACACGGAGTACAGTACCCCGATCGTGCCGAGCTTGAGCGACTTCATCACAAACACCCAACCAAACGCGGTCGAGGCGTACAGCACAAAGCCCAAATAAAACCACCCACTCTTCAGCGGATTCGCGTGCCCGCTCGCCAATTTGAGAAAGTAATCGCCCACCACGCCGACGAAGCTAAAGGCGATTGTCACAAGTATGGCAAGGTTTGTGGTGCTCATGCTGCTTTATCGCGCCTTAGCCTACTTCAAAACCATCCGAGAATGTCATGGACACCTGCAATGAAAATAAAGAGCAACACAAAGCCTACAAGTGCGCAGCCCAAGAGTGCTGCAAGATCTTTCCAACCTTGCTCAACGGGTTTGAAATCCGCTGAATTGTAGACTTCGATACTTCGAACATCTGAAATGACGATGTCATCGGGACATTACAGTTCCTCAGCAATTTTCTCGGCGATCCTAGCAAAGGCCTCAGCGCCACAGTTGACGCTTACATGCTCAAGCTCTCGATTCCAATGAACTTCAACATCGTCGCTCAAGGAAAGACCTGGGGATTGAGTTTTGAATGTCCGACTAACTTAACTGGCAATCTAAAAGGCAATATAAGCATTGCGCAAGCAAATCGCCAACTCTCTACTTTAGCGAAAACTTTTGTCCCTCTTGGGCCTTTTCATGCCAAATCCCTCTGCGAACTCCGCGCCCCTGCGTGAAATAACTCTGCGTGAAATAACTCCAGTCGCTCATGCTCTTGGCTCGCCCTCGGTCAATTGACGAGCTTCCGGCTCTTGAGCCAATTCGCCAAGAGCGTTGGCCACTCTTCCACCGGCCCTGGCTGACGCATGCCGAAGCCGTGGCCCCCCTCGGCGAACACATGTAGCTCCGCCGGGACTTTGTGAGCCACCAGCGCTCGATAGAATCGCAAAGCGTTTTCCACCGGCACGGCTTCATCGTCACCGGCATGCGCGATAAACGTCGGCGGGGTTTGGTCGGTGACTTGCAAGTCGTTCGACATCAACTCCACGAGATTTGGATCGGGCGTCTTGCCCAGCAAGTTCTCCAGTGACCCGCCGTGCGTGATCGAGGCATCCATCGAAATCACCGGGTAAATCAGCATGAGAAAATCGGGTCGGCAACTTTGCTGCTCGACCGGGTCCGTTGCCTTTTTATCGCCCGCATCAAAGTGCGTGCCCACCGACGACGCCAAATGCCCGCCGGCGGAAAAGCCCAGCACGCCGAGCTTGTCCGGTTCGACACCCCATTGAGCGGCTTGCGAACGGACCAGCCTGACAGCGCGTTGAATGTCGGAGAGGGGCACGGGATGCCGATGCACGCCACCGCCGTGCCGATATTTCAGCACAAACGTCGTTATGCCCAATTCAGCGAGCCAACGGGCCACCTCAACCCCCTCCTTTTCCAAGGCAAGGCCACCATAGCCACCGCCGGGGCAAATCACGATGCCCGTGCCGGTGCGGTGTTGACCCGGGGGGACGTTGATTGTGAGTGTCGGCTCGCTCACGCCAGTCACCCAGGTGTTACTCAATTTGGCGTCGCCGCGCTCCTCGATGACTTCCTGACCCGTGAACTTTTCCGACCCAGGTGCCACACCCTCCCACAACTTGATCGCGATGGTTTCTCCCGCCGAGACAGCCGCTTGAGACATGCCGAGCACCATTGTGAAAGCAACTCCCAGCAACATAATTTGAAACTGCTGACCAAACACGCCACCACCTCCCTTGCCAAAAAATCACTTCCGCCAAATGCCGACGACCGCGGGGTAATAGGTGCGAATCTGCCACCCGATCTCCCGCCGCTTCTCGGCGATGTTGCCGGGGAGCAAGCCAAAATCAAACGCCCCATCGGCTTCGATTACCATGATACTCTCCACCGGAGCACGTTCCAGGATGCTCGATATCAGTTCGATCATCTCCGTTTGCCGCTCACGATAAAACGCATAGGGCGGGCTACAAAACACCAGCCAAGGAAGATTCAAAGGGGAAAGCGCAGAGGGGAAAGGGGAAATCACCTCTTCATTCCCCTTTCCACTTTCCCCTCTCCACTTTGGCAAATCCCGCTTGCCCCACAGGAACGCGCTGGTCGTGAGCAGTTGCGCTCTCTCGCTCAGTCCCAGCGTCTTGATATTGTCTTCGATCACCCGCGCGGTGGGGACGTGCTTCTCGATGAAGGTTGCGCTCAACGAACCGCGGCTCAACGCTTCGAGGCCCAGTGCCCCTGTCCCGGCGAACAAGTCGATCGCATGACGGCCCGCCGAATCGGTACTCACCAGATTGAAAATCGCTTCGCGCACCCGGTGCTTCATCGGCCGGGTAACGGGATCGCCCCCTTGCTGGAAGATTTCGTAGCGGAGTTTGCTACCACGCAATTTCCCGCCAATAATCCGCAGCTCCGAAGTTTCCGTAGTTTCGCCGCGTCTGGGTTTTGCTTTCGCCATGCCAACTCGATGAGTGCCGCTGCCGATCAGGCAGAGATTTGTTATGTTAGGCGGAAGTTTCTCGCCATCGTGACCATGTATTATTGTGACAAGCAGAGGCAAAGGATGCACCCCATGGCCCGTCGAATCTTATTATTGTTCTTGCTCCTCTTGGCCCCCACGGCACCCGTCCTGGCTCAAACTCCCGCCGAACAGGCCCACAAGAGCTTCGAAGAGTTGCAGACCCAATGGGTCGCGCTCGAACGCAAGTTCCACGAAAAACAGCAGGCCAATGCCGCTGCCCAGGAACTTCTCACCCTGCGAGCCGAATCGGACAAGCTGCTCGACGCCCTCACGCAAGCGGGCTTGGATGTCTATCGAGCCGATCCCAAAAGCTACCCGACCGTCAATCAAACGCTCCTGGCGATTGCGAATTTTCACGTCGTCGGCGATCCCAAGGGAGACGGCGGCGATCAATATGAAAAAGCCCTGCCGCTGATCCGTGAGCTTATCGACGCCGGAGCAGCCAGCACCTCGCCCGAGTTGTGGCTCTTGGGCGGAGTGAGTGCCTACGCGACCAACGATTATCCGCTTGCCCAGGAGTATTTCAGTAAAGCGAAAGCCGCCGGGGTGGCAAGTCCGCAAAATCGCTTGGGCCAACTCGCCCAAGGGTTTCAAGAATCGCTGCCCACCACCAGCCGGAATTGGACGCAGGAAGAACTCATTCGCGGAGCGGAGAAAGTCGCCGACAATCTGCCGCGCGTGAAATTCACCACCACCCGCGGTGATGTTGTGATCGAGCTGTTCGAGGAGGAAGCCCCGCAAGCGGTGGCCAATTTTCTCACACTCGCCAAACAGGGCTTTTACAAGAATGTCCCCTTTCATCGCGTACTGCCCGGCTTCATGGCGCAAGGGGGTGATCCCACCGGCACCGGCGGCGGCGGGCCGGGTTATTCAATTCGCTGCGAATGTGACGGACAGAAGTACCGCAAACACTTTCGCGGCAGCCTGAGCATGGCCCACGCAGGTCGCGACACGGGAGGTTCGCAATTCTTCCTCACCTTCGTGCCAACTACTTATCTTGATGGCAAGCACACCGTCTTTGGCCGTGTGGTCGAAGGGATGGACGTGGCAGCCTCGCTCAAACGCCGCGATCCGGATTCACCCGGCAGGTCCGAGCCCGACAAAATCCTCTCCGCCGAGGTGCTCCGCGACCGAGGCCACGAGTACAAATTCGCGAAACTGCAGGGTCGATGATTCAAGGGCCGCTCAGTTTTCGGTTAGCCATCGTTGTCATTCCCGCGCAGGCGGGAACCCAGTGCGGAGGGTCCAGCGTGAAATCCTGGATCCCCGCCTGCGCGGGGATGACGAGTGTGCCGGGGCGATAGGTTCGACTTCGACCGGAATGCGGCTATTTTTGGGCTGCTTGACGTTCATGCACACCCGTCTTACGATAGTATTTCGTTTTGGAATCCTGTTGGCTTCTGGCATTTATGGGCATGATAGTGGATGCCCCCGCGAGCAATTGGACGCTCGAACTTGAAGTAGGCGGATGTTGCGATCCGCTGAGCTGCAAGTGATTCGCCTGCCAACAGTTCCGCGTGTTGACCGTTTCTCCGGCACCCCCGGCGGGCCGGTTGTTGACGTTATCTCTTGGTGCAGGCGATTGTTCCCGCGTGATGCTGGCGGTCACTTGGATTCAATTGGTCCACTCGCACCAAGGCCACGGCGCGCAAGCATGCGCTGTGGGGAGAAAGTGTTGCGCACGAGCGACAGGAAGTTTCGACCAGCACGTCCACAAACACCTTAAGCACCATGCACATCAAGTCACTCAAAATTTATTGCGACATCGTTGAGCGACGCAGCTTTTCGCGGGCTGCCGACGACAACGGCATCTCACAGTCGAACGCCAGCCAAGTGGTTCATCAATTGGAAGAGCGACTGGGAGTGCAACTCTTGGATCGCTCGAAGCGTCCCTTTGTGCTCACCTCCGAAGGGGAGCGTTACTTTGAAGGGGCTCGGCAAATTGTCAGGCTCCACGACGAACTGGAAGAAGACGTTCGCACGCTGCACAATGCCTCGGCGGGGCGACTCTTGGTGGCATCGATTTACTCGGTCGGCCTCGCGCACATGAGTCTGTTCATGCGGCAGTTCTCTGGCAAGTATCCCAACGCTCAGGTGCGGCTGGAATATCTGCACCCCGACCGGGTCTTGGAAGTGGTGGAAGGGGGGGACGTTGATTTGGGTCTCGTGAGTTATCCCGAAGAAACCCGCACTTTGGCCGCGATTCCCTGGCGAAGTGAACCGCTGGTGGTCGTTTGCCATCCTAATCATCGCTTCGCGAAAGTGTCGTCGATCCACTTTGTCGATTTGTCGGGCGAACCGCTCGTCGCCTTTGAGGCGGGGTTGCGAATTCGCTCCGAGATCGACCACGCACTCTTGATGCACCACGTCGATGCCAATATCGCCTTCGAGTTCGACAACATTGAAACCATGAAACGAGCCATTGAAATCAACGAGGGCATTAGCTTGCTGCCGGAGCCAACCGTCGCCAAGGAAATCATTGCGGGGACGCTCGTGAAAGTGGCACTCGAAGGCGAGCCACAAACGCGGCCCTTGGGGATTGTCTATCGGCGCGACCGGCCGCTGCGAGAGCTTGCGCGAAATTTCATCGAACTTCTCAGGGCCGACACCGACTTCGTCGAAGAGGCCATGCCGCTCCCTGCTCTTCAATCGACAACACACAACAATGGCGCGGAAAGCTGGCGATAGTTTTCGCTCGGCCCAATTAGGGGATAATTGTCATGGATCACCAAGAAATATTTTCGGCGTTCCCGGCCAAGCAAGGTCTCTACGACCCCGAGAACGAGCATGATTCGTGCGGCGTGGGGTTTGTCGCGCATATCAAGGGCGTGCGGAGCCATCAAATCGTCCTTGATGCCGAGCAGGTGTTGCGCAACATGGATCACCGTGGCGCGTGCGGTTGTGAAGCAAACACGGGCGACGGTGCCGGCATTCTCACCGCCTTGCCGCATGAGTTTCTCAATAAAGTGGTTAAAGCCGATTTAGGCGTTGAACTTCCCGTTCCAGGCAGCTTCGCCGCGGGGAATGTGTTTCTTCCCAAGAAAGACGCCGAGCGAGCCAAGTGCAAGGCGGTTGTCGAGGAATTGATTAAGACCTACGGGCAACAACTCGTCGGTTGGCGCAAGGTGCCGGTCGACAACGCGGCAGCAAATATCGGCCCAAGCGCGCTGGCGGGTGAACCGGCCATCGAGCAAGTGATTATCGCGGCGGGGCAGGGCGTGAGCGGCGATGATTTTGAGCGCAAGCTCTATGCGATTCGCAAGCAAGCCAGCCATCGCCTGCGCAAAGATAATTCGCTCACTCAAGCGCAAATGTTTTACATCTGCTCGCTCTCCTCGAAGGTGATGATCTACAAAGGAATGTTCACCACCGAGCAATTGTTCAAATATTTTCCAGACCTCGCCGACAAGGATTACACCAGCCACTTGGCCATGGTCCACTCGCGATTCTCGACCAACACGTTCCCCTCGTGGGATCGCGCCCAACCGTGCCGCTACATGAGCCACAACGGCGAGATCAACACACTCCGCGGTAACAAGAACTGGATGCGCGCCCGCCAAGGCGTCATGCGGAGCGAGCATTTTGGCAACGACCTCGCCAAACTCTTTCCGATTTGCGAGCCCGACTGCAGCGACTCCGGTTCGTTCGACAATGTGCTCGAATTCCTAGTGATGAACGGCCGTCCGCTGCAAGAATCGGTGATGATGATGGTCCCCGAGGCTTGGCAGAACCACGAAACCATGTCCGAAGAAAAGCGGGCGTTCTACGAGTTCAACTCGGCACTGATGGAACCCTGGGACGGCCCGGCGTCGATTGTCTTTACCGATGGCAAACGGATTGGGGCCGTGCTCGACCGCAATGGTTTGCGACCCTCGCGATATTACCTGACTCACGATGACCGCGTGATCATGGCCAGCGAAGTCGGCGTGCTTCGCAGCGTGAAGCCCGAAAACGTGAAGGCCAAGGGGCGTCTGCAGCCGGGCCGCATGTTCCTCGTGGATTTCGAGCAGGGTCGCTTGATCCCCGACGAAGAACTCAAGAGCGACTTTGCCTCCCGTCGGCCTTACAAGACTTGGCTCAACAACCAGCGGATCGATCTCAACGAGCTCGAACCGAACAAGGAGCCCCACGGTTTCGACAGCAACACGCTGCTGGAGCGGATGCAAGCCTTTGGTTTCACGGTCGAGTCGATGAGCTTCTTGCTCTTGCCACTCATCAAGGCGGAAAAAGACCCCATCGGTTCGATGGGCAACGATTCCTGTCTTGCCTGTCTCAGCGATAAGCCGCGCTTGATTTACGATTATTTCAAGCAGCTTTTTGCCCAGGTCACCAACCCCGCGATCGACTCGATCCGCGAGGAAGTGATTATGTCGCTCGAGTGCTACATCGGTCCCGAGCAGAATTTGCTTGAAACCACCAAGGAGCACGCCCATCGCTTGCGCGTGCCGCACCCGATTTTGTCGAACGAGCAACTCGCGTCGCTCAAGCACATAAACCATCGCGGCTGGAAAGCCAAAGTGGTCGACATGACCTGGCCCAAGTCCGCAGGCAAGCAGGGGATGGTCGCAGCGCTCGACCGCATCTGCGCCGAGGCGGAAGCCGCAGTGGAGGAAGGCTATTCGCTGGTAATCCTGTCGGATCGTGACATTTCCGCTGAGCGCGTGCCGCTCAGTTCGCTGCTGGCCACCGGTGCGGTGCATCACCATTTGATTGCCAAGACCATGCGCACACGCATCGGCTTGGTGATCGAAACCGGTGAAGCCCGCGAAGTGCATCATCACTGCCTCTTAGTCGGTTATGGTGCCGATGCGATCAATCCCTACTTGGCGTTTGAAGCGCTGTGGCAAGCGCGCCGCGATGGCTTGCTCGATTCCGGCGAGCCTGCGATTGGCGAAAAAGAGGGGGGTGATGGCGAACAGCATCCCGCGATTGATATGGTTTCCAACGGCGAGTTGTACGATCCCGTCTCCAAAGCCGACCACGATCTGGTCAAAAAGTATCGCACCGGCGTCGCCATGGGCATGCTCAAGGTGATGGCCAAGATTGGCATCTCCACCTTGCAAAGTTACAAAGGCGCCCAAATCTTTGAAGCCGTGGGGCTCAAAAGCGAAGTGATCAATCGCTCGTTTGTCGGCACCGCCAGCCGTATCCAGGGTGTTGATTTCGACGTGCTCGCCGAAGAAGCGCTCCGTCGCCACGCCCTCGGTTATCCCGCGATGAAATCTTCGCGGCTCACCTTGCTTCCCAATCCGGGAGAATTCCACTGGCGCGCCGAAGGGGAACGCCACATGTGGGATCCCCAGTCGATTGCCGACATCCAGGTCGCCGCGCGCGCGGGAGATGCCAATGCCTATCGCCGCTTTGCCGACCATGTGAACCACGACGCCGAAACACGCTGCCAATTGCGCGGCTTGTTGGCGTTCAAGAAAGATGCGAACGGTGGGCCGATTCCTCTCGGGGAAGTCATGCCCGCCAAGGACATCGTCAAACGCTTCTGCACCGGGGCGATGTCGTTCGGCTCGATCTCGGCGGAAGCGCATGAGAGCCTGGCCATCGCCATGAACCGCCTCGGCGGCAAGAGCAACACGGGCGAGGGGGGCGAAGACCCCGCGCGATTTGTGCCGCTGGCCAATGGCGACTCCAAGCGCTCGGCGATCAAGCAAGTCGCTTCGGGCCGGTTTGGCGTGACGATCAACTATCTCACCAACGCCGATGAATTGCAGATCAAGATTTCGCAAGGCGCGAAGCCGGGAGAAGGGGGTGAACTTCCTGGTCGCAAGGTGGACGACTATATCGCGAAAATTCGCTATTCGACCCCCGGTGTCGGCTTGATCAGCCCGCCGCCACATCACGACATTTATTCCATCGAAGACCTCAAGCAATTGATTCACGACCTCAAGAATGCCAACCGTGCTGCTCGCGTGAGCGTGAAGTTGGTCTCCGAAGTGGGCGTCGGCACAATTGCCGCGGGGGTCGCCAAGGGTTATGCCGACCATATTTTGATCTCGGGCGACGGTGGCGGCACGGGTGCCTCGCCGCTCACGAGTATCAAGTACGCTGGTCTGCCGTGGGAATTGGGCATCGCCGAAACACATCAAACGCTCGTACTCAACGACCTGCGCAGCCGCGTCGTGCTGCAAACCGACGGCGGCCTTAAAACGGGCCGCGACGTAGTAATCGCCGCGATGTTAGGGGCCGAAGAGTTTGGCTTCGCCACCGCGCCGCTGATTACGCTCGGTTGCATCATGATGCGCAAGTGTCATTTGAACACCTGCCCGGTCGGCGTGGCCACGCAAGACCCCGAGCTGCGCAAGAAATTCAACGGCAAGCCAGAGTATGTCGTCAATTATCTGTTTATGGTTGCCGAAGATGCTCGCCAAGTGATGGCTGAGCTAGGCTTCCGCACGATTGAAGAAATGGTTGGCCGGGTCGATTGCCTCGAAACCGATAAGGCAATCAAGCACTGGAAAGCGGATGGCCTGGATCTCACGTCCCTGCTCGAACCCGTAAAAAAACCCCATGCGAAAGTCGGCACCTACAACACGCAAAAACAAGAGCATGGCCTGGAGTTGTCGCTCGACATCACCAAACTCTTGGCTCTTGCCAAGCCGGCCATCGAGCGCGGCGAGAAAGTGCGCGAAGAACTGTCCATAATCAACACCAACCGCACCGTCGGGACGATTCTCTCTAACGAAATTTGCAAGCAGTGGGGCGAAGATTGCCTCCCCGACGATACCGTTCACTTCAAGTTCAACGGCTCGGCGGGGCAAAGCTTCGGCGCGTTTCTTGCCAAGGGAGTTACCTTGGAACTCGAAGGGGATGCCAACGATTACGTCGGCAAAGGCCTCTCCGGCGGACGCGTGGTGATTTATCCGCCTAGGAATTCCAGTTTCGTGGCCGAGGACAACATCATCGTCGGCAATGTGTGCCTCTATGGCGCGACCAGCGGCAAGGCGTTTTATCGCGGCCGCGCCGCCGAACGATTTGCCGTGCGGAACAGTGGTGCCGAAGCGGTGATCGAGGGGGTCGGCGATCACGGTTGCGAATACATGACGGGTGGCCGCGTGGTGATCTTGGGACCAACGGGCCGCAACTTCGCCGCCGGCATGAGTGGCGGTGTCGCCTATGTTTGGGATCCCAAGGAAAAATTACTCTCCAACTGCAACCTGGGCATGGTCGAGTTGGAGAAAGTGGACGACGAAGAAGACGCCGATGAGCTGCGGGAGTTGATCGAGTTGCACAAAAACTACACTAACTCGGCGGTGGCCGCGGACATTTTGGACCGCTGGGAAGAGTGCCTGCCCCAGTTCGTGAAGGTCATGCCGACGGACTACAAGCGCGTGTTGATGGAGCAAAAATCCAAGTCGAAACAACCCGCAATCGTCTAAGAGTTTCACGCAGAGGCGCAGAGTTCGCGGAGTAACGCTACAAATTAAGCACAAAGGTTGTATTTTTGCACAGATGAAACTGTCCCGGAGGGACAACTGAGAATAGCCCAGCCATTTATGGTTTGTCGTTACCCACATTTTGGGGTTTCGCCGCAACTTGTCCCGGAGGGACACACGACAATAGCCCAGCGATTTATCGCTGGGTTCGAAGACAACGTGCCAAGTGAGTCCCGTAGGGACGATTGAAAGCTCGGATCGGGATTCAGTCGTCCCTACGGGACTTGTGATCGATACGACAGTTTTCCCAGCAGTGAACTGCTGGGCTATTATCATGGCGTCCCTCCGGGACGAAGATTTATGTCACACTCCTACGTTAGCTCGTTGTTCCATTGCATTTTCAGCACAAAGAACCGACAGAAAATAATCATTCCCCCGTTGCAAGAACGCCTATGGCCCTACTTGGGAGGAATTGCGCGTGAGAACGACATGAAAGCCTTAGCGGTGGGTGGTATTGAGGATCATGTACATCTACTAATATCACTTCCAGCAACGATGAATATCTCGAAGGCAATGCAATTGATTAAAGGTGGTTCCTCGAAATGGTTACACGACGAATTCCCCGACCAGCGCGAATTTGCATGGCAAGAAGGTTATGGAGCGTTCAGTATCGCTACTTCACAGATTGATAGCACAAAAGAATACATAGCCAATCAAGTCAATCATCACGCTGTGAAGACGTTTGAAGAAGAATTCATTGCGATATTGAACAAGCACGGAATTGAATACGATCCACGCTATGTGTGGGGATAAGTTCAGACGTCCCTCCGGGACTAACCATGTGATGAGTTTCCCCAGCGATGAATCGCTGGGCTATTATCACAAGCCCCTCCGGGGCAAACAAATACAACTAACCACTGACAAATTACAACTGACTTATCATGGGCAAACCCACCGGTTTCAAAGAATTTGAGCGCGCGGCTGTTCCGTATCGCGACCCCGTCGTGCGGGCTGGCGACTTTTTGGAAATCTATACCGAGCCGCTCGCGGAGAATCTGCGCACTCAGGGCGCGCGGTGCATGGATTGTGGCGTGCCGTTTTGCCAATCGGAGAGCGGTTGCCCCATTGATAACCTGATTCCTGAGTGGAACGACTTGGTTTACCAAAATCGCTGGCGTGACGCCCTCGACCGCTTGCACAAAACGAACAACTTCCCGGAGTTCACGGGCCGGACTTGCCCTGCTCCCTGCGAAGGTGCGTGCGTGCTGGGCATTACCGACCCGCCCGTCACGATCAAGAACATCGAAAACGCGATCATCGACCGCGGCTTTGCCGAAAATTGGGTTGTGCCGCAACCCCCCAGTGAGCGCACCGGGCAGCGCGTCGCCATCGTCGGCAGTGGTCCCGCGGGACTCGCCGCCGCGGCGCAACTCAACAAGGCCGGCCACTCGGTCACCGTTTATGAGCGCGCCGACCGCATCGGTGGCTTGTTGATGTATGGCATCCCCAACATGAAGCTCGACAAGGGAGTCGTCGAGCGGCGGATCAATTTGCTGCGGGCCGAAGGGGTCGAATTCATCACCTGCGCTCACGTGGGCCGCGAGCAAGATTACCCCGCTGGCCACATGACGCAGATCATGCAAGAACGCGGCTGCGAAGTGCAGTTCATCGATCCCCAAGAATTGATCGACGAATACGACGCCGTGTTGTTGGCCACGGGAGCGACCAAATCGTTCGATCCCACCGCGCGTTGCCCCGGTCGCGATTTGGCAGGAATTCATCTGGCGATGGATTTTCTCACTCGCAACACCAAGAGCTTGTTGGATTCGGAGCTTGCCGACGACAAATATCTTTCTGCCAAGGGTAAGAATGTCATCGTCATCGGCGGTGGCGACACGGGTGCCGACTGCATCGGCACGTCGCTGCGCCATGGCGCGAGGTCGATTGCCAACTTTGAACTCTTAGACGTACCACCTCCCGAGCGGGCCGCCAACAATCCGTGGCCCCAATGGCCACGAATTTACCGGGTCGACTATTCCCATGCCGAAACCAAGGCCAAACTCGGCGAAGATCCCCGGCAGTTCAATATTCTTACCAAAGAGTTTGTTGACAACGGCCAAGGCCGCGTGAGCGGCGTGAAGACCGTCGCGGTGAATTGGTCGAAACCGGGCGAAAAAGCCCCGTTCAGCGAAGTGCCAGGAAGCGAAAAAATATGGCCCGCCGATTTGGTGTTCCTTGCCACGGGCTTTATCGGCCCGGAACTGGAAGTGGGTGAAATGCTGGGCGTCGCCACGCAAAACCCACGCGGCAATTGGCAAACCTTTGCCGCTGAACATGGTTCATTCGCCACGAACGTCGAGAAAGTCTTTGCGGCCGGTGATTGCCGTCGCGGTCAAAGTCTCGTCGTCTGGGCGATCAACGAAGGTCGCGGCGCGGCCCGTGCGATCGACGAATTCTTGACTGGCGCGACGGTGCTCTCCGCCCCAGGTATTAAGTTGCCACGGCAAGTGGTGTAAGTGGCGAATTAAACGCCCCGTTTTCTGAGCTGGCGACCACGACCACGGGACGAATCGGTCCGAGATTCGTGTGATGCTGCCTGAGTTTCTCGATCGTGGCCCAGGAGAGTCGACGACCTTGTCGCAGCAGCTTGGAGCCATCGGCACCAACCACGTCCTCGGCCAAAATCAAACCTTCACGCAACTCTTCAATCGCCAACTCGATAGTCGCCTGCTGATCGCAAGAGAATGTCCCCCGTGTAGTTGAAAAGCATGGCGGTTCCTCCGCCCAGAAGATACCTTCTGGGCGGTGGAACCGGCTTTTCAACTAACGGAGGGACATTCTCGATCGCAATACGCATTTAACTGCTCGAGCGTGTCGCCAATCATGGGACATAACTCGGGTAACAAAGCCCGAACTTCTTTAATCCCGGATTTCCCAGATGACTTCCCGCACAATGGCACGCGATTTGCGCCACACCTTGTAAAAACAGCGGTTTGTACGCTCAACATGCCATCGTGACAGGGGAGCCCCATGGGTGACTGCCAAAACGAG
>Ga0163150_10001959_pt1 | contig 33184 bp, 20 predicted proteins | sample OliLakLV19P2IB_FD_148628 | JGI IMG/M metagenome (GOLD analysis project Ga0163150, IMG submission 148628) | Freshwater microbial mat bacterial communities from Lake Vanda, McMurdo Dry Valleys, Antarctica - Oligotrophic Lake LV.19.P2.IB | ecosystem: Environmental > Aquatic > Freshwater > Lake >...
ATGTCGGTGATTCGTACGTGCGGTCAACGCGACGTCGAGCCGCTGTCGTTCCTGTCCACAGTCCTCTGCCGCCCCCAACCGCAGTTCATCCCCGCATGAGACGGTAATCAATTACAAGAATTCTTCCTGGGCTCGATGCGCGGTTTCGCCGGGTCCGGGCTGAATGCGATAGTAATTTCCATCCGTCCGCAAAATTCGCGAGCGGGTGTTGTCTCGCAAGTACGTGGGAATCACTTCCTTGAGAATCCGCCGCTTCAAGTCGGGAGCCTCGACTGGAAACATCACCTCGACGCGGCGATGGAAATTGCGAGGCATCCAATCGGCACTCGACAGAAACACTTTTGCCTCGTCGTCGGGACCAAAGGCGAACAGCCGGCTGTGTTCCAAAAACCGATCGACGATGCTGGTGACGCGAATGTTTTCGGAAATCCCGGGCAGGCCCGGGCGCAAACAGGAAATTCCGCGCACGACCATTTCAATGGGCACTCCCGCCTGGCTCGCGCGATAGAGCGCCTCGATCACGCGAAAATCGACCAGCGCGTTGAGCTTGGCGAATATGCGCGAAGGCTGGCCGGCGGCGGCCCGCATCGTTTGCTCCTCGATTAGCTCGATCGTGCGGCGATGCAAGTGCTCGGGCGCGACGACCAGTTTTCGCCAGGGGTGTCCCTGAGAATAGCCGGTGAGCAAGTTGAACAGGGCAGAGGCGTCCTCGCCGATGTCTTCGTCTGCCGTGAAGAAGCCGAAGTCGGTATAGACCAGCGCCGTCGTCTGGTTGTAGTTGCCCGTTCCTAAATGCACATAGCGGCGAAGCGTGTTGCCTTCCTGGCGCACCACCAGCGAGAGCTTGCAATGTGTCTTAAGATCGAGGAAACCAAACACGACGTGGACGCCAGATCGCTCCATTTGTCGCGCCCAGCCGACGTTTCGCTCTTCGTCAAAGCGCGCTTTGAGCTCGACCAAGGCCGTCACGTGCTTGCCGTTTTCGGCGGCTTGCATCAGCGCGCGTGTAATTGGCGAATCACCGCTGATTCGATAGAGCGTTTGCTTGATAGCCAGCACTTTGGGGTCTTTGGCGGCGGCAGAAACGAATTCGACCACCGGATCGAAGGAATCGAACGGGTGGTGCAACAGCAGATCGCGCTGCGCAATGGCCGAAAACAAGTCTTCGCCGCGACGCGATCGCAGGCCGCGGGGCACCTGGGAAGAAAACGGTGCGGCGCGCAGGTAGTCGCGGTTGGGGATCTCGGTCAGCTCCATCAGTCCCGTTAGATCCAGCGGACCAGGCACGCGGAAAACTTCGCTATAAGGATCCACCGCGTGATCGACCGAGTCGCGCAGCGATTCTTCGTCGATGATCTTTTGCACGAGCTCCCGGTCGGCGCCCGTCGCCACTTCGAGCCGCACGGCGTCGCCGCGCTGGCGCGCTTTAAGGCGCTCTTCGATCAGCCGCAGCATGTCGTCCGACTCTTGCTCGAGCAGCTCGATATCGCTGTCGCGCGTGATGCGAAAGGTCGTCCAATGCAAGATTTCGAAGCCGCCGAACAATTCTGGCAGTCGCGCCGCCACCGCCTGTTCGAGCAGGATGAAATTGGGTTCATCCGACGACCCGAGAGGCACGAACCGCGGCAGGACCTGGGGCAACTGCACGACCGCGAACAATTGTTTTGGGCCGAGTCCGTGATGGCGCTCGAGCATGGCCGCCAGGTAAAGCTGTCGATTGTGAAAGTGCGGGCTGGGATGGCTGGGATCGATCGCCATCGGAGTCAAAATTGGAAACGCGCGGGTCCGAAAAAAGTGGTCGAGCGATTCGCGCTGCGGGCCATCGAGCTCGTGGTATGAAAGCAGTCGGACGCCTTCTTGCGTCAATTGTGGCAGCACTGACTCATTCCAGCAGCGATATTCCGCAGCGACCAGCTCCTGAGTGCGCTTGGCCACGCGCTGCAGTTGAGTAATGGCCCGCAGACCATCGGGCGTATAGTCCTGCGGGGCGCCGTCGCCAAAGGCCTGCTCGCGAAGGCCCGCCACGCGGACCATGAAAAACTCATCCAGGTTCGAGCTGAAGATCGACAGGAACTTAACCCGTTCCAGCAGAGGATTGGAAGTGTCTTCGGCCTCTTCCAAGACGCGCGCGTTGAATTCCAGCCAGCTCAACTCGCGGTTGATGAAATGGTCGGCTTGGAAAGACTGTTCGATCACGTGAACCTCAAGTGCTGGAATGCGCCTCTCAATTTTACCCCAAGAGTTGCTGCCCTTGGTTCTCAAGCTTTAAATAGTAGGGGTTTCAAGCAGAACGACCAGCGCCGTGCCATCGGAAAACCGGCTTTGTCGAAATAAACGCCGCGACCACCTTCAGCGGCGCTCGTGTGGCGGTTTGCGCGGGGATTGGTTTTTCATTGACTGGCGCCGCTTCCGGCGTTACAAAGAACGTTAGGATAAACACTTCCGTCCATTTCGTGGTGGTCTCCATTTGCTCATTCGAGGCAGGAACATGCGTCGGCCAATCGCTCGAACTCACAGCGCTTTTACATTAGTCGAACTCTTGGTTGTGATCGCCATTATCGGCGGCCTGGTGGCCTTGCTCATTCCAGCCGTGCAAATGGCTCGAGAGTCTGCCCGACGGAGCGGGTGCAACAACAATCTGCATCAACTGGCCATGGCGGCAGTGCAGCATGAAGAGACGTATGGGTGTTTTCCGCCCGGCCTGCCGAACTGCGTCGATCCGGCGAATTTTGGGATCACCGGCGGATCGAGCGACGGAGCCAACTGCCAAGGGCCGGGCTGGACCGTGGCCATCATGCCCTACATGGAAGAGCAAAACCAGTTCGATATTTTTAAAGCTTGCTTGCAAACGTCTCACAATTTTTGCGAAGATTGTACGACCAATACCGCCCCGCCACCGTCGCTTCTGTGTCCCAGTGCCGAGCCGATTTATCCGGAAAGTTATTTTGGAAGCACAATGGGCGCGATGGTGATGCCCCCGATCGGGCTGACGAATCTATCGAAAGGCAGTTACGCGGGCAACTTCGGGAGCGCCACCTACCTTTCTTATCAGTCGCAAGCCACGGCTGGCATCTTCGATGTCGTTGACGTGCGCGGAGCCAAAGGCGCTCCGATTATTCAGAACATGGGAAAGCATGCCTCGATGCAAGGCACCTGGAAAATGGGATCGCGACTCGGAACGAAGGCCGCCATGATTGCCGATGGCCTTTCGAAAACCGTCATGATTACCGAAATGAATGCCTTTGCGAACCCGCTCGATATCCGCGGAACGTGGACGTTTGGTGGAATGGGGGGTGTCGCGATGACGACCTCAATGCCTCCAAATCAGAAACAAACAGCCGACCTGTTAGTTTCTTGTGCTCCTTTCCCTATGCCGCCGCCGACCTACGACTTCAATTGCAACCAAACTACCGCAGTGATGGGCGGAACAACCACTGCGACGGCGAGCGGTCCACATCCGAATGGTGTGTTGATTGCCATGGCGGATGGCTCGACGCATTTCATCGAAGACGCGATCGACCCGATAGTGTGGAGGAACCTGGGAACGCGCAACGGCGGAATCTCGGCCGAATTGCCGCCTGAGTAGCCGATTCTGGGAGCCAAACGATGCGGCTGCTTGAGCCGCTAGCACCGTTCGCGTGATGACGAGTATATTAGTTGCTCGTCGCGCTGCGACGCGTTATCCGGCCACCACGTCTAACATTGCGGATACTCTTGGCCTCTGACTGGCGATCGCTGTACCCCTTCGAATCGCGAGCCGTCACGCTCGGCGGACATCGCTATCACTATATCGACGAGGGCCAAGGCGACGTGCTGCTGTTGGTTCATGGCAATCCCACGTGGTCGTTCTATTGGCGTGATTTAATTCGAGGATTATCTCCGAAGTTTCGAGTGATCGCGGTGGATCACATCGGTTGTGGACTGAGTGACAAGCCGCGCGGCTATGCCTATCGGCTGGCCCAGCATATCGACAACCTGGCTCAGTTCACCGACCGGCTCGAATTGCAGGACGTGACGCTCTTGGCCCACGATTGGGGCGGCGCCATCGGAGTGGGGGCGACGCTCGAGCGGCAGCAACGGTTTGCCCGTTTTGTGCTGTTAAATACCGCGGCGTTCCCTTCGTCGCACATGCCTTGGCGAATCCGCGTTTGTCGAACGCCGGGCCTGGGGCGAATTTTGGTACAAGGCCTGAACGGTTTCGCAAGAGCGGCGCTACGAATGGCCGTGACGAAGCACGAGCGGATGACTCCGGCGGTCCGCGCCGGGCTGCTGGCTCCTTACGACAGTTGGCAGCATCGGGAGGCGATCTATCGTTTCGTGGCCGATATTCCGATTTCACTGCAACATCCGAGTTATTCCACGCTCGCTGGCATCGAGCAGCGATTGCCACTGCTTCGAGAGCGACCGTGGCTATTCATTTGGGGCATGCGCGATTGGTGTTTCACGCCTGAATTCCTCGAACAGTTTCTCACTTATTTTCCCGCCGCCGAAGTCCATCGTTTGGCCGACGCGGGTCACTATGTTATCGAGGATGCTCACGAGCGAATCGTGCCGATTCTCGAGCAGTTTCTCACCCGGCATCCGCTGCCAATCGCCACCCCCTAGGTTTTGTAACTCCGATGTGCGCGCTGCCCGGCGAAAACTCCGCGAGTGCGACTCTTTCAATCGGCCAATGCGCTACGCTGGCTTGCATCATGGAGGCGACTGCTCCGAAGCCGGGCAACGTGCATCGCGGCTCGGATTTTGAGGACGTCAGCTATCCTGATTTCGTTGTGGCGGCTACGATGATCGGTCCTGTTATGGAACTGGCAATCGAACGTTCGCTCGGCCAAACAGTGCTCGCCGCGGTTGGGGCGACTCAGGAGGCAGTGGCGACTAATACTAACCTGGGGACGATTCTGCTGATCGCCCCGCTGGCCAAAGTGCCGCGCGGAACGGGGCTCGATAGTGGTGTGCCCCAGGTGCTTGAGCAACTCACGCCACAGGACGCACGCGACGTCTATGCGGCTATTCTTCTGGCGCGGCCCGGCGGCCTGGGACGCGTGGAAACGGCGGATGTCGCCTCCGCTCCGCCGCCAGACCTGGTGGCGGCGATGCGCCTGGCGAAAGATCGCGACATGGTCGCTCGTCAGTATGCTGAATATTTTCAAGACGTCTTGCATGTCGTCGTGCCGTGGTTTCGCCAAACTCTCGACGCGGGAGTTCCGCTGCTCGACGCGATCGTGCGAGTTCATGTGCAATTGATGGCCGAATTTCCCGACAGCCTGATCGCACGCAAGTGTGGCCTGGAAGTGGCCCAGCAGGCGGCGGCCCGGGCCGGCGCGGTTTTGACGTTAGGCCCGCCGGGCGATGAAGATTATGAGCGAGGGCTCGCGGACCTTGATTTTTGGCTTCGCTCCGACGGGCATCGACGCAATCCGGGCACAACGGCCGATCTGATTGCCGCCGGTTTGTTTGTCGCTCTGCGCGATGGCATAATCAAGCCACCGTTTCGTTTGGCGCGCTAAAACGCTGGAAAGACCCCCATACCGTGGCCGATCGCTTTCACGTTCGCATTTCCAAGGACTATCTCGTCTTCAGCGCCGGGCATTTCATTACCTACGATGGCGATGTTTGCGAGCGATTGCACGGCCACAACTATCGAGTGACTGCCGAAGTCGGCGGTCCCTTGGACGAGAATCACTACGTGGTCGATTTCATCGCGCTGCGCGACACGCTCAAGACCATCGTTGACGAGCTCGACCATCATATGCTGCTGCCCACGCAGCATCCGCTGATTCGCGTCGTCGCCGACGAGCGCGAAGTCGAGGTCACGTTTCGCGACCGCCGCTGGGTGTTTCCTTGTTGCGACTGCGTGTTGTTGGACATTCCCAATACCACTTCCGAATTGCTGGCACGGTACGTCGCGACTCGACTGGCTCTGGATCTGATAGCCCGCGTCGGCAGCCGGCCAGAAACAATTCGCGTGGAAATCGACGAATGTTTTGGCAATGTTGCCGTCTGTGACTTAGATTCAAGCCAGCCCGGCTGAGGCACGTTGCCGCCGGGTTCGATCCTTCCTGGAGGTTTTCGAGATGTATCGTGTCGTTTGCTTGGCGGTAGCCTTCGTCTTGGGATTTTGGTGGATTTCCGGAAATGCGCTGGCCGATGAGTGGCGTAGTCTGTTCAACGGCAAGGATCTAACCGGCTGGAAAGCCATTGATGGTCCGATGGCAAGCTGGAAGGTCGAAGATGGCTTGCTCTATTGCAGCGGCGGAGGCGGCGGTTGGCTTTCGACGAATGACGAATTCAAGAATTTCGAAGTCGAGTTGGAGTTTCGCGTTCCTCCCGGCGGAAATAGTGGCGTGTTTCTGCGAGCTCCGCACGAAGGAAATCCTGCGTTCGCCGGCATGGAAATCCAGATTCTCGACGACGTGTCGCCCGAGTATGCCAAGCTCCAGCCATTTCAGTACTGCGGCAGCCTCTACGGAATCGCCGCACCGGCCACACGCGTGAGCAAGAAAGCTGGCGAATGGCAGAAAATGCATATCACCTGCAACGGTCGAAACGTCAAGGTCAGCCTGAACGGCACGCCGATCGTCAGCGCTGATTTAGATGCGCACAAGAGCGAGGAAGCCGCGCATCCGGGTATCAAACGAGCCTCGGGCCACATCGGCCTGCAGAATCACGGCACGCGGCTCGATTTCAAGGATATTCGTGTTCGTGTGCTGCCGTAACGCATCGTCTTAAGGCGCCGCCGTTCGACCGCGCGATTGAGACCGTCGTTGGAGTTCGGCGGCCATGCGCTCAAACACGCTCGGCCAATCTCCCTGTCTCGTCTGCCGAAACAGTTGCATTGTCGGATACCAAGGATTGTCATCGCGGTCGGCCAGAAAACGCCAATCGGAGCGAGCGGCCAGCGCTACCCAAACCGGCACTCCCAACGCGCCGGCCAGGTGCGTCGTGGCCGTATCGGAAGTGATGACCAGGTCCAGGTTTTTCATGATGGCCGCGGTGTCCATGAAGGCGTTGCCGGTTTGGTCCACTTCATCGCCCAGATCGACGACCGAAAATCGGCCATCGAGTTGACCAAGTTGCTCCCGGCCAATGTTTTTTTGCAGGCTGATCAAGCGTACGTTGGCCACCCGGGCGAGCGGCTCGAAGGCCAACAGTGGAATCGAGCGGTGGGTGTCGCCAATATAGGTTGGCTTGCCTTGCCAGTGAATTCCGACTTTGAATCCGTCAATCTTTTGCAGTCGCTCACGCCACGAGTCAACGAGTTGGGGGCTGGGATGCACGTAAGGGACTTCGGCGGGAATGTTCGCAAGCGTGGTGCCAAAAAATCGCGGCAGGCTCATGAGCGGGATCTGGCAATCGAACGGCGGAAGTCGTTCACCGCCGGCGACCAGTCCGGTAAAGCCCGACTGCTTGAGCAGCGGCACCAATTGGGGCTGCACCAAGACAATCGGCTGGATACCGCGCGCTTCGAAGAGCCGCAAATAGCGGATGAATTGCAAGGTGTCGCCAAAACCTTGCTCTTCGTAGACGAGCAACCGGCGATCGCCCAGATCGGAGCCGTCCCACAAAGGTTGGCTCCGGCTCTGAATGCGAAACCCTGGCAGGTTCAAACGCGACTCATAGTCCACCCAGCCCCGTTCGAAATCTCCCAGCTTGAGCAGTACGAGCGAACGATTGAAGCGCACGGCCGCGTCGTTGGGCGCGAGTCGCAGTGCCTGATCGTAATAGGTCAACACCTCTTGGTACTGTCCGCGCTGCTGCAAGATCGCCGCCAGGTTGAGAATTGCCTGCAGATATGTCGGGTCGACGCGCAGGGCTTGTTCGTAGGCGGCGAATGCTTCGTCAATGAGCCCTGCGCTTTCCAGGGAAATAGCCAGGCTAAAGTGAGCGCCTGCATGGTTCGGTTGGAGTTGCGCCGCGCGTTGGAAATGCGGGATCGCAGCGTTGACTTCGCCCTGCGATCGCAAGGCGATCCCAAGGCGAAACTCTGTCTCCGCGGAGTTTGGATCCAAGCGGAGCGATTGTTCGTACCAGGTGATTGCCGCCGGCCAGTCTTGCTGACTAACCTTGAGATTGCCGAAGTGGCGATGCAGTTCACTCGAGTGTGGTCGCAGCGACAGAGCCCGCTCTAGGTAGTTGGCCGCCCGGTCAAACTCCGCTTGCTCAACGAGCAAGCTAACCTGATTCAGCAAGGCCTCGCCATTGTTTGGATTGCATAAGAGCGCGCGTTCGTAGCAAGCCTCGGCGCCGACGCGATCAGTTTGTGCGCGCAGCACGTTTCCTAGAAGATTGTGCGCTTCGCTGTAGTCGGGCTTGAGCGAAATGGCGAGCTCGGCACACTGCCGCGCGGCCTCAGTCTGTCCCAGCGCGTGATGAGTGAGCGCCAGATTGAAATGAGGCTGCGCCAGTCGCGGCTGCAAGTGAATGGCTTGCTGATAACAGGTTTTTGCTTGTTCGAGCTTTCCACAGGCTCGATAGGCTTCGCCGAGGTTGGTGTGGAAAACAGCCTGCTGGGCGTCGAGGGTAATGGCGGCGGAGATCAACTCGATGGCCGATTCCGACCGCCCGGATTGAAGGGCAACGACTCCCAGCAAATGCATGGCCTGCGCGTGTTGAGGTTCGGCCTGCAAGATTTTACGGTAAATCTGTTCCGCCTCAGCTAGCCGACCTGCTTGGTGATGACGAACCGCGGTTTGCAACGATTGCGGAATAGTCGACATACACCAAAGTCTACGCGTGAAGCATCGAAGAAGTACTGAAATCGAGACGAACGACCATCTTACCCTTGCTGCCCCTTGACTGCACCCAAGATCGTTATTAGAGGCGAGCTGTGGGGGCGGCAAGCATCGCAAATCATCGGCTGAGAGTGCACGATTTTTGTATCCCTCAGGTGAACGAATAAAATGCTGTCATTTTTTGAACGCGATTGCTGCTAAGAGTTTGCGACTAATTTGGATTTCTCGCTCCCCTCCTTTTGGTTGACAAAAAACTGTCAATCGTTATCCTTTTGACCATCACCCGGGAGCGGGTGAGATTTGGGTAATGGGAGCCCGGGCGGCCAACGTTGGCGCACGGGTTTTTTTTTCGTTAATGGTTTTGGTTTGACGGCTAATGGCGGATGCCGCTTTCTTTTTTGAGATGGGAAAGTCGCCATGGATGCCCTGAAGATGGCCACCGTTGATTCACCGAATATCGTCCACACTATGTCCCGACCGTCGCATCTCGAGAGATCCGAGATTCGCCTCGCCCCCCGGCTGGTGGCGGCCCTGGCTGGGCTGCTGGAAGCCGTCGATTACGTGCAGGATCTCGAAGGCAGCGTGTGGGAGTTCGCATTGGAACTACCCAGCCTGAGGCGCCTGAATCTTTCCAACAGCGACCTCCGCTGGTTGGTTGGCAAGGGGCTAGTCGAGCATGCGCTCGAGACCACGTTGGCTGGCGACAAGGACCGAAGCTTCCGGCGGCCTTCGCGGCTGTTGTTTTGCAAGAAAACCTGCTTCGTATTGACGCCGTCTGGCACCGAACTGGCCCGTGAAATTTGCGGTTCACACATGCCCGGACTGCGTGTCGATGAGCGGACCGCGACGAAACTGCCCTCGTTTTCGGTCGCCGCTCAGCTCGATGCGCTCGTGCCGAAATGGGACCGCGATCGGCAAGAGCTAAAGGTCGGCCCGGCTGTCATCAAGCGGTTCAAAGTCCCAGCGGTCAATCAGGAAATGGTTCTGGCCGCATTCGAGGAAGAAGGCTGGCCCCCTCGAATCGACGATCCGCTGCCTCCGCATGGCGAACAAGCGCCGAAGCGCCGCCTGCAAGAGACCATCAAATCGCTGAATCGAAATCAGAAGCGAACGCTGATTCGATTCTTGGGGGACGGCAGCGGTCAGGGCGTGCGTTGGGAGTTTTGTGGCCACCACGACACCTCGCGCGAGGCGTGAAGGTCCGCTGGGGTTATCGTTTCCTGTGCGCCGCCCGGACGTCTCCCCTCTATTGCCTAAGTCCGGGTCGCTAGACTGGACGCGTTCGTAGTTCGCAGGGACGCGCCGTTTTTCCAACGGCGAGACTGCCACCGTGTATCAGTGGCAGGGTGCGAGCGCGGATCATTCTGGGAACTTCCCATGTCTCGCGTCGGGACCTATGAGTTTGGTTGGCACCCAGATCTTGCTGACCATCGGGACTATACGTTGCGCCAGAAGGCGATCGCGGCGATGCTGCGCGACTTGCCCAAGCGAGCTCGCAAAGCAAAGAAATTGCCAGCGACCGTCGATTGGCGTGAGTACTGCGGGCCTGTCGACGACCAGAAAGACCTGGCCACGAGCCCGGCTCACGCCTGTGTGGGATTGGTTCAATACTTCGAAAGGCGGGCGAGCGGCCGCTTGCTGCAGCTTTCTCGGCTCTTCGTGCATGGCAACGCGTGCCGGCTGCTCGGCGGAGAAGGGCACCAGAGCGTTTCCTTACGATCGGTCTTAAGTGCTGCCGTGCGATGTGGCATCCCTCCAGAGCGACACTGGCCCTACGACCGCTCGTATCTGAACCGCCAACCCGATGCGTTTGCATACAGTTTTCAGCGAGATTTCCGCCGACTTCGGTACGTGCGCCTCGACACACCCCAACTCGCGACGCTGGATCTGCTCGAACGCTTGAAAAACTTCTTGAGCGCCGGGTTCTCCATTGCCTTTGGCTTTCCGGTGTGTAATTCGATTGGGGGCGAAGGACAAATCGCGCTGCCCAACGCCGCCGACGAAATTCTTGGGGGCCAGGCCGTTGTAGCGGTGGGCTACGACGATGGCCTGCGAATTCGTTCGGACAAGGGGGCCCTGCTAGTGCGGAATTCATGGGGTCCAAGCTGGGGCGAAGGGGGATATGGATGGTTGCCGTACTCGTATGTTGAAAAAAAGCTGGCGGTCGATTTTTGGACGCTCATGAAGCCTTCGTGGCTCCGTTCGGGCGAGTTCGAATTGCCGTCGGTCGAATGACTTGTTGCTTGATTCAGATTGCCCCCAGACCCTCGCCATTCTGCCCCCACCGTGTCCGTAGATCATGCGGCCTGAGTAGTTCAGAATACCCCCTCAACCGGGAGATGGCGACTTAAGTCGTCAATCGAAACAGCGGACGCAGTAGGGCGGCGTGAGAGGTGAGATTCCGAGCGATTCGAAAGTCGAAGAGCCACCCTAATGAAAACGTGGAGAAGAGGCCCCGGTGCGCTGAATGGCGCCCACGTGGAATTTGCGATCGCCAAGCTTTGCCAGGCACTCCTTCCTTTGCATGGTGCCAGCCTGAGTTGCAGTAGTACCACCCGCCAAAATTGATGTTGCGTTAGCTGAGTCAGTGATGTGGAGAGCACATCGCAGATCTGGCAATTAGTCGACAGCGGCATGAATGCCGCGAATACGCGCAACGGACTGCTTAAACAAACACAAAGTAGCGGGGAATCAACCTCGCAATGGAGTGGAGATTGTAGATGCACGCCACGGAGGTTCGATCTGCCGACGCGATTACATCGTCCCGAGCGCTGGGCATTGATCGACGTCAAGTCGCTTTCGATCTTGGGTTCTTGGTCGACCTGCGACAGGTCGTCCTAACCGCGATGCCGCTTTTGGTTGCCGATATGATCGCGGTGTTGGGTTCATTTGCCGTGGCCTGGCAGGCGTCCATGATCCTCTGGCCATCTTCGGTGCCGAACGACGCGCCTCTGGCGCTCGGATTTTGCGGTGCTATTCTTTTCGCAAACCTGGCTGTGGGGCTCTATCCGGGCATCGGCCTCAGCCCGCTGGCGGAAATCCGGCTTTCGAGCATGTCGGCGGCATTCATGGGACCGATCTTCCTGATCGTCTCAATGCTCCAGGGTCGCAGCGCGCCGTTGATTCAGTTTGTCATCGTTGTGACATGTTGCCTGTTGCTCGTAACTTTGCCTTGCGCTCGTAGCTTGGCCCGATCCATTTTTAGTCGCTATGCATGGTGGGGGCAGCCTGCCATGATTGTCGGAGACGACTCCGCGGCTGATCTGACTTACGCATTTCTTCGCCGCAATCCTCGTTTTGCCCTGCGCCCGCTCGGTGTCATCGGCGATTGGCAAACGCACGACGGCTTCAGGGCGTCAGCCTTTATGCCGCGATCGTTGTCTCGCGGCCGCGCCTGGACCGATGAGCTCGCGACTCCTTGGTTAGTGGTGGCAATGCCCGAGCGGCCCTACGCCGAAGTGGAGTCCTTGGCGCGCAGGCTTGCACGTCAAAATGGACAACACCGCGTATTGGTTTCCGAGCTGAATGGGTCCGAAGGGTTCTGGAACCGCGCTAGCGCTTGCTTGGATTGGCCGGGTGGTCATCTGCCCTTCTATCAGACTTCAATTCTTGGCGCCGTCAAGCGGACGATCGACGTCGTACTGACGGTCGTGGGCGGACTGATGCTTTTGCCCGTGATGGTTCTGATTGCGCTTCTCGTGAAATTCTATTCCAAAGGTCCTGCCTTGTATTGCCAGGAGCGCATCGGGCGGGACGGACGTCGGTTCAAAGCGTGGAAGTTTCGCACCATGATTTCCAACGCCGACAGCGTGCTCAAAGACCATTTGGCGGCTAACCCACAACTGCAAGCGGAATGGCAGCGCGATCACAAGCTGCAAAACGATCCACGAGTGACTCGCATCGGACGATTGCTGCGCAAGACCAGCCTGGACGAACTGCCGCAACTGTGGAACGTGCTCTGCGGAGAAATGAGCCTGGTGGGCCCGCGCCCGATCGTCGATGCCGAAATCGTCAAGTACGGCGACAGTTTTGACAACTTTTGCAGCGTGTCGCCGGGCATCACTGGACTTTGGCAAGTCTCTGGCCGTAACAACACGACGTATGCCGAGCGCGTGGAGCTGGACAGCTACTACGTCCGCCATTGGTCCCCCTGGCTCGACCTGTACATCCTGGTCTTGACCGTCAAAGTGGTGCTGTTTCGCGAGGGAGCTTATTGATGTCGAGCCGCCTCGCATCATCCGTGAACGAATCCGCCTTGCCGAACGGCTCACCGGCAGGCGTTCGCACTCAAGCTCCCGCGTCAAACGGTCTCGCAGCGCAAGCGCTCTCGCCCGTTGCGGCACCGGCGTCGCGTTCGTTGCGGTTTGGCGCCGTCTGGGTTGTTGTGGGACGCTGCCTGGGCATCGGGATCACGGTGATGGTGAACATCGCTTTGGCTCGCTGGCTCACGCCGCAGGACTTCGGCAACTTCCTATTGCTAAGCAGCGTGCTTGGACTAGCCAGCCTGGTGGCGATGCTCGGCTTGAACATTGCGGTCGTAAGGTTCGTTTCAGAGAGCTTGGGGAAGGGCGATCTGGCTCGCGCCCAACAGACCATGTGGTTGATCATGTCCGTGGCCGGCGTGAGCATCGCCAGTGTCGCCGGACTGGCAGCAGTCACTTTCGCGTATTGGGGTCGAACCCTTTTAGGGTTGCCCGATCTGCCGGGCATTGTGCCGATGGCGGTGACAGGGCTAGTGCTCTTGGCCGTGTTGCAACTGATTGCCGAAGCGTGTCGGAGCCTCCATGAACTGCGGCTGGCCAGCCTGTTTTCGGGTGGGCAGACCGGTGGGTTGTTGAGCAGCGTTTTGTTCCTCATGCTGCTGGCGGCCGCCATCGTGCTGGGCAAGCCGAGCCTGTTCGCCGCGGTGATTCTCAGTCTTGTGGCGATGGCAATTAGCCTGCCCATCGCGATTTTCGGACTTTCGACGGCCGCGCGATCGCATCTTGTCGAGGTCGCCCCGCTTCAACCGGTGAAAGCCTTGACGCTCAGGCAGTTGCTGGCCTTCTCAATACCGATGCTCTTGATCCAGTTGCTGACCTTCACCACCTCTCAAGCCGACTTGTGGATTGCAGGAATCTGCTGCCCTCACGATGAGCTGGCGCTCTACGGCGCTGCTCGTCGGTTGATGGTGCTGGTAACGATGCCGCTGCAAATGCTCAATTTGACCGTGATCTCGTCAATCGCCGAATTGTACGGTCAAGACCGCCTGCGCGAGCTGGAGCGTGTGTTGCGCGGCGCGGCGTCTGTGGCTGCCTGGCCGTCCATTGGCGCCATCCTGCTGTTGGTTTTCGCCGGCGGGCCCATCTTGGAAACGCTGTTCGGCGCCTATTTTCGACAGGCAGCGGCACCCTTGGCGATCCTGGGAATCGGGCAGTTTTTTTTTGTTTGCGCGGGCAGTTCCGGCTGCGCCTTGGAAATGACGGGACACCAAATGAATTCTTTGGTGGTCAACTTAATCTCGGCAATCACGTTGGCCACCGTTGGCACTTGGGCGGCCATGCATTTCGGTCTGGTGGGTCTGGCGACTGCCTCGGCCAGCACGATCACGGTTCACAGTATTACCCAATGGCTCCTGGCGAAAAGACTCGTCGGAGTTTGGACCCACCCGGCGCTTAAGCCATTTTTATCGCGGCCCTAAAGGTCATCCGAGCTTTTCATGAAGATACTTCAAATCAATACGCTCTTCACGCCCCGCAGATGCGGTGGCGCCGAAGTGTTCTTGGAGCGGCTCGCCGCTGATTTGGTTGAGCGAAACCACCAGGTGATCGTCGCCTGCCTCAGCCCGACTCCCACCCGCCACGGGGACGAGGATCTGGGAGTGCAGGAGCTCAAGCTGCGCAACGCCTACTGGCCGTACGAAGGCGCCAAGCCGTCACGATTGTCCAAAGTAGTGTGGCACCTGCGCAATTCGTTTGGCCGCGGAAGCGCGGGCGATATCGACGCGTTGCTTGAGCGCGAAAAACCAGATCTGGTTCACACGCACAATCTTTCCGGATTGACTTCGACAGTGTGGAAAACGATCCGCGCGCGACGCATTCCGTTGGTTCACACGATTCACGACTATGCCCTGCTGTGCCCCGCAACCACCATGCTCAAGAGCCAAACGAACACGAACTGCACCAATCAGTGCGTTGGATGCCGATTGCTTTCGTGGCCGAATCGGGCTAACTCACAATCCGTCGACGCGGTTGTCGGCTGCAGTCGCTTCGTGCTCGAACGGCACTTGCGAGCTGGCTATTTCACTCAAGCCACGAAGCACGTGATCCACAATGGCGATCCAGGCGATGAGCGTCGCAATGCCACTCGAGCCGCCAAAACAACAGCCTTACGCGTCGGATATCTGGGACGCCTTGCCGGGCCCAAGGGCATCGAATCCATGGTCGAAGCGTTGATCCCTTCCATTCCGCAACAATGCGAACTGCTGATCGCCGGCTCCGGCGAAGCGGCCTACGAGAACATGCTGAAGAGTCGGTATGAGCCCCACGGCGTGCAGTTTGTCGGACGCGTTGATCCCACTAAGTTTTTGGCGAGCGTTGACGTTCTGGTCGTGCCTTCCCTGTGGAACGAGCCGTGCCCGCTGGTGTTGGGCGAAGCCCTTAGCGCCGGCGTACCGATCGTGGCGGCCGCGGTGGGCGGAATTCCAGAAGTCGTCGAGCACGGTCGCAGCGGCTTTCTGTTCGAGCCGGCGGATGGCGAAAGGTTGCGCCAGTACGTTACGCGTCTGGCCGACGATCGAGAGTTGCATGAACAGATGTCGCGTTCGTGTCATCTGAAATCCGAAACGTACACGTTTGACCGCACGATGGAAAGTTACCTGCAGGTCTACGAAAACACTTTGACTGAAATACAACGTCCGCTGACCGTTTAGAAAAAATGTCAACTGCCGTCGCTATCACTGATGTCCGCCGCCTCGAGCCGACCCGGCTCCAGACGTTCGGCCTGCGCATGATGGGCGAATTCTTGTTCTGGGGAGTCATTTTGCAGTTGATCGCCGGTTTGTATTTACAGAGCCAGTTGGCCATCTTTAAAGGACGCATCGTGGTGCCGAACGGAGCGCCGAAGATGCTTCTAGTGTTTGCCATTCTGGCGTTGGCGGGGGTAGTGCTTTGGACACAACGCGGGCGCATCGCTTTGCGTCATTCCACGATGCCGGCATGCATTTTCATCTGCTATTTGGTGGCGGACATGGGCTACCTGATTGTTGCCAGCGGGCTGCCGCAAGAAGCAGTTCTGCTGGCATTCAACAAGTACTTCATGTTTTTTCTGGCAATTCCGGCGGCCACGCTCCTAGCGCCTCAACTGACAAGCCGTCAGATGAACTTCCGGCTGCTTGTGCTCCTCGTGCCACTCATCGCGGTGGCATTGGCACAGTTTATCGCCAACGACCCACTCATGCCCATGGCCTCTGAGGACGAGTCGTGGAAGATTCCGGCCGCCGACTTTTTCGGACACGTTCGTGCTTTCTCGCTCTTCCGGGGAGTTTTGGAATGCGGCCAAGGGATGGCGTTCTTTGGCGCTTTGCTCGTGGCACAAACGTGCTTGGGATCACGCCGGCATGCGGTGTGGTATCTGATTCTGCTTGGGCTATCGGCCGCCGCTTGCTACGCCACGCTGCGGCGAGGCGCCTATCTGGAGTTTGGCGGCGCAACCTTTGCGGCCTTGGCCATATCGTTCCGGCTGCGCTTGAGCCTTTGGCTGCCGTGGGCTTACCTGGCGTTTGGCTTGGCGCTGGCAAGCGGCGGCTCGCTGCTGGGATCTTCGGAAGGCGTGCTGTCCACGGGAACTTTGAATGAGCGGCATGATGCGTGGAACTCGGCGCTCGAAATGTGGCTGTACCGCGAAGATGCGTCGTTCTTGTTCGGTACCGGCCGGGCGCAGTTCGAGCCCGATGAAACGCACGAGCTGCTGGTGGACAACGGTTTCTTGGCCGTCGGAGTTCAAACCGGCATCATTGGCTTGGGGCTTTGGTTCTGGGTGATGCAAGCGATGTGGCACGACATGCTCGCTACCGCCTGGCGGACCGGTAGCACGTTGGCCGTCGCCGTCGCCGCACTGCTTTCGACGTGGATGATGCGCGACATCTTCGATCCGCTGTATGCGACATATCCATTGTACGTATTTCTCGTTTATTGGTCTCGCGACGAGGTGGCTCCGTCGGCTCCCGTGCCCGTGGTGACTCCCAGTCAAGCTCCAGCGACTCCCAGACAGGTACCAGCATGCGTGTGACAATTAACGGCCGGTTCATGTCTCAGCGGGTTACCGGCGTGCAGCGGTACGCGCGTGAAGTCATGGCGCGCGACGCACGCCTGGCCAGCATTGTGACACCCCGAAACGCGGCGCGCGGGCTGCGTGGACACCTTTGGGAACAAAGTATTCTGCCGGCCAGAATCGGTCGCGACCTGCTGTGGTCGCCTTGCAATACCGGTCCATTGGCCGTGACCAAGCAGGTGGTGACGATTCACGATTGTGCGTTCTACGACCATCCGGAAGGGTTTTCGCGGAAATTTGCCGCCTGGTATCACTGGCTCGTACCCAAACTGGCTCGGCGGATTCGCCGCATCATTACCGTATCGCAATTCTCTTGCCATCGACTGATCGACTTCTGCCGCGTCGCTCCCGAAAAGATCGTCGTGATTCCGCAAGGCGTCGACGCGTGCTTTCGACCGCTGCCGGCCGACGTCATCGCCCAGACTCGCGATGCATTGGGATTGCCGCCGCGGTATGTCTTGTATGTCGGCAATCTGGCGGCCCGCAAAAATCTTCCTCGGCTGCTGGAAGCTTGGAAGATGATCGGTCCTGCTCATCCCGAAATGTCGTTGGTGCTGGTGGGCGCTGCAGATCATGTGTTTCGAGATGCCCGCTTGGGCCAATTGCCCTCCTCCGTCGTAGTGGCGGGTTACGTCGCCGACGAACATCTGCCAGCCGTCTACGGTGGCGCTGAAGTATTCGCTTTTCCTTCGTTGTACGAAGGCTTCGGCTTGCCAGTGCTCGAAGCGATGGCTTGCCGCACGCCGGTCATGGCTTCGAACGTCACGTCAATGCCGGAAGTCGCGGGTGACGCCGCGCTGTTAGTCGATCCCTATAGCACCGAATCCATGGCCGACGGTCTCCATCAATTGCTGACCGATCGCGCGCTTCGAGAAAAGCTGGCCACGCAAGGACTCGAGCGGGCCAAATTGTTTACCTGGGACATCACCGCACGCGCGACCTGGCAAGTGCTGCGAGAGGCCGACGCTCAATGAAATACCAAGCAACTAAGAATCAGACAACGAGATCAGAGATGCAACCAAGGCTCAGCAATGTCGAATCGCCGGCAAGCAGGCCGTCGTATGCCTATGGAGGGCGGTTTGTGCGCCGGTCCGCTCCCCAACAGGATGCCGCAGGAAAGGGCTATTAGTGATGAAGATCTTGCATATTGTCGGAATGGCCCACGGCGGTGCCGGTGAGCACATATTGTCATTAGCCAGGGGCTGTGATCCGAGCCGCTTCGAATCGACGGTGGCCATGTCTGAGTCTAGCCCGATGCGACCGCAGTTCGAGCACGCCGGCGTTCGCGTGCTGCCGCTGGCCCTGGACCACTACGGCGGCTTGAAGCGAAACTTTGGTGCCTTTCGCCAATTGGCCGGCATTTTGAAACGCGAACCGTTTGATGTCGTTCATACTCACACTTCCGTGGCTGGGGCCGTTGGTCGCGTTGCCGCCAGGCTGTATACGCGCGCTCCGGTCGTGCACATGTTGCATGCCTTCGCCGGACATGCCTATCGTTCTGGATTTTCGCGTCGGGCCGCAGTGCTCGTCGAACGCCGGCTAGACCGTTTGACCGACTGGTACATCGCCGGTTCCCAGGCGATGGTCAATCGCGGTATCGCCCAAGGGATTTTCAATGCCAAGAAGGTTGTGCTGATTTCGAACGGCATCGATCTGGCTCGCTTCGACGGAGCAAACGGAGCCGCCTCGCCCTCCGAACGGTCAGTTCACGGGTCTGGCCAAGGGATCGTGAATGTCGGTTTCCTGGGTCGGCTGGAAAAACAGAAAGGCGCCGCGTTCTTGATTCGCGCGGCCGCACTCGTTCGCCAACGCTGCCCGCATGTGCGATTTGTACTCGCGGGCGATGGCGCATTGCGGGCGGAGCTCGAGCGACTTGCGGGGCGATTGCAGGTGGCTGAAATCGTCGAGTTTGTCGGCTGGAAGCGGGACATTCCTCGTTTCCTTTCGCAAATCGACATCCTCGCCATGCCCTCGCTATGGGAGGCGTTCGGCCTGTCCGCCGCCGAAGCCATGGCCGTGGGCAAGCCGGTCATTGCTTCACGCATCGAGGGCTTGCCGGAGGTGGTTGAGGAAGGACGGACAGGGCTTCTCGTGCCGCCGGCCGATCATGAGGCCTTGGCCCGCGCGATCGAAGAATTGGCCGCCGATCCTGCGCGGCGACAATTGTTGGGAAAGCAGGGACGCGCGCGTGTCGAAAAGCTGTTCACGCTGGAACGGATGGTTGCGCGCCACGAGGAGTTCTACGAGCGCCTGATCGGCGGGGGTCAGGTCGGTCGCGTTGCCGCCGAGGAGTTTGCCCCGCAGGCGGATGACGTCAATCTTTCGATGGCCAATTAAAAGCGTCTTCGGTAGTCCATCCATGATGCGAAAACTTTAGGAAGGCTGGTTTACCATGCAAATCGATTCGAAGGCACCGACCATATTGGATTTGTTCCAGGTCCTAGTGCGCCACAGGCGGCCCATGATGTGGACCTTTAGTTGCATCATGCTGATCACCATTGCCGCCACGGTCCTCAGTCAGAAAACATACATGTCGGAAGCCAAGTTGTTCGTGCGACTCGGTCGAGAGAGCGTTTCGCTGGATCCCACCGCCACGACAGGGCAGGTGGTGATGGTCAACGAAACTCGCGAGAACGAAATCAATTCGATTTTCGAATTGCTCAAGAGTCGCACGATTTTGTCGAACGTCGTGGCCAAGGTCGGCGAGCAAGTGGTTCTGAGGAACGGAGCTCCGAAAAAAGAACAAGAAGAAGTGCAAATGGCCGGGATATTTTCGATGCTGAGTTTGTCCCCAACGTACAGCCTTGAAGACGTCGCGGTAAGGCGGCTGGCCGAAGGCCTGAAGATTGCCGCTGTGAAGAAATCAAACGTCATCAATATTTCGTATGAGGCCGGGAGCCCGGAACTGGCCCGTGATATTGTTGCCAGCGTCATCGAACAAGCTCGCGAAATGCACGGCCGTGTCAACCGGATCCAAGGTTCGCACGAGTTCTTTACTGCGCAGACCAAGGAGACCAGCGAACGGCTGGAAAAGCTCGAACAGCAGCTGGTGGACGAAAAGAATCGGAGTGGAGTTTCGAGCGTGGATGACCAGCGTTTGCTTCAATTGCAGCAGATGTCCGAGCTGGAAACGACGTTGCTAGCCAACGAAGCCGGCCTGGCCGCGGCACAGGCAGAAATGCAGGCCTGTCAAATTGCACTCAAGAAGCTCCCCGAGACAGTCACGGCCAGTGAGACCATCGGAATGCCGCACTCGACCGTCGCTGCGATGCGCGAACAACTCTTTGCGCTCCAAATGCGCGAGAAGGAAACTTTGGTGAACTATAGCGAAATCCATCCGCACTCCATTCTGATCCGCGAACAAGTCGCGGCGCTCAGAAAGGTCCTCGACACCGAACCCGTCCAACCGCAGGTAGAGCAGAGGACGAACGCAGTTCACCAGGAGGTTCATTTATCGTGTCTGAAGGCCGAGGCCTCAGCCGCTTCACTCCAAGCGCAGGGCGCGAAGTTGCAAGAGCAGCTCGGCCAATCGCGACGGGAATTGACAAAACTTAACAACAGCGCGGTGGCGATCGCGCGGCTCGAGCTGGAAATTCAATTGGAGACGGCGAGCTACGAGAAGTATTCGGAGAACCTCGAACAAGCCCGCATCGATCATGAGCTGGAAATGAAGAATATTTCGAACCTGAATATCCTCCAGCCACCGACCTGCTTGATGACGCCCACAAAGCCGCGGAGGACATTGAACCTCGCGCTGGGAATGATGGCGGCGCTGGCCTCGAGCCTGGGAGTCGGCCTGCTGTTGGAGCAGCGTCACTCGGGTGTATTGTCCAGGTTGTTATGGAAGTCGGAGCCTTCGCACACGGATTCGCACGCTTCAAACGGAGCCCAACAGGCGGTATGAACGAGACATGGGGCAAACAAGAGGTGCTCGCCAACCAATCGTGCGAGCGTTAAGGACTTTAGCATGAGATCAGAGCTTAACTCAGGTAGCGTTATGGGCACTACGAACTATGAGACGGCGGCGAAGCCGATTCCGCGCGACGAGTTCCTGGATGCGGCAACTGGGACTTCCGGCGAGACCTGGCGCGAAAGCCGCTCGCGCCAGACTTTGCACGGTCTGTTCGAACTGCAAGTTCGTCGCACTCCGACTGCCATGGCGGTGGCCTGCGGAGACCGCCAGCTTACGTACCGAGAACTCGACCAGCGCGCCCAGGCATTGGCTCGCCGGTTGAGGCGTTGCGGCGTGCAGCGAGGGGCGCTGGTCGGCTTGTGCGTCGAGCGGTCATTGGATCTGGCGGTCGGTCTGCTGGGAATTCTCAAGGCCGGAGCCGCTTATGTTCCTTTGGATCCGGTTTATCCTGCTGAACGATTGGCTTTCATGCTGGCCGACACAGAGATTCTTGTGCTCGTCACGCAAACCGGTTTGAAAGACCATCTGCCAGCAACGCAGGCGCAGGTCATCTATCTCGACGAAGCCTCGCAGTACGAAGCGACGCTTGGGAATGATTCGGCGTGCCCAGAGATTGACGGCGGCGACCTGGCCTACGTCATGTACACGTCTGGGTCGACCGGCAAGCCCAAGGGGGTGATGGTCGAGCATGGCGCCGCACTTAACACGGTTGTGGATATTAACCGGCGATTTGGAGTTGGGCCCAATGACCGAGTATTGGCTCTGTCGTCCTATGGGTTCGATCTTTCCGTGTTCGATACATTCGGGCTGTGGGCGGCGGGCGGGGCGATTGTGATGCCCGAGGCCGCCAGCACATCCCAGCCCGCCCACTGGGCGCAGCAACTCAATCGGCATCAGGTGACGATCTGGAATTCAGTGCCCGCCTCGATGGGCATGCTGTTGGCGCACGAGTCGGGCCGTCATGAAGGATCGCTCGACAGCGTGAGGCTTGTGCTCTTGAGCGGCGACGTTCTGCCATCGACGTTGCCCGACCGCGTGCGTGCCTTTAATGCTCGGGCCGAGATCGTCAATGTGTATGGCATTACGGAAGCATCCATCTGGTCGACTGTCTATTCCGTGGGTTCGAGTGCGGCGGATCGGGGCAGCGTTTCAATTGGGAAAGCGCTGGCGAATCAGAGCATTGATATCTTGAACGACGACTTGACCGCTTGCCCGCCCGGCGAAGTCGGCCAATTGTATATCGGTGGGGCGGGTTTGGCGCGCGGCTACTGGCGGCGGCCCGAATTGACGGCCGAAAGGTTTATTCGCAATCCGCTGAGCAACGACCCGACCGCGCGTCTCTATGTGACGGGTGACCTGGGCCGGTTGCGCGACGATGGCAACATCGAGTTTTTAGGCCGCGGAGACGGCCAGGTCAAAATTCGCGGCTATCGCGTTGAACTGGGTGAGGTTGAAGCTGCGTTGGCGCGTCATCCTGGAATTCGACAAGCCGTGGTATTGGCCAAGGAAAGCTTAGACCACAAGCAATTGGCGGCATTCATTGTTCCGGCCGCACAGCCGGCGCCAACCGCTCGCGATCTGCGGCGCTTTTTGCGAGAGACTTTACCGGAATATATGATCCCCTCGCATTTTGCCATGAGGGATAGTTTGCCCCTGACGCCGAATAACAAGGTCGACCGTCAGGCGCTTGCCGGCGGTCAACGACCGCAGCCAAATGCCCCGGCGCCGTCGCGCGCGACGGAGACCGAAGCGCCGCCACGGAGCGAGATCGAACGGCGGTTAGTCAGTATCTTGCGAGAAGGCTTTGATCTCGACACGTTGGGGATCGACGACAATTTCTTCGACCTCGACGGCGACTCGCTCGTCGCAGCCGGATTGTTTGCGAAGATCGAGCAGGAATTTTGGCAAACACTTTCGCTCGATGTGCTCTTTGAGCGTCCGACGATTCGCTTGCTGGCCGAATTGTTGGAGAACCCGGCGGCGGTTCCCGCCCGGTCCGCGGTGGTCACGATCCAAGCCGGAGACGCGCGCCGGCCGCTATTTTGTTTGCCAGGGATTGGTGGGAACGTGCTGGAGTTTCAAGCGTTGGCCAGGCTGTTTGGTCCCGCACAACCGTTGTACGGATTGCCGCCGGTTGGATTGGATGACGATCAGACGCCGCACCGCACGATTTCGGAAATGGCAGCGCACGCGATCCAACAAATTCGAAAAATCCAGGAGCAAGGTCCTTATCACCTTTTGGGCTACTCGCTGGGAGGAATCGTGGCCTTCGAGATGGCCCAACAGTTGCAAGAAGCAGGCGAAACCACAGATCTGTTGGCCTTGCTCGATTCCAGGTTGTGGTCGCCTCCGATTACGCTCTCGACGTTCCAGAAACTGAAGCTGCATTGGAAGAACTTGCTTCATAGTAGCAACCGTGGACGGCTGCATTACTTGCGTGAACGTTGGCGCCTGTTGAAGGGTCGGATTCGACGGGGCAATCTCAGTCAGGCAGAGGGCGACCTGGTGGTTGGGCTCGACTTGTCTCCCTCGAGTCGCAAGGTAGCCGAAGTTCATTGGCAAGCCTGGCGAAGTTATCAGCCCCGAATTTACGACGGCGAAATCTCGTTATTCGTCGCACAACAACACCCTGTCTTGTCGGCCGCGGTCAATGGCGATGACCGAACGCTCGGCTGGGAACGTTGGACAAGCAAACCCGTGGCTGTTTACCCGACGACGGGTACACATGCCGAGATCCTACGAAGGGGTGAACTGCAGGTCTTAGCCGCACAGCTTGGCGCTTCTGAAAGCGGTGCGCGGACGAACAACATCTGTGTTTGAGTTGAAGTTACCGCAGGGGAATGGCGCACTCTGTGGAGGTTAAGAAAGTCGAATAACGAATCAAAGAATTTCCAAAGGAAACCATCACATGAGTACCGAAACGCGCACCACCAATCCCTCGCTCACTTTTTCCACCCGGTTGACACCCAACGCCACGACGAAGTCGGCGCGCATGCTGGAACGCGGCAAGCGCAGTATCGCCGGCGGCGACAGCAGCACGATGCGCGTGCTTCCCTACCACCTGCCTTTGGTGGCGGACCGAGGCCAAGGCTCGCGGCTATGGGACGTCGATGGCAATGAGTACATCGATCTCAACATGGCGTACGGGCCGCTATTGTTCGGCCACTGCCCGAAACACGTCATCGAATCGGTTACGCGGCAGATCTCCGAGTGTGGCAGCCAATTGGGCTTTCCGACCGAGATTACGATCCGCGTTGCCGAGAAGATCAAGCAGCTTTATCCGAGCATGGAACTGTTGCGCTTTGCCAACTCGGGTACCGAGGCCTGTGCTTCGGCCGTCCGCCTGGCCCGAACCTATACTCACCGGCGCAAGCTGGTCATGTTCGAGGGCCACTATCACGGCTGGAGCGAAGCGGTCTTCAATCGCTATCACGCCCCGTTGGCCGATCTGCCGGCCGAGGGCTTTGGTCCGGCTATTCCCGGCACCACCGGCATGAGCGATAGCATGGAAGACGTCATCGTCGTCGAGTGGAACGATCTCGACGCGCTGGCTCGCTGCATGAAAAAGCATGGTCACGAAGTGGCCGCGGTCATCATGGAACCGATCATGGGCAATGCCGGAGTCAATCTGCCGCGCGAAGGCTACTTGCAAGGCGTTCGAGAATTGACCCTCGAATACGACGCACTATTGATTTTCGACGAAGTGATTACGGGCATGCGGGTCGCTGCCGGAGGTGCGCAGGAGCACTATATGGTGACCCCCGACATCACCGTCATCTCAAAAGCCGTCGGCGGTGGTTACCCCGTGGGCGCGTTCGGCGCCTCGGCCGAAATCATGGATAAGATCGTCCGCGGTCCATTGTTCCACGGCGGCGTTTTCTCGGGAAATGCCGTTGTCATGTCGGCCGCCGATGCGGTGCTCGACGCCGTATTGGCAGATCGCGAAGGTATTTACAACCACTTGAACGATCTCGGTGATACATTGGCGGATGGCATCGACGAGATCATGACCCGCTTGGGGGTTCCTCACCACGTGCACCACTTGGGCGCCTTGATTTCAGTGATGATCACCACCACTGACGTGGATGATCCTGCCAACTATCGTGATGTGCGTAGGCATTGCGATTTCGAGCGTTATATTGACTGGCAACACCATCTGCAGCGAGCGGGCGTTTATTTTCATCCCAACCAGTTCGAGCCAATGTTCTTGTCGACTGCTCATACGCACGAGGACATTGCCGCGGCGCTGGAGCGCATGGAAGAAGGAACCCGAAAGTGTCTGACACGATAGCCCAGAGCGACGTGCTGAGTCCGGCTCCCATTCTCGAAGCAGTGGAGCGTTATCAGGGCACGATCGTCGACCTCGATACTTCGCAGGTGATTTCGCCCGGCGAGTTTTCGCAGGCCCGCGAGGCGCTGGCGATTGCGCTGCGGCAAGCGGGATTGGCTTCCGGCGATCGGGTGATGCTCGCCGTAAGCAACGGTCCGCTGTTTATCGCCACGCTGACTGCTATTTTGGCCTGCGAAGGTTCGCCGCTGCTGGTGCATTACAAAACGCCTCCCGCCGAATTGTTGCGCTACGCACGTCGATTCGGAGTTCGGTTCCTGGCATGTGAACCGAGCGAAGAAGCGGCCGTGTCTGATATCACGTCGTTCAATACCAGGATTCGGCTGGCAGACATTGCCGCGCTTTGCTGGGGCAGCTTCGATGAATCGCAAATCAGTTTTCAGGGACCAGTGCTGCGGGGAGTTCCATTGCACCCCACCTCGGGTTCCACCGGTTTGCCAAAGGTCGCGCTGCGACCTGGCTTCGCGGCTTTGGAAGAAGCACGCCACTATGTTGCCACCATGGACATCGACGGGGACGATACGATTGTCGCCATCCCGCCAATGAGCCATGCCTACGGCTATGGCATGTGTGTCATGGTGCCGCTGCTCTCCGGCGCCAATATCATCAGCACGAGCCGCTTCAGTGCCAAACTCCTGCATCGCGCGATCAAGGAGTTTTCGCCTAGCATTCTGCCCATGGTGCCGACGATGCTGGAACTGTTGGCCGCCTTTGAGGGCGGCATCGATCTACGACAGATCCGTCGGGTGCTCACGGCCGGCAGTATGCTCCCTCAACGGACCGCGGAGCTATTTCGGACGAAAACCGGCATCACCGCCTGTCCGCTGTATGGAACCACCGAAACCGGCGGCATTTCGGTGGCCACAGCGGCCGATGGGCGCGACATCGATGGTCGCGTGGGCCCGCCGATGGATGGAGTTGGCGTTGAAGTTCGGCGTCCCGACGATTCGGCCGATCTCGGAACCGACACTGCCAAGCTGTTCGTCCGATCCACGTCGCAAATGACCGGATATCTTGACGAACAGGGCCGCATTACAAATCCAACGAGCGAAGGCTGGTTCGAAACAGGCGACCTGGCTCGATTCGATGACGACGGCACCATTCACTTGCGAGGCCGCGACAGCGAAGTGCTGAACGTGTTTGGTTTGAAGGTCGTGCCCTGCGAAGTCGAGGAAGCGATTACGCTCTTGCCGGGCGTCTTGGAGGTCAAAGTGTATGCGGGTCAGCACAGGTGGGGCACTCAAGTCGTCAAGGCCGCCGTCGCCGTGCAGGGCAACCTGTCGGCCGCTGACATTCGCGAGCATTGCGAACGGCATCTCGTCTATTACAAACGACCGCTCGAAATTACTTTGGTCGACGCCTTGCCGCGCACGGCGACCGGAAAAATCAATCGCGAACAACTGCCCTAACTTGGTCTTCGACAGGTCCCCGCGCTAAATGCCGTCGAAGTCAGGCGTCACAGGCGGGGGAATGTTGGGTCCGCGACGAGCCGGCACGGCAGGTCGGCGGCGCCAAGCATTCCACTTGGGCAACCGGCTGGCCAATCGCGAAAAACTCAGGTTCTTGCGCCATCGCCACATATCGTTGATCATTTCGATCACGTAATAGAACACCGGCGTCAAGAATATACCGAATAGCGTGACGCCAAGCATGCCGCCAAAGACCGCCGTTCCCAGCGTGCGTCGCATTTCCGCTCCTGCACCCACCGACACAACCAGCGGCACCACGCCCAGAATGAACGCGAACGAGGTCATCACAATCGGCCGCAATCGCAGGTTGCAAGCTTCGAGCGTGGCTTCGTAGCGGCTCTTGCCCGCCTCACGCTGGCTTTGTGCAAACTCGACCACCAAAATCGCGTTCTTGCACGCCAACCCAATCAACACGACAAATCCGACCTGCGTAAAGATATTGACGTCCATCTCGGCATATCGCACGGCGGCGATGGAGCACAACAAGCACATCGGCACCACCAAAATGACCGCCAGTGGCAGCGACCAGCTTTCATACTGCGCGGCCAGCACCAGGAACACGAGAATCACGGCCAGCAACAATACCAACAGCGCCGTGTTGCCCGTTTGTAATTGCAACAAGGCAAGTTCCGTCCACTCGTAACGCATCGACCACGACAGATCGGCTTTGACGATATTCTCCATCGCTTCGATCGCCTGGCCGGAGCTCACGCCCGGCGTCGGACTACACATGACCGGCGCCGAGGGATACATGTTGTAGCGCGCGATCAGCACCGGACCGGTGACGTCGCGCACTTTGGCAATTGTGCCAAAGGGCACCATTTGCCCTTGGCTGTTGCGGATTTTCAATTGTTGCAGGTTGCCAATTTCTTCGCGAAAGTTCTGGTCGGCCTGCACGTTGACCTGCCAGGTGCGGCCGAAAAGATTGAAGTCGTTGACATACAGCGAGCCCAAATACACCTGCAGCGTGTTGAATACGTCAGACATCGAAACGCCCATGGTCTTGGCCGCGGTGCGATCGATGTCCAGATAGAGCCAAGGGGTCTTGGCGCGAAAGCTGGTGAACGGATCGCGCAGGTCGGGCGACTTCTCGGCCTGAGCGACGATTTGATCGGCCGCCGATTGCAGCGATTCGAGTCCGGTATTGCCGCGATCTTCAATCATGACCTTGAAGCCGCCCGCGGTGCCCAATCCATCCAGCGGCGGCGCCCCCAGCACGTTTACCAGCCCGTTGCTGATCTCGCGTTGCAAGCGAGTCTGTAGTTGACTGGCAATCGCATCGCCCGACAGCTCGGGCTTCAGCCGATCGTGAAAATCATCGAGCATCACGTAGAGCGCGCCAAAATTCGGCGCGTTGGCATTGAGCAACAACGACTGGCCGGAAATGGCCACGGTGTGACTGACGCCGGGCGTCTGCCGCGTGATCTCTTCGATTTGCTTCATCGCTTGCTCGGTGCGGCCGACCGACGCCGAGTCAGGCAACTGCAAATTCACCAGCAGATAACCTTTGTCCTGGGTGGGAATGAATCCCTTGGGCGCCTCGGAGAAATTAATGTACGTCAGATGCAGCAATCCTGCGTAGCCGATGAGCACCAGCAAGCTGACCCGCAGCAACCGGCCCACGAGCCAGGTGTAAACGTTGGCCGTGAGGTCGAAGCCCTTGTTGAAAATACGGAAGGACCAGCCCAGCACGAAATTCAACGGCCAACTGACGATGCCGCCGCCAATCGCGCCCATCACGGCGGCCGCGTAGGGCAAGTTATCGACGGTGATTCCGGCCGGGAGTTCCCGGTGTTCGAGGATCCAAGGGGTCAGGAATTCCCAGCCCAGCCATCCGCCGGCGACGACAAACGCCATCCACGGCAGCGGCGGCGCCGCCCCTTTGGCTCGCGGTCGCAACAACAGCGCGGTGAGCGCGGGGCTGAGCGTCAGCGAGTTGAACACTGAGATCAACATCGAAACGGCAATCGTCAACGCAAATTGCCGGAAGAACTGTCCCATGATCCCGGTGATGAAAGCGCACGGAACAAACACTGCGCTAAGCACCAGGCCGACGGCGATCACCGGGCCCGAGACCTGTTCCATCGCGCGAACGGTCGCGTCACGCGGCGAAAGGCCGCGCTCAATGTGATGCTCAACCGCCTCAACCACCACGATCGCATCGTCGACGACAATACCGATTGCCAGCACCAGGCCGAACAACGTTAAATTGTTGAGGCTGAACCCCATCGCGGCCATGACGGCAAACGTTCCCACAATGGCCACCGGCACGGCGATCAGCGGAATGATGGCCGAGCGCCAGTTCTGCAGAAACACGAGAACAACGATCGCCACCAGGATCACGGCGTCGCGCAGCCCGAGAAACACTTCGTTGATCGACTCGGTGATGAACGGCGTCGTATCGTAGACAATCGCATAATCGACTCCCTCCGGGAATCGCCCTTTCAGTTCTTCCATCTTCGCGCGCACCAGCCGCGCAATTTCCAAGGCATTCGAACCTGGCAATTGATAGATCGATAGAGCCACTGACGGCTGCCCGTCGAGCCGGCAGGTCTGATCGTAGCCTTGCGCCCCCAGCTCGATCCGTGCCACGTCGCGCAGCCGCACCAGCCGGCCGGCCGCGTCGGTCTTCAGGATCATTTCCGAAAACTGTTCCGGATCCGTCAGCCGCCCCATGGTGCTGATCGTGAATTGAAAGATTTGGCCGTTGTTCACCGGCGGCTGCCCGATTTGCCCGGCGGCAACTTGTGTGTTCTGCTGTTCGATGGCTTGCACCACGTCGGTCGTCGACAGATTGCGCGAGGCCATTTTCTCGGGATCGAGCCAGAGCCGCATGCTGTAGTCGCGCTGACCGAGATACGTAATATCTCCCACGCCGGGCAACCGCGAGAGCTCGTCCTTGAGTTGGATCGTGGCATAATTGCTGAGATACAAATTGTCGCGCGCCCCTTCCGGCGAAAACAAGTTGACGATCATCAGTACGCTCGGCGACTTTTTCTTCACGGTCACGCCGCGTCTCTTGACCAGGTCGGGTAGAATTGGCTGGGCCAGGGCCACGCGGTTTTGCACGAGTACTTGCGCCATGTTCAGGTCGACGCCGTTCTTGAACGTCACCGTCAGAATGTAGGTGCCGTCGTTCATGCATTGCGACGACATGTAGAGCATGTTCTCGACGCCGTTGACCTGCTGTTCGATGGGCGCCGCCACCGTGTCGGCCACCACCTGGGCGTTCGCCCCTGGGTAGCTGGCCGAGACTTCGACCGTCGGCGGCGTGATTTCGGGATACTGAGCAATCGGCAGAGTGAACAGCGCGATGCCGCCGGCCAGGGTGATGACGATCGACAGCACGGATGCGAAGATCGGCCGGTTGATGAAGAAATTAGAAAACAAGCGAGCTTCTCATTTCTGCAAGACAGGTTCGGCGGGCGGCGGGACTTTGGGGCGAGGCGGTTTCGAAGGTCCGTGAAAGCGTCCGGCCAGTTTGCGCACCGGCCGCAATGTCAGCACGCCGAGCGAAAAGCTTCCCAGCCCTCGCATGATTCGAGAAGCGAACAGCGGCGTTCCGCCCAGCCAGTCGATGGTGGAAAAGAAGACCGGCGTGAGGAACAGGCCAAACACGGTTACGCCGAGCATTCCGCTGAACACCGCGGTGCCTAAGGTCCTTCGCATTTCAGCACCGGCGCCCGTGGCCAGCATCAACGGCGCGACGCCCAGGATGAAGGCGAACGAAGTCATGACGATCGGCCGCAATCGCAAGCTGCAAGCCTCGAGCGTGGCTTGGCGTCGCGATTCGCCCGAATCTCGCTTCATCTTGGCGAACTCGACGATCAGAATCGCGTTTTTGCTCGCCAGCCCCACCAGCACGACGAAGCCGATCTGTGTGAAGATGTTGATATCCATCGATGCCAGATTGACGCCGACGATCGCGCTCAACAGGCACATGGGAACGACCAGGATGATAGCCAGCGGCATCGACCAGCTTTCATATTGCGCAGCCAACACGAGGAACACCATCATCACGGCAAAGCCAAAGATGATCATCGCCGTATTGCCGGCGTTCAGCTCGAGATAGGCCATTTCGGTCCACTCATAAGCCATCGACTTGGGCAACTCGGCGGCCGCCAGGTTTTCCATGATGTCGATCGCAGCGCGCGAGCTGATGCCCGGCTTGGCGGAACCCATGATCGACGCCGAGGGATACATGTTGTATCGAGTCAACACGAGCGGACCATTGATCTCGCGAATGTTCGCCAGCGATCCCAAAGGCACCATGGCGCCCTCGCTGCTGCGCACCTTGAGCTTGGGAATGTCCTCGACCGAATCGCGAAACTGCTGCTTGGCTTGCACGATGACCTGCCACGTGCGGCCAAACAGATTGAAGTCGTTCACATAGAGCGAGCCTTGATAGACCTGGAGCGTATCAGAGAAGTCGCGCAGGTTGACTCCTTTCTCCATGCACGCTCTCACGTCGGGCTCGACTTTCAACATGGGCACATTCGCTCGAAACGGGCTGAACAAATTGGCAATCGTTCCTTGGGCCATGCCTTCGCGAATCAAGTCCTCGGTTGCCGTTTGCAGCGCGCTCAGGCCCGAGTCGCTGCGATCTTCGATGACGATGGTGAAACCACCGGACCTTCCGACGCCGCGCACCGGCGGCGGTGGCAACACCTGGATCATGGCGCCTTCGATCGCCTTGAAGCCTTCGTTCAACTTGGCCACGATGCTCGTGCTCCAGCGGCTCGGGTCTCGTCGCAAGCCATACTCGTCCAAACCGATGAACAGCGAGCCGAAGTTCGAACCAATCGCGTTGAGAGCAAACGACTGGCCAGAAATACCGGTGACGTGTCGAATGCCGGGCGTGGCCGCGGCGACTTTCTCGATTTGTCGAATCACTTTCGCCGTGCGCTCTTCCGACGCGGCGTCGGGCAACTGCACGTTGATCAGCATGTAGCCCATATCCTGGTTGGGAATGAAACCCTTGGGAGTTTCGACAAACTGACGATAGGTAAGGGCCAGCAAGCCGACATAAACCACGAGCACCAGCACCGTCGCGCGCAGCAATTTTCCCACGATCCAGGTATAGATGTTGCCCGCCAGGTTGAACGTCCAGTTGAAAGCTCGAAAGCCGTAGCTCAAGATTTTGTTAACCGGCCAACTGATTGCCGCGCCGGCGACGGCTCCCACGACGGTCATCAGCCAGGGCATTGCCTCAGCCAGCGTGCTGCCCGGCACCGACCAATCGGCCACGATCGGAGTCAGCCGTTCCCAGCCCAGCCAGCCACCGACCAGTGCGAATGCGAGCCAGGGCAGCGGTGGAGCCATTTTGTCGCTGCGCGGTTTGAGCAGCAGAGCCGTTAGCGCGGGACTGAGCGTCAGCGAATTGAAAGCCGAAATGATCGTCGAGACGGAAATCGTCAGTGCAAATTGCCGAAAGAACTGGCCCGTAATTCCACTAATGAAAGCGCACGGCACAAACACGGCGCTCAGCACCAGACCTACGGCGATCACCGGCCCAGAGACTTGCTGCATGGCCAAGATCGAGGCTTCTCGCGGCGCAAGGCCGAGCTCGATGTGTTGCTCGACGGCTTCGACCACCACGATCGCGTCGTCCACCACAATTCCAATTGCCAGCACCAGGCCGAACAGCGTGAGGTTATTGAGGCTGAATCCAAACGCGGCCATGGCCGCAAACGTGCCCACGATAGCCACCGGCACCGCGACCAGCGGAATGATCGACGACCGCCAGTTTTGCAGAAACACCAGCACCACGAGCGCCACCAGGATCACCGCGTCGCGCAGCGTCTTGAAGACCTCTTTGATGCTCTCGCGTGTATAGGGGGTGGTGTCGAAGTTGATTTCCCATTCGATGCCCGCGGGAAAATCCTTGGCCAGATCTTCCATCTTTGCCAAAATTCGATCGCGAGTTTCCAAGGCATTGGCATCGGGAAGCTGAAAAATCGGCATGTAAACAGTGGGCTTGCCGTCGAACATCACGCTGACGTCCTGGTTCTTGGCGCCTAACTCGACGGTGCCGATGTCTTTGATCCGCACCAACCGGCCGTCGGGCGTCGCCTTGAGAATGATGTTTTCAAATTCCTCTACGTTGTCGAGCCGGCCGAGCGTGCTGAGCGTGACTTGAAATTTCTGGTTCCCCTGCATCGGCGGGTTGCCGATGACGCCGGTCGCCACTTGCGAGTTTTGCTCGCGAATCGCGTCGACAACGTCGCTGGCCGTCAAGCTGCGCTCGGCCAGCTTTCCGGGATCGACCCACACGCGAATGCTGTAGTCGCGCTGGCCGGCCAGCGCGATGTCGCCAACGCCCTCGATCCGGGCCAACTCGTCTTTCATGCGCGTCAGGGCATAGTTACTCAAATAGAGCTGATCGAATTTCTTGCCCGGCGACGTGATCGCG